>Ga0157369_10002012_pt1 | contig 24492 bp, 19 predicted proteins | sample C25metaG_FD_113461 | JGI IMG/M metagenome (GOLD analysis project Ga0157369, IMG submission 113461) | Corn rhizosphere microbial communities from Kellogg Biological Station, Michigan, USA - C2-5 metaG | ecosystem: Host-associated > Plants > Roots > Rhizosphere > Soil | place: USA: Michigan... | reverse complement strand
TATTTGTATTCCAATTATCAACATGTACGGTTTCGTGAATAAATCCCGCGAGTTTCCTGACGGACGCGATTTAAATCGTGTTTTTCCCGGAAGTAAAAAAGGTTCTTTGGCAAGCCGATTTGCCTTTCATATTGTCGAACAGATTTTACCCATTATAGATTATGCAGTCGATTTTCATGCCGGAGGCGCAAGCCGTTTTAATGTGCCGCAGATTCGAATTACCGAAAATAACATGGAGTTGAAATTACTGGCCGATATTTTTAATGCACCTTTTACCTTGTATTCAAAAAATATTGGAGGCTCTTTTAGAAATACCTGCGAAAAAGCGAATATTAAAATGCTGCTTTTTGAAGGAGGAAAATCGCTTGATATAAATAATGCTGTTGCCAATGAAGGAGTGAAAGGAGTGAAGCGGTTATTGAATTATTTAAATATGCTGGATCCTAAGCATATTGTAGAGCCGGCTTTAGAATCGTCTATTTATATAAAATATTCGGTTTGGCTGCGTGCAAAATGCTCCGGTTTGCTGCATGATTATAATATGGCGGGTAAGTTTGTAACCAAAGGTACTATCTTAGCTATAATTACAGATCCGTTTGGAAAGTTTGAGCAGAAAGTAAAAGCGCCGCATGACGGATATGTTATTAATGCCAATCATTCGCCAATTGTTTACGAAGGCGATGCAATTTATCATATATCTAAAAATTCTCCTGTAAATGCCGACGAATAAAAAAGAATTACGACTTCATTATAAAAACCTTCGGGCAGCACTTTCTGAAAGTGATATCGAAGAAAAAAGTCTGGCTGTAACCAATAATTTAATTCAGATGCCTATTTGGGATAAAACCTATTATCATGTTTTTCTTCCTATTGTAGAACAAAAAGAAATCGATACTGAATTTATTCTGCATTTACTTTCAGGAAAAGATAAAGAAATTGTGATTTCAAAAAGTGATTTTGAAACCAGAGAAATGTCTCATTTTTTATTGACGGATAATACCAAAATCAAAAAAAACGAATACAATATTCCGGAGCCAGTAAACGGACTTCCTGTTCCAACAGAAAATATAGAAGTTGTTTTTGTACCGCTTTTAGCTTTTGATGTTTTTGGAAACCGAATTGGTTACGGTAAAGGTTTTTATGATAAATTCTTAGCCAATTGTAAATCCGAAACCATAAAAATTGGTCTTTCTTTCTTTGAATCGGTTGATCAGATTGATGATGTTTTTGAATCTGATATAAAATTGGATTATTGCGTAACGCCTTTAAAAATCTATACTTTTTAAAAAATTCGTTTTAAAAACAATGTAAAAAAGAAAATCCCAAATTCCAGAATTGATATTTGGAATTTGGGATTTTTTTTATTGAGATTTAAGCTTATTTTACTTCCTTAATTGTCGTAGCATCAATCCAGCCTTCCTGACCGTCAGTTAATTCAATTTTTTTCCATTTTCCAACGGTTTCCATAACATACACTTTTGCGCCTTCATGAAGTAATATTATGGCAGAACCTGCTTTTTGCGGTTCGCTTCGAACTTCACTTAATTCAGAAAACACAATGGCAGGACGATCATTGTCAAAATGGTTTTTTTCAGACATTCCTGCTGAAACACTTAATAATATTGCTACTAAGAAAATGAACATTGCAATAAAGTAAATTCTTTTAGTAAGGGTAAGCTGCGAAAAATAATAACCAATAAAACTAAGCAAAAACAAAAAGGCAATGGCAACAGAAATTTTTGCCCATTGATTGTAATCAAAAATGCCGGTAAAGTTCTGAATCAGTTTTGCAAAACCTACTTTTGGAACTTCTTTAATTTCATCAATTGTTAGTTTTTTGGCAAACTTAAGGTTGTTTAAAGTTTCAGGATCATTGGGTTTTAATACCAATGCTTTTTCATAATTATAGATAGAAGGAGCAACCTTATTTAGTTTGTAATAACTATTTGCCAGGTTAAAATATAACTCTGCCGACTGCTGTTTGTTTTCTTTAATAATATCTTCATAAACCTGAACAGCTTCCTGATATTGTCCCTTTTGGTACAAAGCATTTCCTTTTTCAAAGCTGCTTTGAGCAAAGAAAACCTGAGAGATTAGTAAAAAAAGATATAGTATATTTTTCATTATTATCTAGTTAAACCCGACATCTTAAAACATGCCGGCTTTGTTTTTAAGTTAAAAACTAAACGATTTGCTTTTCTAATTCTGAAATAATTAAAACCGCTTTATCATAATCCTGCTGAATCGAAGCGCTTGATGCGGGAGCATAACGTGCGAATTCACAGTTTTCAGTCAAATTAATGAAATTTTGAACCGTTTCAGGGTTTGCATTTCTTGATAAAAGCAATTCACGAATATTATCTTTACTCATTTCAGTTGTTTCAATATGCAGTTTTGCTTTTAAGAAATTATGCATTGCTTTTTCCAGAGCAATATAAAAAGCTTCTTTGTTGTTAAGCTGTTTTTTAGCCTGCGATAAATATTTCTTCGCAAGTTTATTGTTCATTCTGATTCTGTTTCCAGTTACATCACTGTCAATTGCTTCTTTTTTCTTCTTAGCCAAAATGATGATTGGAATAATAGCAAATGGGAAGAATAACAAAGCGTAATATAAATTTGAACCATAAAAATCATTTTTAGCAATGCTTACTAAAGTTGTTTTTGGTTTAATATATTTAAACTGTTCTGTTTTTGTAATAACATTTTTAGATGCAGTAGAAGGATTTTCTTCTGCTAAAGTCGGACCGTCTAAAACATCGACCATAATTTCTGGAGAAGTTATGGTTTTATATGAATTCGTACTCAAATCAAAATATGAGAACGTCATTGGTTTGATGGCGTATTTTCCTTTATACTGCGGAATAATAGTGTATTTGTCGGTTATTTTTCCAGACATTCCAGACAATGACGTGGTTACTTTTTCATCGTGAACCGGATCATACATTTCTAATGCATTTGGAACAACAGGTTTTGGAAGTGTAAACAATTTCATGTTTCCGGTTCCTGAAGCACTCACAATTAGATCTAAACCTTCTCCGCTTTTTAATGTTGTTCTTGACGGAGTAACTGTAAAATTAAATTTACCAACTGCTCCAGTAAAACCTTCTGGTTTGCCAGTTTCAGGAAGCGGTCTTACACTAATTCCTTTAGCTCCGGTAGTTACAATTTTATTGTCTTCGGCAATAATCATCTGGCCAAACATATCACGTCGGTTTGTTGGCAGCTGCACTCCAATATCTAATGAAAGAGGTTCAATTGTTAATCTTCCTGATTTTTGAGGATATAGAATAGTTTTCTTTAATACTACATAATGACATCTCTGACCTTGATAACTGCCTTCTTCCATTACCAATTGTTTGATATCAATATTCTGATTCCAGAAATCATTGTATTTAGGTTTAGCAAGTTCTCTAAATCCGGTAACTCCAATTTCATTAAAATACAATTTGTAAACAACTGTAATAGGTTCGTTTACGTACGGAGTTGTTTTAGAAACTTCTGCAACTAACTGTAGTAATTCATTTCCAGATGCACCGCCTTGCTGTCTGTAATCATTTGGATCTCGTTCCTGTGCTACAGCATTCGTAACTGTAACTTTTATGGGAGACGTTTTATAAATCTGGCCATTATATTCTATTGCAGCTTGTTTGATAATAACAGTTCCTTTTTTCTCAGGCTGTAAAATATAAGAGTATACTTTTTGAAAAGAGCTGCGTCCGTTAATCCAAGACTGGCTGATTTGCTGGCTTGGTCCGGCTACAAGTTTAAAACCTTCAAATGCAGGCTGATCAAAATTATCTCCGTCAACATTCATAATAAAATCAATACGGAGTCTTTCGTTAAGTCCAAGCGTGTTTTTGCTTACTTTGGCTTCAAATTGAACTTGAGCCATAAGGCCTTGAAAAGCGAGTAGTAATAGAATTAGATATCTTTTCATTAATGTTTGATCATTGTTTGTTTAACTGCTAAATCGTTTATTCGCCAAATTGTTTAATAGATAAACAAATTAATAACGATTAAACGATTCAACTTATTTTACCAGTCTTTCTCTGGTTTTTTGGTATTAGGTTTTACTTTTTGAGCGTTTACTTTATCTTGAATTTTCTTTTCTTCGTTGTTTACGGCATCTAACAAGTTCTGAACACGTTCTTTTGAAATTCCTCCAGGCATTGGTTTTGGTTCTCCTTTATTGTCAGACTTATCATCTTTTTTAGGATCATTTTTGCCATCTTTTTTGTCCTTGTCTTTGTCGCCTTTATCGTCTTTCTTGTCTTTGTCCTTATCCTTGTCTTTGTCTTTATCTTTGTTTTTATCCTTGTCCTTATCCTTATTCTTGTCTTTGTTTTTATCGTTTTTAGGCGGATTTTCTTTTAGCTTTTGTTTTGCATACGCATAGTTGTAACGTGTTTCATCATCGGTTGGATCGTTACGTAAAGCCTCTTTGTATGCTTCAACAGCCTGTGAATAATCTTTCTCCTTCATAAAAACATTTCCAAGATTGTGATAAGCTTTATGCTTTTCTGGTCTTGTTTTAGCTCTTTTTATGGCATTAGCGTAAGCGTATTTTGCTTCAGAAGGCTGATTTTGTCTGTAAATTGAGTTTCCTAAATTGTAAGACCCGGCAGCGCGTTTTGAAAATTTTGACGCCGAAATTCTATAATTGGCCTCTGCTTCAGTAAATTTATTCTGCTTATATTCTTCATTGGCATCAGGCAATGTCTTGTCTTTTTCCTGAGCAGCAGCTGCAAAAGAAAGCGTTAGTAAAATATAAAGAAGTAAATTTTTCATTCTATTTTTTTTATTTTTTGTTCCGATTTTAAAAAGGAATCTTTATTTCTTTTCGTTGAATAAATTCAACTCTTTAATCCAGTTTGTTTTTCTTTCTAAAAGAAAAATGTCTATAAATAACAATAAGAATCCAAAACCGATGAACCATTGAAACTGCGATTGAAAATCGGCCATTTGTGTCGATTCAAATTCGGTTTTCTGAATATTGTTTAAGGCATTTTTAATATACTCCAAAACCTCTTTTGTATTCCCGCCGTAAACATAACCGCCTTTTGTGGCTTTTGCAATAGTTTTTAAACCTTCCTGATTTAGTTTTGTAATTACCGTTTGCCCATCCTGATCTTTCTGGTAATTTTTTACAACTCCATTTTCTTTTAAAGGAATAGTTCCTCCTTTTTCTGTTCCAACACCCACGGTAATGATTTTCATTCCAATTTTGTTAGCTTCTTCGGCCGCAGCAGAAGCGCCTTCAGAATGATCTTCACCATCAGAAATTAAAATTAAAAGTTTACTTGTTTTGCTTTTTTCATCAAAATATGTAGCAGACAATCTAATAGCTTCATCAAGAGAGGTTCCTTGTGATGAAACCATATCAGGACTCATACTCTGCAGAAACATTTTGGCAACACTGTAATCAGATGTGATTGGTAAAACCGGGAATGCACTTCCTGCATAGGCAACAATTCCAATTCTGTCATTTCCTAATGAATTGATGATTTGAGAAACTAATTGCTTGCTTTTATCTAAACGGCTTGGTGCAACATCTTCTGCCAGCATACTTTTAGAAACGTCGACAGCAAAAACGATATCAATACCTTCACGTTTTACTGTTTCCATTTTAGTTCCAATTTTCGGATTTACTAACCCAATAATTAAGCATGCTAAAGCTAAAAGTAATATCGATAATTTTAAAACTGGTTTAAAAACAGATGTTTCGGGACTCAGTTTTTTTACCATTTCGATATCACCAAATTCACGTTGTTTTTTTCTTTTCCAATACAAATTGAAAAAGAAAATACACACCACAATTGGGAGTAATAGTAAGAGATATAAATATTTTTTTTCGTCTAATTCCATTTTTTAATTCTAGTTTTCAGTCTCAGTTTTCAGTCTCAGTTTTCAGTTGTTAACTGTATACCGTGACTGCGACTAAAATATTAAATAAAGCTTCTGTAAACTGTATTTCTTAAACCAACTTCTAACAATAATAAAAATGCTGCGATTAAAACAAAGATTCTGTATTTTTCATCGTAATCGTAGAACTTTAATTCTTGTATTTCTGTTGTTTCTAATTTGTTAATCGAATTGTATATTTCGGCTAATTTATCGTTGCTTGTTGCTCTAAAATACGTTCCATCTGTTTTTTTAGCGATGCTTTTCATTAATCTTTCGTCGATTTCAACTTTCTGCATTTTGAATAAAAAACCTCCGTTTGGTGCGTATGCGTATGGAGATTCTGCCATTCCATTTGTACCAAGACCAATGGTATATACTTTTATTCCGTATTGTTTGGCAATATCTGCTGCAGTTTCAGGTTCAATAAAACCAGCGTTGTTTACACCATCTGTCAATAAAATAATAACGCGGCTTTTTGCTTTACTGTCTTTTAAACGGTTTACCGCAGTTGCTAATCCCATACCAATTCCTGTTCCGTCTTGTAAAACAGTGTCGTATCGAATACCTTTTATGGCTTCCAGAATAATAGGCTTATCACTTGTAACGGGTGTTTTTGTATAGGCCTCTGAAGCATATAAAACTAAACCAATTCTATCATTTGGACGTTCTTCAACAAAATCTGCGGCAACTCTTTTTAAAGCTTCCATACGGTTTGGCTTTAAATCTTTTGCAAGCATACTTCCAGAAACGTCAATTGCCATTACAATGTCAATTCCTTTTGTTGTTTTAGTCTGGTTGCTGATGTCTACCGTTCTTGGTCTCGCTAATGCTATAATTAGTGAACTTAAAGCAATAATTCTAAAAACATATAAGCAGGGTTTTAGCTTTGTTAAAAGCGACTGGCTGTTTTTGAAACCTGCTGTTGAACTCATTTTTAATGTAGCCGACTGCTGGTTTCTTTTCCAGAAAAACCATCCAATGACAATTGGAATTAACAGAAACAACCAAAAGAATTCCGGATTTAAAAAAGTGATCTTACTATTCATTAGTTACTTGCTTTTTTAAGTTCAACAGAATTTAAAATTCGGGTTGTAATATCGTTAGCATACGTGTCGCCTTCTTCATGCAAAATGATGATTTGCTGTAATCCCTGATCTTGTTTAAAAAGCAGGATTTCATAATATGCCTTTGTGCTTGTTTTGGTTGCTGGGTTTAAAACGCTCATGGTTCCGTAACCTTTTACTCCCTGAATACCTTGATTTGTCTGGAAATCTTCTTGTTTACAATTATATTTTGTCCTCCTTGAAGTTCAATTACTTTTAAGCTTCCTTCTAAGGCTTTAGATAAATCAATGTCAGTTGGATTTTTGAATTTAGTAGTCGAAACGGCTACATAAAAATTATCAATCATACTTCCATAAACAAAAAGCTGCATTTCCTTAATTAAAGCCATTGTTTCTTTTGGAAGTGCTTTTAAGGCATCCATACGTTTTAAAACCTTTGGAGTTTCGATACTTACACCAGGATTTCCGTATTCACTTTTTACCCATTCTCCTTCTAATAATTCTTTAGACGGATGACCAATAACATTGTCTTTTACGTATGCAAAACCTTTTGTAGCAACAAAGAAAGTTGTAGTTGCTAATAATAAAAAGACAACTGAACCAACGGCAATTGCAATTCGCTTGTTTCTTTGTTTTTTTAACTGAAGCTGAATTTGCTTTTGTTTTTGAGCTTCGTTTAATAACTGATCTTCTTCTTCAGCCGGAACTTCAGTTGGAATTGCGTTATCAAGCGTTAAAATTACTTTCTGAATTTTATTTCGGTCTTCTGTAATTTCAAAATCAAGCGGTTTCGATTTAGCAAATTTTACTAAGTCGGCCTGACGTAAAACACGTTCCAGATTTTCTACCGTTTCCGGTGTTAAAGTCATTTTCTTTTTAGTCGAAGCAGTTCTGATTGCCTGAATCAATTCAGAAGTTGTACTTTCCATTGCCGGAATATGAATTGCTTCTTCAATATAGTTACGGGCAATATCTGTTAATTCGCTGTAGTATTCTTTAATTTCTCCTTTTTGAACCAGCTCTTTTTGCTCCAAATTGTTCAGCAGGCTTGTTGCTTTTTCAATAGGTGTTTTATAAACTTCTTCTTCTATTTTCTTTTTCTGATGTTTTTTAACATACCAATAAATTCCCGCACCAATTGCAAGAATTATAACTAATGCCAAAACATATTTCCACCAGTCGCCAATACCATCTTCTGCAGGGGTAATGTCTTTGATGTCATACATTTTTTGCTGTAAAGTATCGACTTTTACATTAGCAACTTCTACACGAATAGAATCTGAGAAATAAGGTTTTTTATCAATAAGAATCTTTACACTCGGAATTACATATCTTCCTGAATCAAATTGTGTTAATCCATATTTTTTGATTAATTCATAACTGCCGTCTTTTTTAACGGTATCAACCGGATACGACTGAATTACTTCCAGCGCTCCGAATCTTTTGTCTTTTGGGAAAACAACTTTTGAATTAGCATTTACAACCGTTTTAAGAGTCAGCTTAAATTCGGCTCCAATTTTATTTTTTGTTGTATCAATACTAGTTTCAACTTGTTTTTGGGCAAAAACAGCTGAAGAAAGCAAAAATAAAAAGATGTAAAACTTTAATTTCATTTGATTTGTGATTTCAGATTTTAGTCTAAATCGAATGCTTAAAATGGAACACGAATGACACAGATTTAAGCGGATTTTTTATTTGAATAATTTGAGCAGATAGAAAATCTAAATTCTAAAACCTGCAATCTAAAATTATATTTATCTTGATTTAAAATAACCTAATAATTTAGTTACATAATTTTCGTCGACTCTTGTGTGAACAATACCTGCGCCAGATTTACGAAATGTATCTTTGAAATAATTTACTCTTTCCTGATAATGTTTTTCGTAATTCATTCGCACGGTTTTTGAACCTGTATCGACTAACTGCGTTTTTCCGGTTTCGGCATCTAACATCGTTACCATTCCTAAATTCGGAATTTTTTCTTCGCGGATATCGTACACACGAACACCTGTAAGGTCATGCTTTTTTGAAGCAATTTTTAAGGTCTGTTCATAATTTTCAGACATAAAATCTGAAATCATAAAAACAATTGCTTTCTTTTTTTGAGTTCCTGATAAGAATTTTAAAGCCTGTGCAACATCTGTTTTCTGACTTTTTGGTTCGAATTCTATTAATTCACGAATAATTCTCAAAACATGAGAACGGCCTTTTTTGGGCGGAATGTATAATTCGACATTATCAGAAAATAAGATTAATCCAATCTTATCATTATTTTGTGTAGCCGAAAAAGCCATCGTTGCAGCAATCTCTGTTACGATGTCTTTTTTAAACTGACTTTTTGAACCAAAACCTTCAGAACCGGAAATATCAACCATTAAAACCATGGTTAATTCACGTTCTTCTTCAAAAACTTTTACGTGGGCTTCGTTGTAGCGTGCGGTTACATTCCAATCGATGTTACGAATATCATCTCCGTATTGGTATTGACGCACCTCGCTAAACGTCATTCCTCGTCCTTTAAATGAAGAGTGGTATTCACCCGAAAAGATATGATTGCTCAGTCTTTTGGTCTTGATTTCTATTTTCCGTACTTTTTTTAAAAGCTCTTTTGTATCCATTCTATTTGTTTAAAGTTTAAAGTTTAAAAGTTTCAAGTTTGCTTGAGAACAACTTGAAACTTGAAACCTGAAACAAATTTTTAAGGTACTTCAATCTCGTTTACGATTTTGTTGATAATGTCTACAGAAGTAATATTTTCGGCTTCAGCCTCGTATGTTATCCCAACTCTGTGACGTAATACATCATGCACAACAGCGCGAACATCTTCTGGAATTACATAGCCACGGCGTTTAATGAATGCGTAACATTTAGCAGCATTTGCTAAGTTGATACTTCCACGCGGAGATGCTCCAAAACTGATAAGCGGTTTTAAGTCGGCTAATTTGTATTTTTCTGGATAACGTGTAGCAAAGATGATATCTAAGATATATTTTTCGATTTTTTCATCCATATAAACTTCACGAACCGCTTCCTGCGCACGTAAAATTTGATCTACAGAAACTACAGGATTTACTTTTTCGTAACTTCCTTTTAAGTTCTGGCGGATTACAAAACGTTCTTCGTCAATTTTTGGGTAATCAATTACCGTTTTTAACATAAAACGGTCAACCTGAGCTTCAGGCAGTGCATATGTTCCTTCCTGTTCAACAGGGTTTTGAGTTGCTAAAACTAAAAACGGACGGTCTAATTTGAAAGTTGAGTCACCAATCGTAACTTGTTTTTCCTGCATCGCCTCTAAAAGTGCAGATTGTACTTTTGCAGGCGCACGGTTAATCTCATCGGCAAGGACGAAATTGGCAAAAATTGGTCCTTTTTTAATAGAAAATTCGTTTGCTTTGATGTTGTAAATCATGGTTCCGATAACATCGGCAGGAAGTAAGTCTGGTGTAAACTGGATACGGCTGAAAGAACCCTGAACCGCTTGTGACAAAGTATTAATCGCCAAAGTTTTTGCTAAACCCGGAACACCTTCAAGTAAAATATGCCCCTGACCCAAAAGACCGATTAATAGACGCTCGACCATGTGTTTCTGGCCCACAATAACTTTGTTCATTTCCATTGTAAGAAGGTCTATAAAAGCACTTTCTCTCTCAATTTTTTCATTTATCGCTCTAATGTCTAAAGTCGTTGTATTTTCTTCCATATAAATATTTTTAAAAACCTTGATTTGTACGCCTAATTTTTGAGAGTGCAAATTGAATATTTTTTGAGAAGTAAGATGTTAAAGAATGGTTAAAACTTCGACCAAACACCTAATTTTAAGGACGAATTGTGAATCTATTTTTATATTTTTAAGAACTTTGATGAATATGTTTTTCAAAAGCATATTTATTACCAAAAATAACTCAATATAACCATGAGCAAAACAAGATTATCGCCTATAATTTCGGGCACTATGAATTGGGGTGTTTGGGATAAAAACCTTACATCAAAAGAAATGGAAAACATGATACAAATCTGTATCGAAAACAAAATCACAACTTTTGACCACGCCGATATTTACGGTGATTATACGACCGAAGCCGATTTTGGTAAGGCCTTTAAAGACAGTAAGATCTCGCGTGAAAAATTACAATTAATAACAAAATGCGGTATTCAGCTGGTAACTGAAAGCCGTAAAAACAAAATCAAACATTACGATTATTCTAAAGACTACATCATTTGGTCTGTTGAAGAATCTTTAAAGAAATTGAAAACAGATTATGTTGATTTATTTTTACTGCACAGACCAAGTCCGTTAATGCAGGCAGATGAAATTGCAGAAGCTGTAGAAAAATTAAAATCAGAAGGAAAGATTTTAGATTTCGGACTTTCAAATTTTACAAGTTCTCAAACGGAGTTAATTCGCCAGAAAACAGAAGTGAGTTATAATCAGGTACAATTTTCGGCAACTCATTATGAACCAATGATCGACGGAAGTTTAGATTATATGCAGACAAACGGAATTCGTCCGTTATCATGGAATCCGCTTGGAACTGTTTTTAGAGAAGACACCAAAAAAACGCGTCGTTTGAAAAAACTATTCTCGACTTTGCTTGAAAAATATCATTTAGGTGCAGATACGCTTTTATTGGCCTGGATTTTAAAACATCCTGCTAATGTTATTCCAATTGCAGGAACGGTTAACGTTGCCAGAATTCAATCTTTAGTAAAAGCAGTTGAACTTGATATGGACAAAGAAGACTGGTTTGCTATCTGGACAGAAAGTATGGGCGACGATGTGGCTTAAATAAAAATATTGGCCCACAGATTTTACGGATTTAAAAAATTACAATGTAAATCTGTTTAATCCGTAAAATCAGTGGGCAAAAACAAATACTCATAATGAAAAAAACAGTTTTAATTACTGGTGCTACAAGCGGAATTGGAAAAGCAACGGCTCAGATTTTAGCAAAAAACAATTTTAAAATTATCCTTTGCGGCAGACGTAAAGAACGTTTGGAAGAATTAGAAAAAGAACTTTCTGCTTTTACAGATGTACATTCGCTTTCTTTTGATGTTCGTGATAAAAATGATGTTCTGGAAAAAATCGAAGCGCTTCCTGCTGAATTTTCAGATATTGATATTTTAATTAATAATGCCGGAAATGCACACGGTTTAGATCCAATTCAAACAGGAGATTTAGGCGATTGGGATGCCATGATTGATATTAATGTAAAAGGACTTTTGTATGTTTCTAAAGCAGTAATCCCGAAAATGACTGCTAAAAAATCCGGACACATTATTAATATTGGTTCAACAGCTGCAAAAGAAGTTTATCCAAACGGAAATGTGTATTGCGGAACCAAACATGCCGTTGATGCGATTACTGCAGGTATGCGAATCGATTTAAATCCATTTGGAATTAGAGTTGGTGCTATTCATCCCGGAATGGTCGCAACAGAATTTAGTGAAGTGCGTTTTAAAGGTGATGTCGAAAGAGCTTCAAATGTTTATAAAGGATTTGATCCGCTTCAGGCAGAAGATATTGCAGATATAATTCATTTTGTGGTTTCAAGACCGTATCATGTAAATATTGCTGATTTAGTTGTAATGAGCACCGCGCAGGCATCTTCGACGATTGTCAAGAAGACATTATAGATCTATAGATTTTAGACTTCTTAGATTTTTTGTTCTAAGAAGTGTAAAGTCTAAGAAAGTCTAAAAATCCAAAATTCTAAGAAGTCTAAAAATGATTAATAAACGCCTTTTAATAAAAAACCTACTGGCTCACAATGACGAGAGCAGTTTTTATGATAAAAAAAGGCAGTTGAATCTTCATTCCAGAGAAGGAAAAGCAAAGTTTTTAAAACATATTTGTGCACTTTCAAACTCTAATCCAGCGAATAATTCTTATATCGTTGTGGGCGTTGAAGATCAGGATAATGAAATTGTAGGTGATGATTTCTTTGATGACAGCCGAATTCAGAATCTTGTCAATGCCTTTCTTGAAAATCCTCCAAGAATTCAATACGAAAATGTTCCGTTTCCGAATCTTCCAAAAGATAAAGTGATTGGTCTGGTAACTATTAAACCCAAAAGTCAGATTTCTTATTTTAAAAAAGGCATTCACACTATACCTGCCAACAGCATATTTGTGCGAAGAGGAAGTAATTCTACTCCGGTAGAAGAGCATGAAGAAATTGAAAAGAATTATCAAAATACCGAAACGGTAATTGCTATTGAGAACAGTTCCCGAAACAGTATTCAATACACCCTTGATGGTGTAATCGATTTTATGAATTTCAGACATAAAGATATGTCGCCAAAATATCGGGTTTTTAAAGAACTGTTTGTAATCTGCTGGGCGGGAGTTCCTAAAAAATCCAGAGAAATCACTTTTTTATCACGAGTAGATATTGAATTAATAAACGAACAGGTTAAACTTTTTTATTCGGCTCAGGATGTGGTTACCATTTTTTATGATGATGATAGTTTTACAATTACCGAATATGTTCCTTTAGGATTGAATGATAAAACAAGTTATTATCCTCTTGAAAAACAAACTATTCACTTTTTTGATAATGGATATTATAAAATTGACAGGGAGATACTTTTTCAGCCTCCGGAATTCAATAGGAAAATGTTGTATCATATTTACAATTCTAACTTGGCATTGCTTCAAAAATTAGAAAAAGGAATCTCATTGTCTGATCGTGAATTAACTGATCTGGAAAATCTGCCTTCCACTTTTATGATTTGTTATTTGAATGGTTTTGATGATGCCAAACAAAAATTAATTGATGCCAAATTGCTTTTAAAACCTTTTAGTCAGACTTATTTATCTTTTAAAGAAGCTTTGAGGGTTTTGAGAAAGATGAAATATGATGTTCAATAAAGGTTCTGAGTTGCTGAGAGGCTAAGGTTCTGAGGTTTTTTCTGTAGAGACGAGACTGCAGTGCGACTAACCCATGCTGGAATTATTTACTGAAATTTCAAATATTTGCTCACTTTATCGTATGGAAATACGATTTCTTTTGGGCCATCTGCATAAGATGCAGCTTCATAAGAGTTGTAATATAAAAGCAAACCTTCAGAAGTGTAAAAAATATTCTGAGATAATTGAAATTTATCATTTTCAAACATCAGTCCGGTTGCATTTATGTTTGCTTTTTCTGGAATGTGATACTTGGCTCTGAATTCTTTTTCGGCGAAAGCCTTAAATTCTTTCTCATTTTTAAAAAGGTCTTTGTTAAAAATGAATTTTCCGGTTTTTCTGTTAAATAATAGAGATCTAAAACCTTGATACCCGTGAGCACCACCGGTAAAAGTGTAATGATTTATTTTGATGTTTACAATCTGCTCTGATTCAAACTCAATATTTCCGGTTATTTTTCCTTCCCATCCAAAAGTATCATTTGGAAATTTCTGGTGCATTTCTTCATAAGAAGCAATAAAAGATTTTGATAATGATTTGTAATCATTAACTTTTGTAGAATCTTCTCCAAAATATATTATTTCTTTTATGACAGCAAATACCTTTTTGTTTATACTGTCAGCAACAACCTTTTTATTTTTAGCAATTGGGACTTCTATTGTGATATCCGGACAGTCATTTTTGCACGGAATAGTAGATTTTTCTTCAAATGTTTCATTCTCAAATGAAAGCTCTTTTTTGCAACTTGTAAAAATCAAACACAATAAGATTGTAAATATGTAATTTTTCATATCAAAAAGTGTTAATTATCAACAAAGGTAAGAAGTTGTGTCCCGATAAAATAAATTAAAAGGTAAATTTGTACAAGAATTAAGGAAATAAAATTTATAACTATATGAAATTCAATACAAAAGTAATACATGGTGGCCAGCATCATGATCCAAGTACCGGTGCTGTTATGCCTCCAGTATATCAAACTTCAACTTTTATTCAGACAAGTCCGGGGAAACCTCTGGGTGATTATGAATACAGCAGGGCTTCAAACCCAACTCGTACAGCTTTAGAAGAAGCTTTGGCAAGTATTGAAAATGGTACACGCGGATTGGCTTTTTCTTCTGGTTTGGCAGCAACAGATTGTATTTTAAGATCGTTTAAAGCAGGTGATGAAGTTATTGCAATGGATGATTTGTACGGAGGAACTTACCGTATGTTTTCTAGAATTTATAAAGATTCAGGAATTAAATTTCATTTTGTTGATATGACAGATTTAGCAAAATTGAAATCACTTATCAATGAAAACACAAAATTAGTTTGGGTTGAAACGCCTACAAACCCGTTAATGAAATTAGCCGATATTGCTGAAGTAGCTAAAATCACGAAAGAACATAAAATTTGGTTTGCAGTTGATAATACTTTTGCAACACCTTATTTGCAAAAACCGCTTGATCTAGGAGCTGATATCGTTATGCATTCTGCAACAAAATATTTAGGAGGACATTCTGATGTAATTGCTGGGGCTTTGATTGTAAAAGATGAAGCTTTAGGAGAACAATTACACTTTCAGCAGTTTGCTACTGGAGCAACTTTAGGACCAATGGATAGTTTTTTGGTTTTAAGAGGAATAAAAACTTTAGCTTTAAGAGTACAAAGACATTGTGAAAATGGAGAAAAAGTAGTTGAATATTTAAGTAAACATCCTAAAATTAATAGAGTTTATTATCCGGGATTAGAAAATCATCCGTTTCATGAAATTGCTAAAAAACAAATGAAAGCTTTTGGAGGAATGGTTTCTTTTACTTTTAAATCAGGCAAAAAAGAAGATTCTATTGCATTTTTAGAGAAGCTTAAAGTGTTTACTTTAGCTGAATCTTTAGGCGGGGTAGAGTCATTAGCAAATCACCCGGCTTTAATGACACACGCATCGATTCCTGCAGATAAAAGAGCAGAAGTAGGAATTACTGATGATCTTGTCCGACTAAGTGTTGGTATTGAAGATGCAGAAGACTTAATTGCTGATTTGGAGCAAGCTTTAGCATAAAAAAGTAATTTTATAAAAATAAAAAATCCCAAATTCCAATCTTTATATTATGGAATTTGGGATTTTTTTTATGTTGTAATTTTTTTAGAATTCTAAATAATAAATGTATCCAAAGTTAAACCAAACCTGCCAGTCATTTGATTTGTTTTCTTTGTAAACGTCTTTATTAGGGTTTAAACCGTCAATCCAGTCAGAGTTGTACATTTGAAAACGAGTTTCAAACATTAGGTCACTCATTGTTGTTATTTTGTAATGTACACCAATAGCTGCAGTTGCAGATAATGCTATGCCATTTTCACTGGCAAAACCATGTGCATGACCATCAGAAGGCATTAAGTATTTTCCTGGTGTTACATTAGGAAGAGTCATTTCTCCTAATTTAGAGCTAACATTTGTAGAGTAATAACTTACCATGAAACCAGCACTCATATACGGACTGAAACCTCTAATTGTATTCTCAAAATCATGTATTTTCATAAAAGGAGAAAATTCTAATTGAGATCCTAATCCTACTACGGTAGAAGTTGCATGCATATTTCTTAATTGCTGAGCAAGTAATCCGTTTGGTTTTCTGTCAACCCATTGACCAAAATGTTTAAGATTTGTACGGGCGAAAGATAATTCAGATCTTACTTTAAAATGTTCAGTAAAAAAGCTTTCACGATTATTAGCAGCAGAAAAGTTTAACCAGTGAGCTAAACCAATACCGAAACCGGTATTTCCAATGTTGGTGTCAACATTATGTCTTTCACCAAAATCAGACTGTAAAGTTACAGGACCTGCAAAAATTCCAATCTCATGTGCGAGACTTGATTGCGCTGTGGCAATTGTTGAAAAACTAAATAAGGCGAAAATTGTGGTATATAGGTATTTAGGCATTGTTCGGGGCTTTCAAAATATTGGCAAATATATAAAAAAGGAATTCCAAACAAAATATAAAATTCGTCTATTAAACAATTAGTAACAAAACACTTAATTTTCTGACTTTAACTGAAGTGAATTGATGTAAATTCGGAAGGGAAAAATTGTATTTTCGGCATTGTTTAGAAATAACACAATTCTATCTCAAAAACGAAAAAAAATAACAAATCATATTCATTTTGATGTATCTTTGTCTGTTGTAACGAAAACGTTTTCTTAAAACGTATTTTCTTATTTAAACGATTAAGTATAAAACTATTATTTGAATAATTTATTTTAAAAATGGAACAAAAAATAAATGAATTTATGGCTCTGGTTGAGTCAAAAAATCCAAATGAGCCAGAATTCCTTCAAGCCGTTAGAGAATTTGCTGAAACAGTAATTCCATTTATTGCAGAAAGAAAAAAATACGATGGGAAAAATTTACTTTTAAGAATAGCTGAGCCTGAAAGATCTATAATTTTTAGAGTTCCGTGGGTTGACGATAAAGGAGAAATAATTGTAAATAGAGGATTTAGAATCCAGATGAATTCTGCAATTGGTCCATATAAAGGAGGAATCAGATTTCATCATACAGTAAATTTATCTGTTTTGAAATTTTTGGCATTCGAACAAGTTTTCAAAAATAGTTTGACAACTCTTCCAATGGGTGGAGGAAAAGGAGGTTCTGATTTTGATCCTGAAGGAAAATCTGATGGTGAAATTATGCGTTTCTGCCAATCATTCATGACTGAGTTATGCCGTCATATTGGTCCAGATCTTGATGTTCCTGCCGGAGATATTGGTGTAGGTGCCAGAGAAATTGGTTATTTATTTGGTCAGTATAAAAGAATTAGAAATGAATTTACCGGAGTGTTAACCGGAAAAGGTCTTGCTTATGGTGGTTCATTAATTAGACCAGAAGCTACAGGTTATGGAGTTGTTTATTTTACAGACCAAATGCTTCGTACTATCGGTCACGAAATTAAAGGTAAAAGAGTTGCGATTTCAGGATTTGGAAACGTAGCTTGGGGAGTTGCTTTAAAAGTAAATGAATTAGGAGGAAAAGTAGTTACTCTTTCTGGCCCTGATGGTTATATTTATGATGAAGAAGGTATTTCTGGAGAAAAAATTGATCATATGCTTGAAATGAGAGCAACTGGTGATAACAGAGCGGAAAGATATTTAGAAAAATATCCAAAAGCTGTATTCCATAAAGGAAAAAGCCCTTGGGAAGTAAAAGTTGATATTGCTATTCCATGTGCAACTCAAAATGAATTGACAGGAGAAGACGCAAAAAAACTAATCGACAATGGTGTTTTATGTGTAACAGAAGCTGCTAATATGCCTTCTACATTAGATGCAATTAAACTTTTCTTAGATAATAAAGTTCTTTTTGCTCCTGGAAAAGCTGCAAATGCAGGTGGTGTTGCTGCCTCTGGATTAGAAATGACACAAAACTCTATTCGTTTAAACTGGACTAGCGAAGAGGTAGATTTAAGATTGAAAGAAATCATGGTTGGAATTCACAACCAATGTAAAAAATATGGTGCAGAAGAAGATGGTTATGTTAACTATGTAAAAGGAGCTAATATTGCCGGATTTGTTAAAGTTGCCGATGCTATGCTTGCACAAGGTGTAGTCTAAGATTAATTACAATTGAAAAATGCTCTCATTTGTCTCTAAAGATAAATCGAGAGCATTTTTTTATTTATAAAGAACAAAAAACAAATACTGTCGTTTGTAGTATATTTGTCTATCTGAAAATATCAAATAATGGTAAAAAGATTTCTGTGTTTTTTGTTTTTCCTTTTATTTCAATTTGGCTTTGCTCAAGGCCAACTGTCGTGGCAGGGTTATTTTTCGTTTAATGAAATAAAAGATATTTCAGAATCTTCAACAACGATTTATGCAGCTTCAGAAAATGCATTGTTTTCTAAAAACTCGGCTTCAAATGCTTTAAAAACAATCACAACTGTTGACGGGCTTTCCGGACAGACTATATCTGCGGTTTATTATAGTCAGGCTTTTAAAAAAACAATTACAGGTTACGAAAACGGACTCTTGACTGTAATTAATGAGGCTGATGGCAGTGTAATAAAAAAAGTAGACATCATTAATAAACAATTACCTGCAAGTATTAAAAAGATAAATCATTTCTTAGAGCATGATGGTTTACTATATGTTTCCTGCGATTTTGGAATTGTGCAGTTCAACTTGACTACTTTACAATTCGGAGATACTTATTTTATAGGTGATAATGGAGCTGAGATAAGTGTAAAACAAACAGCAATTTTCAACGGATTTATTTTGGCTGCAACTTCCAGCGGTATTAGAAGAGCAAGTATTACAAACCCCAATTTAATTGATTTTAGTCAATGGACAGTTGTTAACTCCGGAGATTGGTCAGGTATAAGCGCATTAGATACTGAATTGATTGCCATAAATTCAGCAGGAAATATACATAGATTCAATTCAAGTACCTTTGTTGGATTTTTACAATTACCACAGCCTTCTGTCGATATGCGTGTAGTAAATCATAATTTATTTATTACAACTGCCAATACTGCTTATGTTTATAATAACCAGATGGTTTTGAACCGTCAAATTGTAAACTCACAGCTTCCAGAGCTTAATTTAACTTTTTCCTGTGCATCGGCTGTAGGCGATATAATTTATATCGGAACAAAAGAAAAAGGTTTGTTTTCTTCTGCACTTTCAGGAATTGGAACTTTTGAAAATAATACGCCCGATGGTCCAATACGCAATAATATTTTTTCAATTGATGCTTCGCCAAATTCGCTTTGGGCAGTCTATGGAGATTATGATATTTATTATAATCCTTATCCTTTAGATAGTTATGGTATAAGTAAACTTAGTAACTCAAAGTGGTTAAATATTCCATATTCAGAAGTTTATGATGCTAAGTCAATTACGCGTGTAATTGTAAATCCAAATAATGAAAAGCAGGTTTATGCGAGCTCCTTTTTCTCTGGATTGCTGCGAATAGAAAGTGATATTCCGAATCATTTGTTTAACGAAAAAAACAGCGGTCTAGAGTCAATTACTTTTGAAGGTCCGACTTATATCGATGTTCGTATAAATGGAACTGCTTTTGACAAATCAGGAAATCTTTGGGTGACCAACAGCCGTATCAAAAACGGATTGAAAGTTTTAAAAACAAACGGAGATTGGGTAAGTTATGCCACAAGTACAATTTTAAATAATGCCGAAAGTAATAATTACGCCAATATTGTTATCGACAAAAATAATACAAAATGGATCTCAACTTATAATGATGGCGTAATTGCATTTAATGAAAATGGTAATGTTTTTAAAAAGATAACTACTGGAGCTGATACCGGAAATCTGCCGTCAGCTGATGTTAGATCGGTAGCAGTTGATACAAAAAACCAGCTTTGGATTGGAACAACAAAAGGATTAAGAGTATTATCTAATGTTGGAAATTTTCAAACAGACAGTCAGCTAAAAGCAAATCCAATAATTATTATCGATGATAATCTGGCTCAGGAATTAATGTACGAACAGTTTATTACTTCTATTGTAGTCGACGGTGCTAATAACAAATGGATTGGTACAGTAGATTCAGGAATTTTTATGGTTTCTCCAAACGGTCAGGAAACAAAATATCATTTTACAATTAACAATTCTCCTCTGCCAAGTAATACTATAAATGATATTAAAATTAACAGTTCTACCGGCGAAGTTTTTATTGCAACAAATAAAGGAATGATTTCTTTTAAAGGAATTGCAACTGGTGCTAATGAAGATTTAAATAATGTATATGTATATCCAAATCCGGTTAGGCCAACTTATTCCGGAACTGTAAAAGTTGCCGGCTTAATTGACAAGGCTAATATCAAAATTACAGATATCGAAGGAAATTTGGTTTACGAAACAACTTCAGAAGGAGGAACTATAGAGTGGGATACAACTGCTTTTGGAAGGTATAAAGTGTCGTCAGGCGTTTACATGATTTTCATTTCAGCACAAGACGGCGGCGAAACAAAGGTTAAGAAGGTTATGATAATTCGATAGTTTTAAGTCTCAGTCTCAGTTTTTACAATCCACAATCTAAAGTCTGCAATCTACAATATAAAATAGTGCAAATCAAAACCAAAGCAATAGTAATCTCATCATTAAAATTTCAGGAAAAAAGCCTGATTGTAAAATGTTTTACGCTTTCAAACGGATTGAAATCTTATTTTGTACGAGATGCGTTTTCAAGTCGGAAAGCAAGTCAGAAAATTGCGTATTTTCAGCCATTATCTATTTTAGAGATCGAAGCTGTGCATAAGAACAAAGGAACTCTTGAGAACTTCAAAGAAATAAAAACGGCAGTTCCTTTTCAAACCATTCATACAGATATTTTTAAAAGCACAATAGTGATGTTTTTGTCTGAAATGCTTCATTATTCCATTCAGGAAGAAGAAAAAAACGAACCGCTTTTTGTATTTTTAGAAACTGCTTTAACCTGGCTGGATCATCATGAAGATATTTCTAATTTTCATTTGATTTTACTTCTGGAAATCACAAAATATCTTGGTTTTTATCCAGATGTTTCTGAAATAGATTTGCCTTATTTTGAGATGAAAGAAGGAATTTTCACGCTCTTTCATACTTCAACAGCACTTTCTGAACATGAAACAAATTTGCTTAAAAAACTTCTTGATCTAAAATTTGACAATAGTCAGAAAATCTTTCATGTTGTTGAAAGGCAGATACTTCTTCGGGTTTTGATTGATTTTTACAGCGCTCATTTAGATGGGTTTAAAAAACCTAAGTCACTGGATATTTTGAAAGAAATCTTTTCTTAATAACTGTATCCGATTTTCATATATTTGGCACACCAAAACAAATTTATATGAAAAGAATAATTACTTTTTTACTTCTTAATTTAATAAACCCCGTTTTTTCGCAATCTGTCGATTTAGATCCGCATAGTTTTAATGTATCTTATGTAAACCTTCCACCAAAACCGGTTGTAGATAGAAAAAACAGAACCTATCATTTAGCCCTTAATCCTACTAGTATTGCCTGGTTTAAAGATGCCAAGGATAATTTGGAATATAATTTTTCTATAGATGGATTTAAAAATGTGCCTTCAGGCGGTTACTTCGAAATTGCGGTTGATTTATGGGATCCTGTCACTTTGCCGCTGGGAGTAAGAAAAGTTGAGAATAAAGTAAAAGATTCAAATGGAAAAGAAAGAATTGAAATTTCTTTTGTGTCTGGAGTTAAAGTGCGAGAATTAGGAAGTTTCTCTGTTAAATGTGCATCTGACGCATCTTTTAATAGAAAGTATAGTTTAGAAAATTCATTTACAATAGAAAATTCATTTTCAAATCCTGATGATGCCCGAAAATTTATTGATGTTGAAATGTATGCGGTAAGAAGTAACTATTTATCACGCGTTGCTTCAAGTATGGATGTAAGATTGAATCGTGACTATGGTTATAGTGTGGAGCAGACATCAGATTATGTCTGGATTTTAGATTCTAAAAAGCATCCTGAATATGACAGCAGTGTTAAAGCGCTTTCAAGTATAAAGGCAATTTTTAATAAAATGGAGTATAATGAAGATGTAGCTCCTTTAAAAAAAGAATTAGAGCCCGTAATTGAGTACTTTAAAGGAATCGATAAAACTTATGCTGAAGATGAAAGAAAGCATAGAAAACTGCGATATGAAGCCTATTTTAATCTGGCTGTTATCTATCATTATTTAGACATGCCGGATGAATCAGATATTTGGTGCGATAAGTTAATCGAGAATAAATACGATGCTTCTGACGGAAAAAGCATAAAGCTTAAAAATGAAAGTTTAAGAGAAATTTTTGCTGTAAATCAGGTTACAAGCAGACATATGGATGTTGAAGCCCGAACAAATGGTGTTAAAGAAGAAGAAGTAGATGTCGCTAATTTTGATCCTAATTATTTCCTGAAAAATGATCCAAAATACCAATTGGTTTCTCTTATTCTGGCTGCAAATGATACTGTTTCCGGATATGCAAAAATAAGAGCGTTAGAAAATCTAGACCGAAAAATTTCAGTAAGTATTCCGGATGAAAACGGAAATCATAACCATATTTTCAAAACTTATTTTGCAGATCAGGTTACTAGATTAATTATCCGTGAAAATGATTTTTATTCAACCGTATCTTTCAAAGAAGCTTTAAGGGCGGGTTCAAAACCGGTCTTTAGATTTGTTCGTGAGATTTTAAATGGTAAAACAATTTCGTTATATGGATATCAAAATAGTGAGATAATTATAAAAAAACAAAATGAAGCTTTTGGTGCATCTACAAGTTCTGTCGGCTGGCAGATGAATACCAAATCTAAATTTGCAGAACTTGCCAGACCTTGTCCAAAATTAGCAGCAAGGGCAAATGGAACAGAATTTCAAAACGATCTTAATTCGTTGATGAAATTTGTAGAAGCATTAGATGCATGTAAATAAAACTTAATTTAAATGAAATAAAAAAAGGACTACAGTTTTCAGCTGTAGTTTTTTTGTTTCAAATCTTAACCATTTTTATTCAGTTTTATTTTAAAACCATTTAAAACGTTAGCATTTGTTAAAAAATATGTTATAAATTGGTTCAAAATGGTCTTTTTTCCTTCATCTTTTATCTATTTTCCTCAAAATTCCTTACTTTCGCACCTCGTTTAAGAAAAGGATAAAATGAGTACAAAATTTACTGAATACAAAGGACTTGACTTACCAGTGGTAGCGTCTGAAGTTCTTGATTTTTGGAAGAAAGAAAATATATTTGAAAAGAGTGTAGCAACTCGCGAAGGTGCTGAGCCTTTCGTATTTTTTGAAGGTCCGCCTTCAGCAAACGGATTACCGGGAATTCACCACGTGATGGCGCGTGCGATTAAAGATATTTTTTGCAGATATAAAACTCAAAAAGGTTTTCAGGTTAAAAGAAAAGCCGGATGGGATACTCACGGTTTGCCTGTAGAATTGGGTACCGAAAAAGAATTAGGAATTACAAAAGAAGATATTGGTAAAACGATTTCTATTGAAGAATATAACGAAGCGTGTAAAAAAACCGTTATGCGTTATACTGACGTGTGGAATGATTTGACCGAAAAAATGGGCTATTGGGTAGATATGGAAGATCCATATGTGACTTATAAACCAAAATACATGGAATCTGTTTGGTGGCTTTTGAAACAAATCTACGATAAAGGTTTGTTGTACAAAGGATACACAATTCAGCCTTATTCTCCAAAAGCAGGAACAGGATTATCTTCTCACGAAGTAAATCAGCCTGGAGCTTATCGTGATGTTACCGATACTACAATTGTAGCACAATTCAAAACTTTGCCAGAAACGCTTCCAAGCTTTTTACAAGGTTTTGGAGATATTCACATTTTGGCTTGGACAACAACTCCTTGGACTCTTCCATCAAATACAGCTTTAACGGTTGGGCCAAAAATCGATTATGTTTTAGTAAAAACATTTAATCAATATACTTTTGAGCCAATAAATGTTATTTTGGCTAAAAACTTAGTTGGAAAACAATTTGGAAAAGGATATTTCGTGAGTGAAGATGACGCTGATTTTGACAATGTGAAAAACGGCGACAAAAAATTGCCTTATAAAATCTTAACAGAAGCAAAAGGAGCAGATTTAGTAGAAAT
>Ga0157369_10002011_pt1 | contig 24510 bp, 32 predicted proteins | sample C25metaG_FD_113461 | JGI IMG/M metagenome (GOLD analysis project Ga0157369, IMG submission 113461) | Corn rhizosphere microbial communities from Kellogg Biological Station, Michigan, USA - C2-5 metaG | ecosystem: Host-associated > Plants > Roots > Rhizosphere > Soil | place: USA: Michigan... | reverse complement strand
CCTTACGAGGGTGAAGGCTCTCGGGACATCGAAGATCGGCATACAGAGGTTCGTCTGCGTGACACCGGGGTTCCTCTGCTGCACGGACACACGCATGCTAAGCACCAGGCGCACACATCCGAGGCTGGCACACCTATGTTCCATGTTGGCCTGGACGCCTGGGGTCTGGAGCTGGTTCCCGAGGCGACCATCGTAGAGTGGCTGGAATACCTCCCATGATTTTTCCACAGGAAGTTCATGTTTATCCTCGAATGCCGGGGGTAGACCAGCTTGAATGGACATACGATTCGCAGAGTGGGACATTTAGGGTTCGAATGGAGCTGTCAAAGGATGCGGCGGAGTGTGTAGCTATGCAACTACAGGGAGCTATGACTACCCCTCCGCCGTATCCTCCAGACGCACCTTCTCAGGCGGAAATGGAAGCCCTCACCGAGAAGCTGAGTAAGGCTGAGGCGCACGCTAAAGCATGCGAAGAGCAGGTTGCTGACTACGAGGGTGAAATTGAATATCTTCAAGAGGAGCTGAAAAAGGCCAGATTTAGCGTCGGTGGGGTCCTTCCAGGGACACGCTCTAACCCATTTAGTGGACTAGGCGGAAGTGCCGTCACGGTTGAAGTGCCTCACGTTAATAAAGAAGTATTTGGTGTCATGGCCGGTCGAATTAGAGCGCTAGGCAACTGACGCAGATAGGTTTGTAGGATGAAGGTAGGATTTCTGGGGGATACTCACGGCAACCTGGATGCAGTGAAGTTCATGCTGTGGGCCATGTGGAAAAATGATATCCACGTTGTCATCCAGGTTGGCGATTTTGGCATATACACGGACAATAACGGTATGAAGTTCGCCAGCGTTGTCAATGAGCTGTGTCGTAAGTATGAGATTATACTCATTGTGGTTCCTGGTAACCACGAGAACTGGCGGGTAATAAATGAGCTAGTCGGAAAAAACCGGACGCAGTATGCCCCCTACCGAGACCACATTCTCCTTGCTCCCCGTGGAATGCGTGACCACATTGGGGGTATGAGCTTCGTGTTTCTTGGCGGTGCCCCTAGTGTTGATCGCATGTGGCGTAAAAAGAATGATGATTATTACGATGCGCGTGGAAAGATACGTGCTAATCGACATTGGTACCCAGAAGAGCAGATCACGGAAGCAGACGTAGATTACGTCGTCACTGACGGCTACGCTGACGTGATGGTGGGTCACGATGCCCCTCACGGAATTCGAACTATTGAGGATAGAATTAGTGGCAATCCTCTAGGCTTCCACATTGCTGATATCCTCTATGCTGAAGAAGGCCGTACCCTATACACGAAAGCATTTAAGGGAGTTGGGCCTCGGTACCTGTTCCACGGGCATTATCATTTCCCTGTGGACGAGTCGATCCAACGGCCTAATGCCGAATTTGGTGAGGAAACTCACGTTATCGGTCTTCACTGTGAACTGAACAACTTCTCTACTGCCATACTTGACACCGAGACTGGTGGAGTATACGCTGTAGACCACAAGAAGCTGCTGACTACATATCGAACAGGGGGTGCAACATGGTAGTAAGACTTTACGAGGACATCGATGGGTGTCTCAATGCAGGCTTCAACGCCCGCGCCTGGCGTAAGGATGACGATCAAGTTCACGCTGGGTACCAGCGCACCTGGGTCGCCCCTGAGTACGACGACCACGGTAACCATCTTGGTTCCGGCATTGTCAAGTACCGTATGGAATGGAATGATAGGCTCGTAGCCGCGCTGAATGAGCTTCCTGTGGAGTTCGTGTGGACGACTACATGGCGTGAAGACGCCCGTCTAGTCGGTACCGCGATGGGACTCATCCACCACCCTCAGAGGGTTCTGCACCCGATGAGTGGGCTGACTACCTTTCCTTCCCTCGACTGGAAGTATGAAGCTATCCGTCTGGAGCAGGATTCGGACCCGTCCCCATTCATTTGGGTGGATGACGAAATCTTCGATCTTCCCCCTCTGGCATTCGATTTCATGCAGAACACTCTTGGAGGTCTGCTGATTAGTCCAGAGCCTAATCTCGGTCTTACTCCTCTGCATATCGAAATGATGAAGAGCTATATCGAGCACCACTAACACACCGAGAGATACCCCTGGTACCATAGAGTGAGGATAAATTCACTCTGGTATCGGGGGTATCTGTGTTCCCACCGGGAATCATCACGCGCGAGCTACTGGTCGGGCCTGCATACGACCTTGATTCTGGCGACCCCTATAGCATACGCGTGCTCGTGGAATCCAGCCGTACGCTTGTATACGACGGTACTCCTGTTCTGCCTAAGCTTACTGTTTATGATGTCCCACCGGAGGAGCAGCTAGCGATTACGCTGCCAGTTTGTGACCAGCCTGGCTATACTGACTCTAAGGGAAATCTTATTGATGCTGGGCCAGATCGATTCTCGCACTACTATCGAATCGCGACCTTCTACCTCCTGAAGAATTCCGTAGCACGGAAAGACCCACAGATGAAGGTGGTACTTAGCACGGACGATCTGTCTCCGGTAGACATCGATGACCTCATCTATTTTCAGGGCGGAAAGCCTGCGGAACTTATCTACGTTCCAGATTCCTGGTCGGCTATTGTCCAAGAGGCTGAAGATGTGGCCGAAAATATCCCCATTCTAGTCGATGATACAATAGATGCGTGGCTAGTCGAACACGACCTGCCCTCTACCCGTACCGATCTTAATACCCTAGGGTGGCCCCAATTCATCATCCTAGAACATGACGTAGATTCGACCAACGTCCCAGACGGGTCGTTCATCGTCAGACTCCCCGAGGGTTGGACCCCCTAGGATTAACTAAGAGGAAGAATAATGGCAGGATTTACCCAGGCATACCAGCAGACCGTTCTGAACTGGGCCTTCCCTACGTCGGCTGCAACCGACTACATTGGTTACTCAACTAACGGTACCACAGAAGCAGGTATCATCGCAAGAACCGCTGTCGGCGCTACTGGTTGGGCTTCAGCTACCAACGCTACGCCTTCAGTCAAGGCCAACAACGCTGCCCTTACTTCAGCAGCAGCCTCCGGTTCTGGTACCATCACGCACTTTGCTATCTTTGACGCTTCTACCGCAGGTAACCAGAAGACTGACTGGCAGGCCCTCTCAGCTTCTCGTGCAGTGGTCTCCGGTGACACGCTCCAGTGGGCAATTAGCGCGCTTCAGATCACCCTCGACTAATTTTAGCCAAGGATTCAGCCGGGTTGTCGCAGGCGCGGCAACCCGGCATTTCCTGTAGGGGGTGAAAAGTGGCTGTAATCGCATACGTCGGTTCCGGAACAGGCAATAGCAAGACCTCCGGTACAACGGTCGCGCTCTCTGCATCGTACACAAACGTTGCCGGAAATACCCTTTTCGCTTTTGTCGTCATGGACAACCTTACGACAACCACGCCTACAGTAAGCTCTATCACTAAGGGCGCAAGCGAGACAAACTCCTGGACCCAGGTGTCCTTTCAGGACTCTGCCTCTGCTACTAATGGTGCCGCTTCACGTATCGAGGTATGGCGTCTCGATACTACTGTTGCATCCTCTGTTGCATACACTGCTAATCTTTCTGGTTCAATTACCTCTAAGGCAATAGCCGTCCTAGAGTATAGCGGCGTCGGTTCAGCTAACGCGGTTTCTTTCAAGCAAACAACTAGCGGTACCAATACCTTCACCCCTATCAGTGGAAGCCTTTACCTCGTCTTCGGTGGTCAGGCTAACGCAACCGTACCTACACTCTCATATAGTGGTACGAATACCGCAGCGCCGTCTACTGTCTCTACAGGATTCGGAACTACCGGTGGTAACGCTGCGACTAACGTCACAGGTGCTGTAGCCGGTTATATAGCTAGCGCGACATCGAGTGTTACGGCTGGAGCTACACTCAGCAGCGGTGTTGGTGCTCAAATTGTTGTCGGATTTAATCCGACTGTGCCGCAGAACTATAGCGTATCTGGCACTGCGTCCGCGGTTTCGACAACGAAACTTCGCGTTCCTGACCTTACTGCTCTGAGTGCCTACCCGACGAGTACTCTCAACCCGAATTCGTCCACGAGCTGGACCATGGTTGCGAACCCAGGCGAGGTCGTAGTAGTAGGACTAGCCAGATTCAGTACTTCATCCCTTCCGTCTAACCCACAGGTCTCGGTAAATGGTGTCAGCTACAATGCTGTAGCTACATATACCTCTACCCTACAAGGTCCAGAAGTCGGAAGAATTGATATCTTTCTGGTAGACCCCGGTCCGGGAGCAAATACTGCAACAATGCCAGTTCCAGATAGTCCATCATTCTATGACTGGGCAACTTGGAATATTGTCACGCCTAACGGTATTCTTCCTACAGTTTATGCTACTCAGGGTGCATCAGCGCGTTCAACCACAGGGTATTCCTCCTCCATAAATGTATCGGAGAGTGGAGCACTTATACAGTTCGCCCTCTTCAATCCATTTGGAACTACCTCTTCCGTTTCTGTTGATGGTACAGACCCGGACTACCCTCCACTAAGAACTACCATGTCTGGCGGTGGTGGCTCCCTTGAAACCCCAGACAATGGAACTCAATCGTTCGGTATGTCCTGGACCACGGCTCTGCCTGACTACGGTTGGTCCCTAGCGGTAGCTTTTGCTAAGCCTATTCTGGGCACGGTGGCTGCTACATCCACGACTTCTGGAAGTGTCACTAATCAGGGTCCTGCTGTTCCGTATTTCGAGGCACCCGCCTGGGATACAATCGGTACTGTCACAGGTATCAGCGCATATAAGGATGTCACCGTTACCGGCGCACAGGTGGGAGACCTCCTAGTTGCTTACGGTTTTGCTGAAAACTCATCTGGCACTGGAGGTACTGTAGCCACTCAATCAGGCTCTACTGGTGCCTGGAATATATCAACCCCCACCACTGTAAGCAATGCGGATGTCGCGGCTGTTGCCGGATATGCAACTGTTAGCGCCGCTGGGTCTCTCACGGTAAGAGTAACTACCAAAGTATTCGATACTGCACTGAATAGAATGGGCGCAGCCGTACTTCTGGTACCTGCGGCTCTAGTAGGTTCATCTATTGCCTGGACGACAATCAGTAATGACGCAGATGGTCAGGGTAGTATCACACTTACTAATCCAGCCACGGTTATCTACGGTGCGGCTGACTGGACAGCCACCGACATCAGAACCAATGATGGAACTCCGACAGGCGCTACGTGGGATAAGCGTGTATTCGTTTCCGGACAGTATTCGGCCTATATTGCCCACTGGCCTAATCAGACTGCGGGCACGAGAAGCTACGGTCCTACGGGGCTGACAGGTAAAGACTTCTCCGGTTCCATCCTCAGAATAGATGCACCAAGTAGTGGTCCTACTGTTTACCAGGCAGCAGGAATTTCAGCGGCCACCAGCGCGACCACCGGAACAGCCACAAAACTGACACAGGTTAGTAGTACAGTAACCGGAGCATCGGTCTCTGTTGGTGACGCGCCAAAGACTACTCAGGTTAGTGGTACGGTTACCGCTGTCTCTACAACATCCGGCGCGCCAACTATGCCGCCTAAGGTGGCGGCGGGTGTGGTCGCCGCTGTCTCTACGACATCCGGTTCCGCTGGCCTGACAGCAGTCACAAGCGGTACGGTAGCCGCTATATCTGCAAGCTCTGGAACTGCTCTAGAGAATGCTGTAGTGTCCGGTGTATCTGCTGCGATTAGCGTTGTAGCTGGAACTCCGACTAAGAACACAGCAGTATCCGGTACAGTATCCGCCACCAGCACAAGCGTAGGTGACGCTCCAAAGCTCACTGCGGTATCAAGCACCGTATCCGCCGTGAGCACTACCTCAGGTACTGTCACTAATACCACTCAGGTCGTCGGAACTGTAGCGGCGGTTTCGACAACGACCGGAAGCGCCACGCTTATCCCGGGTTCAGTTGCCTATCAGGCGAGTGGAACTGTCACCACCACGTCCACGGCATCCGGTTCAGCTTCTGCTATATTCGTCACGGCTGGGTCGATTGCAGCGGTCAGCAGTGTTAATGGTGATGCACCAAAGCGGACAGCCGCCAGCGGTACGGTTGTCGCTGTCTCCACGGTAACCGGTACTCCTACAAAGGTTACGTCCGTCTCTGGTACATCGGCGGCAGTCTCGGTGGTAACGGGAAATCCTACAGGATTCTTCCCGACCACTGCTACGGTAAACGCTAGCGTATCCACCGCAGCCGGTACAGTAACGTCTCTGCTGCCCGTAGCGCAGGTTGCTGTAGCTGCGGTGTCTACCGCAGCCGGTACAGTAACGAACTTTATTCAGCTTCAGGGTATCGCCGGTGCCGTCTCGACAGCTAGCGGTGCGGCGCAGCTTCTCGGAGTAGCGTCCGGTGTCGTCACTGTAGTGTCAACTTCTGTCGGCACTATCGCAACACTTATTCAAGAATCCGGCGCGGTAACTGCTGTATCTACGGTCTCCGGTGGCACCAAGCTTCTCGGCGTAACATCCGGCACTGTATCTGCTGTATCCGCAACGAGCGGCTCCCCGATCAATACCGGAACGCAATCCGGTACCGTTACGGTAGCCTCTACGGTCCAAGGATCGATTACTGAATCTCTCGCCGTCAGCGGAATTTCTGCGACTTCGAGTGCGACAACCGGAACACCTACCTCTAATCTCATCGCATCCGGTACCGTTACGGTAGCCTCTACGGTATCTGGCGCGCCGACAAAGGCTACGCAGGTTTCGGGTCAAGTTGACACGATTGCAGGCTCCTCCGGCACCCCCACGAAGCTTACTTCTGTCAGTGGAACCTCCGCCTTCACGTCTACGGTAGTTTCCACCACACTAAATGAAGTAGCAGTCCTCAGCGGGACCTCTGTAGTCGTATCCACTGTCTCCGGTGTGCCGACGAAGCTTACGAAGGTTACCGGTACTGTAGCTGCCGTATCGACATCTAGCGGAACACCTGTAAAGAAGACCTCCGTTTCCGGCTCTGTAGACTCGATTTCATCCACGTCTGGATCGATTACCGCGAGCCTTACGGTAGACTCGGATGTCGATGTTCTGTCGGATGTATCAGGCTCCGACCCGACAAAGACGACCGCTGTTTCTGGTACATCTATCACATCCAGCACAGCCTACGGCGCGGTAATCTCCGGGTCTTCTCTGCTGGCTCCGCCTGTCATTATCACGAGCGACTCTTCAGGCGCTATATCCGCTAGCCTTGTTGTAGACGGTTCCGCAGATAATACTGTTGACGTTTCCGGTGATCCGACGAAGATCACCCAGGTAAGCGCCTCGGCTGTAGTATCGTCCTCCGTTTCCGGTACCGTAACCGCACGCCTACCGGAGAGTGGAACCGTAACAACGCTAAGCGGGGTAGTCGGCGGACCGACCACCCGTCGTCAAGCGTCTGGCGTAGTCTCTGTAACGTCTAATGTTTCGGGCTCCGTCTCAGGCATGACTGACTTCGCCGGTTCGTCAAACTCTACCTCCACGGTCAGCGGTTTTGTCACCAACATTACGCAGGGCAGCGGTGTAGTCTCCGCTACATCTACGGTTACAGGTGCTATCACTGCTAAGGATGTAGTTTCTGGTACGGTTACGGCACACGCTACCGTAATCGGTGCAGTAACATCCACTCTACCGACCAGCGGCACCGTCACGGCTGAAAGCTCCTCCACTGGAACTGCACTAGGTGAAGATTCCCTCGCGGGAGTAGTCAACACTTCGACTACAATTTCAGGCGCGATCACCAAAGTTGCACCGATGGTCGGCACGGTCACGTCGATTGCGTCTATCGCTGGAGACTTTACACGCCGCCAGCCGATTGCGGCAGAAGCGGCGGCAATCTCTGAAGTTCTAGGCACGCCTACCGCGACTGTTGGCGTGGCCGGAGTGCTCGATGCCTTCTCAGATGCGTCCGGTACCCTGACGAAGACGATGCTGCTCAGCGGTATCGTAGATACAGTATCTACCGTCGTCGGTAAGCTCCAGCAGCAGGAAACTCTATCCGTCCGTATGGGTGGTACGGAGATACTGCTGGAGTACGGTACGCTGTTCTACAAGTACAACGGAATCGAGTACCCGGTAGGGTTCGGTCATAAGGTAGACGGCTCGGAGATAGTCTACTGGTACCCAGAGTAGATTGCGTAGAAGGCATACCTCATGGTAAACTCCGGAGTATGCCACTACGACTACTCTATGATCTGGACGGAACTCTGGTCCATTTCGACCGAGGCTACGACCTCCGGCTGAACACCAAGTATGCACATTTTCCCGATATCCCCCGCTCTGCAAACCAGCTCAGCTTTAACCTCTGGGAAGGTCGGACCGACGAGGAGAAGGTTGCTATCCGTGAAATCATGGATGAGCCTGGATTTTACGCCGACCTGGAACCTATGGCAGGAGCTGTGGAGGCTGTCAAAACCGCCGCAGATATGGGACATGAAGTCTTCTTCCTCTCAACCCCGTGGACAACTAACCCAACTTGTGCACAGGACAAGTATGACTGGGTAGGCCTACACTTCGGAGACGATTGGCGAGACAAGCTGATTCTCGCCAGTGATAAGTCTGTAATCTCGGGTGATATTCTATTCGATGACAAGTTCCCCATCTCCAAGAAGGAACGCGCCGACTGGATTCAGGTCTACTATGATCAGCCGTACAACCAGGGTGCATCCGGATACCGCCTCTTCTCGTGGGATATCTGCGAGTGGAAGCCGATCATCGAATCTGTAGAGCGAGGTAAGCGGCAAGTATACGGACACCAAATCGTGGAAGCTCTCGACCTAGGAGACAAGACATACGTATGACCCAAATTGTCGGAATCGGAGGCAAGCTCGCCTCCGGCAAGGATGCTATCGCTGACCGTCTTGTAGATGAGCACGGCTGGATGAAGTTCGGGATGTCCGATGCACTCGCTGATGCCACCTACACTCTTAACCCATGGATTCGACTGGACACTTATCTCGGCTGGAGAAACCGATTTACTGCTTCCGTTGCTCGCCTTTTTCGTCGCTCTCCGAAACCAGTATTCGTAAAGTACCAGTGGCTCGTAGATGCTTACGGATATGTTCACGCTAAGGAAGAGTCCGAAGTTCGGAATTTTCTACAGAAATTCGGTACAGAAGTCGGTCGGAAGATGCTGTCTGACGGAGACCTCTGGACTGAAATCATGAAGCGAAAGATTAAAGCCGCTGCCGCTACCGGAGTTCCTGGTATCATAGTAACAGGCGTACGCTTTCCTAATGAGCTGGCTCTTTTCGAAGACCTGGACGCCGAAACTTGGTGGGTAAATCGGCCCGCCCTGAAATCTACCGTCAACGCCACCCATGCTAGCGAAAACAGCGTGAGTGCTGTAGACTTCGACCGCGTGATCGTCAACGACGGCACGCTATCCGACCTTTACCACAAGGTGGACGACCTTGTGACGTGACCTAAGGAGGCGCACCATGGATGTTCTTGCTCTACAGTACCGTCGTCGTGGTAAGCGCCTTCAGCTTATCGTGCTGCCGTACTCATTCAACGTGAGTGCGGCAGCACTGCTGCGTTTTGTAGGCGCGTATGACCACGACATCGATCCAGTGAAGGGTTGGCGTATGTGGCCGATCAACGGGCTCGCCAGCACCCTGAAGATCAACGACATGGAAGACTTCACGGCTGACGCAGCAACCCATGAAATTTTCAACAGTCCGTGGATGGACCCGGAGGGTGTACGTATCGAGGCGAAGGGCCTCGTCAGCACCGAAGGCTGGGACTTCAGTGACCTCGTAGGTGGTCGGGTCCCTCGACAGCTTCTCACTCGTATCCACGAACAGGTTGACAACTGGGCGTGACGGGTGTAGCGTAGGTTCCACAACGACCCCAGAAGGAACCATGACATACGCAATCTTCTCCGAATGGACTGACGATGAAGACATCCGTCAGTACCTCTTCATCCCTTCTACCAACATCGGCGTGCGAACCCTCCCGCCTACACTTTGGACCAGGGAGATTCCGGCTTCTGGTGTACGCCGGAAGTGGAACGCGATCCCTAACCCCAACTACAGCCCGAAGAATGAGCAGGCAAGCAGCCTGACTAACCTGGTGGAACATGAAGTTCTCCAGTTCGAAGGCATTTCTACGTGGATGACAAGCGTTATTGCTGATCCCGCTTATGAGCTTCGAGCAGCCTTCCCGGTTCTCGTCTCGACTTCTGACCTGATTGCTATCAGTGAAAAGGCTTCACAGATGCCTGCCGACCTGGCTGAGCGCGTCCGAGCCCTCCGAGCCCTCAACGGTCTCTCTGAGATTGGGGGTGTGCGATGACTGACTGGACTGACTGGGCTGGACAAGCTTCTGTTGCTATCGTGTCCGGGTACGGCGAGACGAACGGCGGGCGCATTATCAGTAGCCTTACTTCGTCAACGGAGCCTGAACGCAACGAACTCGGCAAGATGTACGCTGCCGCTATCTGCCAGGCGCGTGATCCGGGAGCGAAGAGTTACCTCGGCGCTCTTTACGGGGACAACGAGGCACAAACGAGCCCACTCGATGAGAAGTCGGGTCTGGACCCTAACCGTCCGCAGTACGCGCGACCGAACGGCTCCATCTACTATGCCCGCAAGTGGGGCGATCAGTGGGATGTGGAGAAGCTTCGCCGCACGCGGGAGCTTGGCATGTTCCCACTTCTGCTCGGTTCGCCTGGAACAGGCAAGACGGCTATGGTGGAGGCGGCATTCGGTGAGGAACTTATCACGTTCGTGATGACCGGTGAGTCTACCCTCTCCGACCTTGTTGGCGGTTGGATTCCTGATGGTCACGGCGACTACGAGTGGGGTCCTGGACCGCTTCAGATCGCGGTTGAGAAGGGTCTTCCCATTCTGGTCGATGAAATTCTTCTCGGTGACCCGACCGTGCTCTCTACGATGTACCCGCTGATGGATGGTCGAGGCTTCCTGGAAGTTTCAGCTAACCCGAGGGTCGGCACCATCTATGCCGCTCCCGGATTTCACCTTATCGGTGCTGGAAACCCGGACGTAATCGGTGCCAAGCTGTCGGAAGCGCTGAAGAGCCGGTTCCCTCTTCAAGTTCACGTCACGACCGACTGGGACCTGGCGGTAGCGCTGGGTGTGGATTCGATGATTGTGAATATCTCCAACTCACTGGATGCCCGCATGGAGGGCACCAACGCTTCGATCACGTGGGCTCCGCAGTTCCGTGAGCTGATTGCGTTCAAGGCTATTCAGGACGAATGGGGCCGTGACGAGGCTATCCACAACCTGATGCGACTGGTGCCGAAGCAGGACCTCGAAGAGGTTCGTGAGCTGATGAGTAACTTCCTCCCTCTGTCCGTGCTGTCGCCTGCGAAAATTTAAAAAGCTCCGGGGAGAGGTTTCGTCGTTGGGCCTCTCCCCGGTTTCACTTTCTGCTTGACATCGTGACAACGACTCTGCTAAGCTTGCAGTACGGCGCGAGGAACGCCACACAACGACCGAAGGAAAGACATTGAAGATCGCAGAGAAGACCGCAGAGGTCACGTCCAACATCGTGTACGACGAGTCGGTTGCCGTTGGCATCGAAGAGTCAGCAGTCCCGATGGTTATCGAACGACTCATCAGCACGTACAAGAACCCGTACCGCGCAGCACTGCGGGAGTACACGTCCAACGCCTACGACGAGCACATTCAGGCTGGTGTCAAGGTTCCGGTAGAAGTCAACCTCCCGAACACGCTGTCGCCGGTCCTCACCGTCCAGGATTTTGGTCGTGGTCTGACGCGCGAAGAGCTGAAGGGGTTCGGTACCATCGGCCGATCCACGAAGCGCGACTCGAACGAGACCACTGGTGGCTTCGGCATGGGCTCCAAGTGCGCCCTTGCAGCCGCCGCTCAGTTCACAGTTGTTTCCGTCAAGGACGGAAAGCGCAACACCGTCATCGTGGCTCGGGATGAGCGGAACATCCCGCATATGAACTTCCTGGCGGAGGCGGAGACGACAGACCACTCAGGCACCAAGGTCATCATCCCTATTTCGGAGGTCGAAAAGTTCGGTGACCTGTCGGACTTCTGGATCGGGTGGAAGCCGGGAACTATTCTTGTGGACGATGAGGAGCCTCGTCGTACCGTCTTCAACCCGAAGCAGTTCCGTCAGATCGGCAACGGACTCGCCTACAACGACCTCTCCAACACCGCCTCTTCACGTGACCGCGTGCGCGTGCTTATCAACCAGGTCTACTACGAGCTGGACTACAACATGACGGAGCTGACGTACAAGCAGCAGCAGCTTCTGAAGTACAACGTGATCCGCCTCGACAACGGTTCGGTAGACATCGGTCCCTCCCGAGAAGACCTCCTCTACAACGCTCGGACCAAGGCCGCTCTGCGCGCTCGGTTCGATGAAGTTCTGAGCCTGAGCGCGAGGAGAGAGCGTGCGTCTATTTCCTCTCAGTCTTCTCTTCGCGAAGCCCTGCTTGCCAGAAATCGGATGAACAACGACGGCTACAACGTTGTCGGACTGCGGTGGAATGGTACCCCCCTGGTTCTGCCGGGAGAGACCTATTGCGGCAACCGAGTCAAGGACCCGATGGGTACCTGGGCTTCACCGCTCCGCGACCGGAATACCCGTTCCGGCTACAAGGTCGAAAAGAACTACCGCACGCTTTCCCACGTTGAAATCTGGCGGTCGAATTACCGGTTTGTTCTGGTCCACGGTGTTGGTGCCCCGACCACGTACGGCCAGACGGGACGACTGGCCCACCGTGAGTCACACAGTGTCGGTGAGTGGCTGTCTGAGCAGGCCAACTCCTACGACTACTCGTGGAAGTTCTTCTTCACGGATGAGCCGATTAACCGGATCAACCGCGCTTACCGTGAAATGGCTGACGTTATCCTCACGGCTGATGAGTACAACGCCACCGTTTCCAAGGCTCGGGCGGCTCGGGCTCTGGCGAACAAGGCTGAGCTGGCAGCGAAGCAGGCTTCTACGCAGCTTCAGGTTGTCTACGGCAGCTACTACGGTGTCCCTTCGATTCGAGAGTGGACTCCTTCGGAAATCTCGGCCCACTATGACTACACGATCATTCTGCGAAACCAGGCCAGTGGGCTAGCGGGACAGATTCGTGACGCGATGACTACGAAGAAAAACTACGACCAGAATACTGTCAACGCTGCTACGTATGTGATGCAGCAGCGTAAGGTGGCTCTGATCCTGGCAGGAAAGAACGAGGACCTGTCTGAGATTCTCCCTCTCCTGCCGAAGCAGACAACATTCAGGGACCTCGTTGTTGACATCATTAAGTCGGCAGACGTAAAGAAGACGGTATACGAGCGTATGGCTGTCCGTGACCGCAGCAAGTACGGACTGACCGCCGTGAATTCTATCCGCGACAACTGGATTGACAAGGTGAAGCGGAGGGAGACAGCGGAATGGCTCCGAGCTATTCGTGACTTCAAGGATGAGGGCTCCACTATGGTGAGCCGTCTGACGTGGTTCTCACAGCGTGACACTGAGGTCGCTGAGGCGATGAAGAGCGTCACCGGTGGACCGGCAAACCTGCCCCCGAGCCCCCTCCTGCGTTACCCTCTTCTCCAGAGCTTCTCCTACTCCAAGCCCCGGGATGAAGACATTGTGGATTACATGAACCTCCGCGACAAGGCCCTCAAAAAGGGTTGACATCCAACCCCCAACCTGCTAGACTCAAACTAAGACCGAAAGGACAACCTGCCACCATGGCTAACTTTACTATCGCGCGGAACGATGAGTTCGCCGGAGCTACCGTCATCTTTGACGACGGCTCCGTGCAGACCATCGGAAGCGACAACCAGAACTACCAGACCGTTGTCAACGGGCTGCTGGACGGTTCGCTCTCGGACGATGAGCTTCTTCAGCTTATCGCCCCGTTCGAGCTGATCTACAAGCAGCTCACGAAGCTTTCCGAGCGCGTCTCTCGCAAGGGGTCTAAGCTTCTGTTCGACGGTGACGTGATCAAGAACGCACTCACCGATTTCATCATCAAGATCATGAATGAGGGGGATGAGTCGTCCTGGAAGGCGTATATCGCCTTCATGGAGAAGCTGTACACCAACCCCTCCGAGACTTCTCGGGAGCACCTGTTCCATTTCATCGAGGCAAATGGTCTTCAGGTCACGCCTTCCGGTGACATCGTGCTCTACAAGGGCACGGCGGAGAACGGACTCTCCACACATCAGGGCTACGGTATCGTCAACGGTATCGAGTACGAGTACGACTACCTCCCGAACTCTCTCGGCGCGGTCGTAGAGATTCCTCGCTCTCGGGTGGACGATAACCGCAACGTGGCTTGCTCTGTGGGCCTTCATGTCGGCGCGTTCGAGTACGTCACCGGCACCTATGCAGGCACCTGGCCTCGCATGTGGGTAGTCCTCGTGAACCCCCGAGATGTGGTCGCTGTGCCACATGACTTCAAGTCGAGCAAGATTCGCGTCACGCGCTACACGATTGTCGGTGAGCTGGGCAAGACGCAGGATGCGAAGAAGCTCCAGGGGCTCGTGTGGGAGCCGACGCCGGTCACGACTCCGACGAAGGCCGTGGTTGGGGGCGTGCCGGGTGAGACGATCACCCCGCTACAGGTAACCGCCAAGGCGCTCTTCACCCCCACCGCAACCCCGGCTAACGGATCGCGAGTGGAAGAGTACAAGGCTCTGATCCGCAACGGCGGGGCGGGCAAGAACCTCCGCCGATACCGGAACAAGTCGGTCACCGCTGGTCGGAGGACCGAGTTTGACCAGGCAGTTTCGGAGCTGGGTCTTCAATACTGAATAGCACGAAGAGGGATCGGGTATTGCACCTGGTCCCTCTTTCGTGTAGTATGTAATCATGGGACATCACCTGGTCTATTCCGTACGAGAGCCGCTAGGCAATGAGCTGCGGTATTCTCTGCGTTCTGTAGCGAAGAATCTTGACGTGGACAAGATCACGTTCGTCGGTGATAAGCCTGACTGGGTAAAGAATGTTAATCATGTCGATGGTAATCCGTTCGGTGATCCGTACTGTAACTCATATTCAAATGCCCTGATCGCAGCGAAGAATGTCCCCGGCGAATTCCTGATAATGAACGATGATTTCTTCGTTCTCCGGCCTCATGACGATATCCCCTTCTGGTGGGAGCGGTCGATGGTGCAGCAGGCTGCACGCTCCCCCGACCCTCGATCACAGCGGCACCGCATGCTCATGCTGGAGACAAACCTATACCTCACACAGCGTGGGGTCATTATCCCGAAGTCTTACGAGCTACACATCCCCATGCGGATCGACAGCGAAATGCTTATGCGAGTAGCTGGTCGGGCGTATAATCGGTTCAACCCGAACTACCCTCCACGCTGGCGCTCGCTCTACGGCAATCTAAATCCTGCCGTCCGAGAGAACTCCCACCAACGTGAGGACGTGAAGTTCCACGTTGCCAAGGAGCTGCGGGATAATCTAGACTTCCTATCGACAGATGACCGAACGTTCAAGAATTTCCTGCCGTTTCTACAGTCGAAGTTCCCTAAGAAATCCCCATGGGAGAAGTGATGAAAGTATCTCAGCGTGAGGAAGCTCTAGCGAAAGAGCTGTACGAGACTGACATGAACAGTCATCAGGCTGAAGACGTGCCGTGGGAGCAGGCGCTTGAAGTAGTAGCGAATAGCTACCGCCGTCAAGCTATGCGAATTGTCAACACGAAGTGGTTTCGTCAACAGCTAGAGGCGGTGAACCGTGACAAAGAGAATTCTTATAACCGGGTCTCGTGAGTGGCTGAAGTCTGCGGATATTTATCTTGCTATATTTCATTGGGTGGAGGAGAACTGCACCACTCCTGAGGAAATAGTCATTGTGCATGGGGATGCCTCGCGGGGTGCAGACCGTATGGCAAGAGACATTGCAAGAAGTGTACCGTGGCTCACGGAGGAGCCGCATCCGGCAGACTGGTCGTGGGGTCCTGGCGGAGGCCACGAGAGAAATCAGATGATGGTGGACCTGGGCGCTGATGTCTGCCTAGGCTTCGTCCGAGGCAAGTCTCCCGGCACTCGGGATTGCATGAAAAGGGCACGTCAGGCGGGAATTCCGGTGATCGTCCACTATGACGAGGTTGACAACGAGACAGCTAAGACTTAGACTGAAGGCTCCAGTACGACAACCTAGGAGACTTCCCTTGCCTCTCGACACTAACACGAATCCTATGGTAGGAACTATGACTGACAACTACATCGACGTAAAGCACGTATACTTCGGAGCCCCGGACGATAACGGCTTCCGACTGAAGAGTGTAGACGTATGGTATGCCACCAAGCCGACTACTCCAGAGTATGGGCTCGTGGACTACGACGATAAGAATATCGACGGCGCGCAGGCTGCTATCACAACGGCGTGGGCTATCGCTAAGGCGGGCCAAGATAACATCTACATCTATGACCGTGACGACATCAACGGACTTCGTGAGCTGCTGAATAGGCTCGAAGAAGACTTTGACCGCCGTGATATGGAAGACCTGACGCGCGAGTTCCAAGAGGAAAACTCCGATGACGAAGATTGACCTCTTTCCAGAGGATGACCTTCTGAAGCCGTCTATTACTCCGCTCGTGAAGATCGTGGACGGCTTCATGGCACTGACTGGTGTCATCTTCCTTGCCGTCTGGGCTATCGGCGGAGGAGTTTCATGGCTAGTCGGAGCTGCGCTGGTGTGGGCATTCCTTGTACTGGCGTACGTCGGTGAAACTAGACGGATCGCGGAAGACAACCAGAAGAGACTTGACTTCCTGATCAGAAACCGATAGTCTAGGTGCATGACCAAGACACGAGACAAGATCGCCTGGTATCTCTCGAACCTCGTCCTCCGGGTGCTCGCCAGCAGAGAGTATAAGGATCGACTGGAGTATACCTACGCTCGTGGACTCCTCGCTATGACTGACGACGCTAAGGGTGACCGATGAGTATCGCATTCCGCGCTAAGACTGTCCAGGGCTGGACCGTAAAGTCGCCCCTCCAGCCTTTCCTCTTCCCGGATGGTGCCGCGCATATTAAGGGTGCAGACCACGAGACCGTGTTCGAGGCGCAAATCGCGGACGTTCGTGGTCTGAGTCATGACGACCTGTTCACCCTCGCTATGTGGGCTGACGCTGTGGGGTACCGCGCGGAGAAGAAGGTAGTCATTCTACCGTATCTGCCGGGTGCGCGAATGGACCGTGGCGTGCCTACTGGCGCGTTCGTATATGCTGATTTCATCCTCGGCATGATCGAACCGGATCAGATCATCACTCTCGATCCGCACTCTGAGGCGGCTCTCCAGTTCTACCTGGATCACCCAACGGTAGACGTAAGCGTCTTCCCTGTAGAGCGAATCATCCGGCACGAAGTTCAGGACCCGGACCAGGACACACATGCGAACAACATCTATCAGGGTGTCATTGCCCCGGACAAGGGCGCTCATGGACGCGCTGCGGCTGCTGCGCGGGTGATGGGTAACCTTCCGGTCTACACCGGAGGCAAGACTCGTGACTTCAACTCCGGCAAGATTACCGGATTCCATATGGAGGACGAGCTTCCTGATGAGGGGCGATTCCTCATCGTAGACGACATCTGTGACGGCGGCGGAACCTTCCTAGCCCTTGCAGAAGCAACCGGTCTACCTAAGGATCGCCTGGACCTGTGGGTGACGCACGGCATCTTCTCGAAGGGTTTCAAGGACCTTCGTCGCCATTTCGGAACAATTCACACTACGGATTCGTACTTTGCGGAGGATGCTAACGGCCTCATCGTCGGAACGAACTTCACGTCCGATCCGGACCTCGTTAAGGTCCACCGCATCGGTGGATACCTTGAAACTGAAGTTAACGTCTGAGACACCCTAAGTCTTGACTTCCGCGCCACTCTGCGCTAGACTGAGTACAACGACAGAAAGAAGAACATGAGCAAGTTCGATCCGATCCGTGCTCTCACGGACACTGATGCATACAAGCTGGGCCACATCCACATGTACCCTGAGGGCACCGAGTACGTGCTCTCCAACTTCACAGACCGAGGCTCCCGCCTTCCGGACGTGACGCACACCGTACACTTCGGCCTCCAGGCTTTTCTGAAGGATTGGCTGGAGCAGGAGTGGGCGCAGTTCTTCCAGTCGGAGGAGGAGATTGTGGTGGCCCTCTACGAGGAGTTCACCACGTCGATTCTCGGGCCGAACAACATCGGTACCGACCACATCCGCGCGCTGCACCGTCTCGGCTACCTGCCGCTGCGATTCCGCTCGCTGCCGGAGGGCGCGCTTGTGCCCCTGCGCGTGCCGAAGTTCACGGTCGAGAACACGCATCCCGACTTCTTCTGGCTCACCAACTACATCGAGACGGCGCTCTCGGCGGCGATCTGGCAACCGGCTACGTCCGCCACCATCGCGCACCGCTTCCGTAAGCTGCTCGACTCGTGGGCGCTGAAGACGACCGGATCGACCGAGGGAGTCCAGTGGCAGGGGCACGACTTCTCGTTCCGTGGCATGGCTGGCATCTTCGCCGCTGCTGCTTCGGGTGCCGGTCACGCCCTCAGCTTCACTGGTTCGGACAACCTGAACGTCATCAATTTCGTGGACGATTTCTACGGCCCTGCTGAGGGCCTGATCGTCGGTTCGGTTCCCGCCTCGGAGCACTCTGTCGCGACTGCGTTCGGTCCCTCGGACGAGAAGGGGTACTTCCTCCGTCTGCTGGAGCAGAACCCGACCGGCATCCTCTCGGCGGTTTCGGACAGCTATGACCTGTTCAACGTCCTCACCAATGTGCTGCCGGAAATCAAGGACCAGATCATGGCTCGTGACGGCAAGCTCGTGATCCGTCCGGACTCCGGTGACCCGGTGGACATTCTTACCGGCACGCTCACGCTGAATGAGCACCAGCTCGGCAACTCGCGGAACAACCAGAAGCAGTTCGACCTCCTGCGCTTCAACACTCTGGAGGACCAGGGCGGCGTACTGACTCCGACGCAAAAGGGCACCGTGGAACTCCTGTGGGATGTTTTCGGCGGTACAATCAACGAGCAGGGTTACAAGGTTCTGGACCCGCACATCGGCGTCATCTATGGCGACTCGATCACCTACGACCGGGCGCTTGCGATCTTCCAGCGTCTGGAGGCGAAGGGTTTCGCCAGCACGAATGTTGTGTTCGGTGTCGGCTCGTTCACCTACCAGTACCAGACTCGTGATACGTTCAAATCGGCCATGAAGGCGACGTGGGTTCAGGTCAACGGCGAAGGCATCGACATCTACAAGGACCCGAAGACGGATGACGGTACGAAGAAGTCGGCTCGCGGTCGTATCACTGTGGCTCAGAAGAACGGCGAGTACGAGCTGTGGGATGGTCGTCTAGGTTCCGAGTTCGAGGGCTCAGAGGTTGACTTCCTCCAGACTGTCTGGGAGGACGGACATTTCGTGAAGGAGTACACCTTCGCTGAGATTCGTGAGCGCCTGGGACACATCGTCTGATCGATTAGGAGTAGCACATGGACCGTCTGAGACTGGCACTTGCATGGTTCATGTGCTACTCTTTTGAGTACTTCTACAGGGACCCTCAGAAGTGGGAAGCCTGGGACAACAAGCTTCAAGCCCTGAAAGGTAAACTGAAAAATGGCTAAGACCAATTCGCTAAAGATAGCGCCGTACGCTAAGCGTGTCATCCGAGACTTCAATGGTACTCGTGATTCTACGGGTGGGTATCCAATTGTCTTCGATGGTATGCACCTGCTGGAGTACACGTACGGTCGCCCAGGTGAGCAGGAGACAATCGGCTGGAGTGCCAGCAGCAACGCTATCGAGTGGCGTGACAACGATCCGTTCGAGGCTACCCTGAAGATTGTCCGACTGGAGCGGGGCCGTTCGGCTGCACGCTTCTGGTTCCGAGACGAGACTAACCTAATCGAATATCCATTCTTCGGACAAACCCTCGTAGACATGCTTAGCCAATCTACCATGGTTAATGGTGTCGTCACCGGTACCTGGATTGTCGTGAAAAAGGGTGCCAATTACGGAATCGAGATGTACCAGTGAGCGCCCTTTCATCTATCATCACAGACTCGGAGCGCGTATCCCTGGGTGCAATGCTCCGAGAACAGGGGCTGAACGATGCGGCTGACGTAATCGATAACCTCGTGAAGTTTGCCACGGACGAAATCTATCTGGTGGACGACCTCGACCGCACCCTCCGTAGCTATGTGAAGGCGGATCAGGCTATGCACAAGGTGTACGGTAGTACATCCGTGTGCTACGGAGGAATTGGCGGCTCTGCCATGACGGAGCACTGCGCACACGTCTGCCATAACGTATCAGCCCACGAGAAAGAGCTGGACGATTACCGTAACGCATATATTGCAGCACTGGAAATTACTGGGAGAGTCCGACGTGGCTAAGAAGAAGCAGAAGAAACTCGTCATTGAATTCATCTTCGATGAGGATACAGATGACGACTATCCACGGATCATTCTCCGAAAGGTACGCCTCGGCAAAGAAACCACGCTCTCCTACAGTCAGCGTTCTGCTATTACTGAAGTGTGGGGCCAGTCTGATATGTGGCATGTAGACATCCACAATGACATTCTCCAGGTCATTGACGAAGGCGGATCGATGCGGTATGGTGGCTACTATGACTAACGGAAAGCTGTTCTTCTACCAGTTCATGCGTGACCTGGTGGAGTGGTTCTATCCGAGACCATCTTGGTGGCTATTCTGGGATGAGAAGGTGCTCGCTGAGCGAAAGGTAATGAAGCGTGGCTAAGTTTGAAGTTGTTTTCGAGACTTCCGTCTACTACTCGGTGTTTGTGGACGCCGACAACGCGCAGGATGCGTCCGACAAGGCGCTGGAGCAGGAGTTTCCTCCGCCTTCACTGCATGTCCCTAACGGTTTCGAAGTTAGCGAAGACTGGTTCGTAGAGGGCGTTGTACGGGCAGGGGACGACGACTGATGTCTGACGTAGGAGACGTGAACCGGGCGCATATGAAGCAGCCTGACGACCCGCTAGACATCTACGTAGAAGCTGCGCGCGGTATGCTCGACCCGACCGCCAGCATCTCTCAGCGTCTCCTGTTTATGCCACACCACACCGCCAGAAACGTGGCGGCGCTAGGAGACAGGATCGAAGCTCTGCGTGCAGAGAACCGCGCTCTCCTCGAAGCTATGTATGGTCAAGAAGGACTTGACAAGGGCGAAGAAACCGAGTAGGTTGAAGACATGAGCATTCCTTATCTTCCGGCTCCTGAGACTTCTCTGGGGCGACTCGTTCGCAATGACTTCTTCATTGCCGCTGTGATCGCTGTGGTGCTGTCTGGTGCCACGTTCGCGCTCGCTTACGGCCTCGGTTGGCTGACTACGGCTCCGAACTGGTTCGAAGTTTCCGCCGCAACGCTGAACTACGGCGCTACCTACCTGAGCATCAAGCAGCGTCGGCTGGCTTACACGCTTGGCTTCGTAGCGTCGGCAGGGTTCGCCGTTGCGTACTTCCAGTACGGTCTCCTGGCGTCGTCCATCCTCTCGCTGTACCTGGTGGGCCAGCTCATCTACGGCTACTTCCGCTGGGGCAAGGACTCCAATACGAGACCCGTTCACCACCTGTCCTGGAAGTGGCTTCCAGCCTATATCGTGGCAACCGTGCTCGTATACCTGGGTGCTGTCGGGATTGTGACACTTCTCGGCGGGCACTTCGCGTTCTGGGATGCGGCCATTCTGGTGCTGACTATCGCTGCGCAGTTCCTCCTGGACAACAAGGTGATCGAGTCTTGGTATGTATGGACCGCCGTCAACGTGATCGGTGTCGTGCTATACTTCACGGCTGGCGCTCCGTTCGCCGCGATCCAGCAGCTCATCTTCGGCCTCGCCAACGTCTGGGGTTACCTCGCCTGGCGTAAGACGATGCTGGCTGATCGCGACCGAGACGTGGTGGCGCACAATACCGACTTCGACCCTAACCTTACCCTTCAAGGGTATGCGGCAGCAGATGTGGCAGCTACTCAGGCTCTCTTCGATGCGATCCCTATCAGGGAGCGTATTACGAAGTACAATGGGGACTCGAAGCTGGATGCCATTTTTCATCCGATGACTACCGAGAATGACCAGGTTAACCGATGAAGGTTATCACTGGAGGGACGGCTACCGCCGAGCCGGGGTACAACTTCGACTTCAGCGGAGCCTCCACTCTCCATATCCACTCGTGCGCCCCTGTAGTCGGGGAGCAAGACAACGCCTTCTGGCGGAGACTTGACAAGACCTTAGAAAGTACGGTAAGCTGAAGCCATGGACAACAAGTGCAAGAAGCATGGTCGGTACTCCTGCTGGGACTACTCGTGCCAGCAGGACAACGCAGGGCAGCTTTCCATTGATGGAAGTGGCATCGCTATCGGTATCGGTAGTGGGCTTACCATCGATCCTTCGGACGGATCGCTCGGCATGAACGTGGGCGGCTTCAACATCGACTTCGATGGGCACTGACATGACTGATAGCGAATATCTCCAGCGGCTTCTCAGCTTTGATTCTCTTGCCCAGGCTGAAGAGATTACCGGCAAGGACTATAAGTCTGATATGGGGACTGTGGGGCTCGGGCTTCTGATGAACATCGAGAACGAGAAGCGGAAGGAAGAAATCCTTTCAGCCAATGGCGACTTCTATCGGCTGATCGATTTCCTGGATGCAGTTCAAGTTGCTATCGACCTGGGGTTCGAGCCGATCTGGGCCTACTCCGGGCTTAGCTACTACGACAACCCGCAGAAGACGATCTTCTTCTGGCATGATGGTATCCTACTTACGATGAACGACTATAAGGGTCGTCTTAATACCGCTGAGATTTCATTCAACTGGAGACCGTTCAGCGGTAAGTCGAACGAATTCACCCCCATCTTCTCCTTCCCTATCTCTGGTGGTATGGAGCATCGGAGTCAGGGATTCGATGACGTAGAGGGTGATCCGTGGGTTTTCGTCGGCAGTATCAACGTTACAGAGGGGCTGAAGCACTACGTAAACAAGCTGCGAGCCTCCGGAGAAATCCTTACCGATTGGTATGTAACTGACGACCTACTCCACGTCCGCGTAGGGGATGAGGTTAAGACTGACTTCTCTGACAAGAATTGGCACGATAAGGTTAAGGACCTGATCCGTAGCCGAGTATCAGAGTTTGCGGAGCCTGCGCGCTCGGCAATCCAGGCCGGATTCGCCGGAAAGGACTGGGAATGACTAAGGCTTTTGTTCTGATGACGGCTCTGCCGCCTACGTACGGACACCTAGACCTGATCCAGTTCGCCGCCTCGCTGAACGTCGAGGGTGTAACCGTCCTGCTCAACACGCAGCCGGATGAGCCGCTGGTGAGTGAGCGCTACTACTCACTGGCTTTCGCCGTGAAGAACCTGAGCGGAGCACCAGTCACCATTACGCACCAGAACGAGTTCGTTCAGCAGGAGGCGTACGGTCCTGACGACCAAGATTTCTGGGACGACTGGGTGTATAACCTGCACCGTTTCGGATTCCAGGACGGCGATATCATAGTTGCTTCTGAGCCGTACGGTGTGCGTCTAGCTCAGGAGGCGGGAGGCCGCTTCATGGTCTATGACCGTGACCGCTGGGTGCGCTTCACGAAGGGCACGCACGTCCGCAACGACCACATCGGTGGGTGGGACCAGATGCTCCCGGAGTTCCGGACGAACATTCAGAAGCGTGTGACGATTTTCGGTGCCGAGAGTACAGGAAAGACGACGCTGACGGTGACTCTGACGGACGAGTACAACCAATCCGGTGTCGGCGCGACCAAGCTGTTCGAGTGGGCGCGTCCGTTCCTCGAAATGACGCACCCTGAAGTTACGCACCAGGACATGTTCGACATCTGGGAAGGCCAGCAGGCCCTCCAGGAATGTACATACAAGAATGCCCTGCACCCTCTCGTCATCCAGGACACCGACCTGTGGACCACCATCGGATTTTGGGAAGACTGGGACCCTAATAGCGTGCCTGCCGACATCTATCCGAGCGCACGCGGGACGCAGAGCGATCTGTATCTCATCACGAAATCGAACATCCCATTCGAACCGGACCCTCTTCGTACAGGTGGCGATCATCGTGAGACGGCGGATGAGTACTGGATCAACCTTTGCGAGAAGTACAAGCTTCCGTACAAGGTGCTGGAAGAGAACAGCCTCGCGGATCGGATCGGAGAGGCGATGTCCTATATCGACCCGCTTCTGACCAACCCGCTCACCTACCAGCGCATCGGAGCCGAGTACGCTACGAGTTGACACGCTGACGGTAGACTGGTAGGCTGGAGTATGATCACTTTCCGGGACCGCAAGCAACTGAAGGATTACGACTCCGTAAGCCTCGCGGCGCAGCTTCGCCAGCACTTTGTGAATCACTACCCGGCGCATATCGTCCAGACTCTAGATGACGCAATCCAGGTGTCTAGTTACCTACACCGTCACGATGTTCGTCGGGGCGGTCGGTCAAAGCTGCCGAACCCGCCCTACATCGAGCACCCACTCCGTGTAGCTCTTCGACTATTCGTCTACTTCGGCGTTAGCGACTACAGGAT
>Ga0157369_10002009_pt1 | contig 24521 bp, 20 predicted proteins | sample C25metaG_FD_113461 | JGI IMG/M metagenome (GOLD analysis project Ga0157369, IMG submission 113461) | Corn rhizosphere microbial communities from Kellogg Biological Station, Michigan, USA - C2-5 metaG | ecosystem: Host-associated > Plants > Roots > Rhizosphere > Soil | place: USA: Michigan... | reverse complement strand
TGGTGATCGATTTTCGCTCATTCAACGAGCGCCTTGCCAAAAAGAGCAAGCGCTGACCGCGCCGCCAATGGCAGGATCACCGCAGCTTGCTCAATAGCGCGACCAGGGTCTCGCGCTCTTTGGCATCAAGCGGCGCCAGCGTCTCCCGGGTGATCGCGAGCGCGTTCGGTGCGGCCTTTTCCGCCATCTGCTGACCGGCGCGCGTCAGGCTGACCAGCAGGCGGCGGCCGTCTTCGGGATCCGCGCAGGTTTCGGTCAGGCCACGCGCGGTGAGCCGGTCGATCACGCCCTTGATGGTGGCGACATCCATCGCCGTCAGCCGTCCGAGCTGATTTTGCGAGCACGGTCCGGTCTCGGTGAGTTTTGCCAGCGCCGCCCACTGCGTCGGCGTCAAATTGATTCCGATCTCGCGGGCGAAGATGGTGGCGTGGCGCTGCCACACCTGGCGCAAAATGAAACCGATCTGCTCCTCGAGGACATATGGTGGCCGCGACGGCTTGACGCTCCGTTTGGCCGAAACACTTCTGGTCATCTGCGTTCCCCGCCCCTGTTTTTTCCCCGCGCCCGCGATCACAGCGCCAGATGCGCGTCCCTGATGTCCGGACGCCCATCCAGTTCGCCCATGGTGCCGCTAAAGCAGATGCGGCCGCGCTCGATGATATAGGCGCGGTCGCAAATCAGCCTGGCAAAATGCAGGTTCTGCTCGGAGACGATCATGCTGACGCCTTCCTTCTTCATGGTCAGGATCGCATCCACCATCTGCTCCACGATCTTCGGCGACAGTCCTTCCGACGGCTCGTCGAGCAGCACCAGCGACGGATTTCCCATCAAGGTCCGCGCGATCGTCAGCATCTGCTGCTCGCCGCCGCTCATGCGCCCGCCCTGGCGCCCGCGCATCTCGCCGAGGTTCGGAAACAGCGTGAACAATTTGTCCCGGGTCCAGTGCGGCGCGTTCGCCCTCACCGGCTGACGGCCCACTTCCAGGTTTTCATCGACCGTCAGGTCGGTAAAGATGCGCCGCTCCTCCGGCACATAGCCGAGCCCGGCGCTGACGATCGCATGGGTCGGCTGACCCGAGACGTCCCTGCCCTCGAACACGATGCGGCCGGTGCGTTGCGCGACCAACCCGACAATGGAGCGAAACGTGGTGGACTTGCCGGCGCCGTTGCGCCCCAGCAGCGCCACCACCTCGCCATCGCCGACCTCGAGCGCGATGTCGAACAGGATGTGAGCGGGGCCGTAATGGCTGTTGAGTCCTTCCACCGAGAGCTTCATGCCGGCGCTCCTCGGCGGTGCCTGATGTCATAGACCAGGCCCTCGCCGAGATAGATGGCGCGGACCTGCGGATTGCGCCGGACCTCTTCGGGCGGGCCCTCGGCGATCAAGCTGCCGCGGTTGAGCACCAGGATGCGGTCGGCATGCTCGAACACCACGTCCATGTCGTGCTCGGTGAAGAGCACGCCGATCGACTTTTCGCGGGCAATGCCGGCCGTGAGCCGCATCAGCTCGATGCGCTCGCGCGGCGCCATGCCGGCGGTCGGTTCATCCATCAAGAGCAGCTTCGGCTGGTTGGCGAGCGCGACGGCAAGCTCGAGCCGCTTGAGATCGCCATAGGCGAGTTCGCCGCAGGGGCGTTCCGCGTAGCCGCTCATGCCGACCAGTTCGAGCAGGCGGCTTGCTTCCTCTCGGGAGAAACGCGGTGTCGAGGTCCAGAGGTTGAACAGCTGCCGGCCATACGACACCAGCGCGACCTGGATGTTTTCGCGCACCGTCATGGTCGGGAAGGTCGCCGTGATCTGGAAGGTGCGCCCGACGCCGAGCCGCCAGATCGCGCGCGGCTTTTTGCCGGCGGTATCTTCGCCGAGCAGATTGATCCGGCCGGAGCCGGGAATCGTCTGGCCGTTGAGCATATCGAAGCAGGTGCTTTTTCCCGCGCCATTGGGACCGATCAGCGCCAGGATTTCGCCGGCGTGAAGCGCAAACGACACGCCGCGCACCGCATGGACGCCGCCATAGGATTTGCTCAAGTTCTCGACTGAAAGCAGCGTGGGCGCGATGCTCATTCGGCGGTCTCGATGCGCGAGCCAAGGAGTGCAGAATTCGGTGATGGCGGCCGGCGGCGATTTCGGATCGTCTCCAGCATCCCGACGATGCCCTTGGGGAAAGCGACCACGATCAGCACGATGACCGCGCCAAGCACCAGCTTGGACAGATCGGTCTGGCTGACCAGCCAGATGGAGAGCGCCTTGTAGACGATGGCGCCGATCACAGCGCCGGAGACGGTCTCGACGCCGCCGAGCAGCACCATGACCAATGCATCGACCGAGAGTGAAATGCCGAGGCTGTCGGGAAACACGCTGCCCTTAAGATACGCAAACAGCGCGCCGGCAACGCCGGCGACCGTGCCGGCGATCACAAACGCCGTCCACTGGATGCGCTTGCCGTCGATGCCGATGGCTTCGCTGCGCAGCGGCGAGTCGCGCGTCGCCCGCAGCGCGAAGCCGAACGGGGAAAACACAATGATCCGAAGCGCTGCGACCGCCAGCGCGGCGACGCCAAGCGAAAGCCAGTAGAAGCTCGCCGGCCCCGACGCCCACTTCTCCGGCCAGACGCCCAAAATGCCGTTGTCGCCGCCGGTCACCGCGATCCACTGGAACGCGATCGACCAGACGATCTGCGCGAATGCCAAGGTCAGCATCGCGAAATACACACCGGACAATTGAACCGCGAAGAATCCGAACACCGCCGCGCCCGCAAAACCCAGCAGCGGACCCAGCAACAGCGAGGCGATCATCGGCAGCCCTGCGAGCTTGGCGAGGAACGCGACGCCATAGGCGCCGAGCCCGAAATAGGCGGCATGGCCGAACGAGGCGAGGCCGCCGACCGACATCAGGAAATGCAGGCTGGCGGCGAAGATCACGAAAATCGCAATTTCCGAGCCGACCGTGAGCGCGTAGTTGCCGCCGACCAGTGGCAGCGCCGCGGCAACCAACAATGCCGCGATCGCCGCCATGCGTTCGCCCGATGTCAGCGGGCGCCAGGGATTGACGGTCAGCCCCGGCGTGCGGCGCGCGGCAGCTTCCTGCTTGCCGAACAGGCCCCATGGCCGCACGATCAACACGGCGGCCATCACCAGGAACACCAGGATGATGGATATCTTCGGAAAGATCAGGATGCCGAACGCGTTCAGCTCCGACACCAGCACCGCCGCGACAAAGGCGCCGATGATGCTGCCGAGGCCGCCGATCACCACCACCACGAACACGTCGACGATGATCTGCAGGTCCAGCGCGTGATGCACCGCATCGCGCGGAATCTGCAGCGCGCCGCCGAGGCTGGCGAGAAAAACCCCGAGCGCGAACACGCTGGTGAACAGCCATTTCTGATTGACGCCGAGCGCCGCCACCATGTCGCGATCCTGGGTCGCCGCGCGAACCAAGACACCCCAGCGCGTTCGCTGGAACATCAGCCACAGCAGACCAAGCACGAGCGGACTGAGTGCGATCAGGAACAGGTCATAAGTCGGAATGTTCTGGCCGAAAAAATCAACCGCGCCCTTGAAGCCGGGAGCCCGGCGGCCCAGGAGGTCGCTGGGTCCCCAGATCAAGACCACCAGATCCTCGACCATCAGCGTCAGGCCGAAAGTCGCCAGCAGCTGAAACAGTTCGGGCGCATGATAGATCCGCCGCAACAGCACCATCTCGACGAGAACGCCGACCGCGGCGACGATGAGCGCCGCGGCTACGATGCCGCCCCAGAATCCGATCGCACCGGAAAATCGCTCCGTCAGCGTGAACGCGACATAGGCGCCGAGCATGTAGAACGCGCCATGGGCGAAATTGACGATGCGCGTCACGCCGAAGATGATCGACAGGCCCGACGCCACCAGAAACAGCGACGCCGCGCTGGCAAGACCGGTCAGGAACTGAACCAGGTAAAAGGCCATTGGCGATCCGCGTTCGATTTTGATCCACCTCTCCCCGCGCGCGGGGAGAGGTCGGATTGCCTCGGCGATGCGAAGCATCGTCCGAAGCAATCCGGGTGAGGGGGACTATCCGCGAGTCCGAGTCTGCGGTGAGTGCCCCTCACCCCGACCCTCTCCCCGTAAGAACGGGGAGAGGGAGAAGAGAGCTCAATCCTTCAGACGGAGCTTTGCCACTTCGGCGTCGCTCGGCAGATAGTCCGAGCCCTTGCGATAGACCGAATCCACCATGATCCCCTTGCCGTCCTTGAGCGCGGTCTTGCCGACGAAGGCGCCCAGGGTCGACTGATGGTCGATCTTGCGGAAAGTGATCTCGCCGAACGGGGACGGCACCGACAATCCTTCCGCAGCTGCGATCAGGTTCTCCGGGTCGGTCGAGTTGGCCTTGGCGAGGATCGCGGCGGCCGATTTGATGGTCTGATAGCCGACGATCGAGCCGAGTCTCGGATAATCGTTGTACTTGGCCTGATAGGCTTTGAGGAACGCGGCGTGCTCCGGCATCTTGATCGCGTACCAGGGATAGCCGGTGACGATCCACCCCGCCGGCGTTTCCTCCTTCAGCGGATCGAGATATTCCGGTTCGCCGGTGAGGAAAGAGACCACCGCGCGATCCTTGAAGAGGCCGCGGGTGTTGCCTTCACGCACGAGTTTGACCAGATCGGCGCCGAAGGTGACGTTGAGGATGGCTTCCGGGTTGGCTGACGCGACTGCCTGCACCACCGGCCCCGCATCGATCTTGCCTTGCGGCGGCCACTGCTCGTCGACCCACTGGATGTCGGGCCGCTTTTCCGACATCAGTTTCTTGAACACCGCCACCGCGGACTGGCCGTATTCGTAGTTCGGCGCAATCGTCGCCCAGCGCTTGGCCGGCAGTTTCGCGGCTTCTTCCACCAGCATGGCCGCCTGCATGTAATTGGACGGGCGCAGGCGGAAGGTGTAGCGATTGCCCTTGGCCCAGGTAATGGCATCGGTCAGCGGCTCGGCCGCCAGGAAGAAAACTTTCTTCTGATTGGCGAAATCGCTCACCGCCAGACCGATATTGGACAGGAAGGTGCCGGTCAGCATCACCACGTTCTCGCTCGACACCAGTTCGTTGGCGGCGGTCTGCGCGTCGGCGGGTTTGCCGCCATCATCCTTGGAGACGACCACGAGTTTCTTGCCGTTGACGCCGCCGGCGGCATTGATTTCCTCGACCGCGAGCTGCCAGCCCTTGCGGTAGGGCTCGGTAAATGCCGGCAACAGCGAGTAGCTGTTGATTTCGCCGATCTTGATTTCGCTCTGCGCCATGGCGGAATGCGCCATGCCCGCGAGCCCGATCGCCAATCCCGCGCCCAAGAAATATCTGCTCCGTCGCATCCTTCTACCTCCACTGTTCAAGAAATTATCTCAGACCGTCCTCGCCCTTGATTTCCGCGATCGTCAGGCCGCCGACACGCGGCAGCGGCCTGCCGCTGTCGGTGATGGCGACCGCCACCATGATTTCGTTGGCGCGTGGCGCATCGTTGATCTGCACCTCCATGCCGTCGAAATGGCTGCGCACGAACGCCGCATCCTTGTGGCCGAGCGGGATATCGAGCGTGGTGCCCGGCCCGCTGCGCTTTTTCGATGAAGGAATCAGCGCCGCGCCCTTGCCCAGTACCTTGCGTACCGGCGCGCCCATTTTCGGATGCAGGATCGCGGCCGCGTGTTCGAGTTCGCCGTTTTCGCCGACGGCGGCCGCCTTGCCGTAGCTTTGTGCTTTCGCTGCGTCGATCCCGAGCGCAGCGACGGCCTTTTTCGAGAGCAACTCGCCGAGTTCCTCGCCAATGGCGATCAGAGGCGAGAGGTCTTCGACGTACCTACCGGCGAATGGATTTTCGATCACGGCAATCGCCGCCGCGCGCCGGGTCGGCGGGGAGACCGTTTGCCCCATCTCCCGGTACGTCTCCTCGACCACCGTGACGATCTTGCGAATAACCGCGCTCATCGTTATCAGCCTCGTGCTCTTTCGTTGATCTCACACATGCATCGCGCTTTCCATTGCGGCTCCGTGGACAGCCGTTGCCGGTCCGGGCATCTCAAGCGCTCGCGTCGCCACGATGATGGTCTCGCCATGCAAACGCAAGGCGGCACCTTCGATCAGTCCGGCGGCGAGCAGCTTTCGCGCGCGATCGGCGCCAGCTTCGAGCGCCTCCTCGATCTCACGACCTGACAACTCGCCAACGCTGCGGGTGACGAGGCGCGCGCCAAGATCGCTGTCGGGTTGCAGATCCTGCGCCGGGCAGCGGAGAATCGCGGGGTGTCCGGGCAAGTCGACGGCATTGGCGATGATGGTGGCGGCAGCGTCGGCTTGGGAAGCGGTCCGCGCCAGCACGGTGACGGCGTCGGCAATGCCGAGCGAAAAACTGCGTCCGTGGCGTCCGCTGGTGGCAACGCCTCGCGTCGGATCATCGGCATGGATGATCATGGTTCGCATCAGGCCAGGCGTATCCGGTCGGTCCGCCAGGCCCACGGTGAAATGCTTTCCGTCCGCAAGATGCAGCGCGATGTCGCCGCCATTGTTGACGTAGGCGCGCTCAAGTGGCGCTGCGCGCAGCATCGCGCCAAGAATCTCTTCGGCGACGGCGCCCGCGACCGCCGCCATCGGCGTGATGAAGCAATCGCCAGCAAATGGCGCCACCGCTTCATGCATGCGGCGCGCCACCGTGCCTTGCAGCAGGCATCGCCCGGGATCGGCTGCCTGGCGCAGCAGCGGCAGCTCCTCGCAGAGCTCATCGAGCAGGCCTGTAAAACGCCGCGCCGCGGCGTCATAGGCCGCGCGCACGTCTACCGCGCTGCCGCTGGCCTCCACGATCAGGTCGATCGGACCGTCCTGCAGATGAAGCCGCCTGCCATCAGCCAAAAACCTGATTTGCGGAATTCTCGTCATGCGCGCTGTCCCCGAGGAGACGGCTGCGACGGCATTTGACGGATTTCGGTATTGTCCTTCAACGACGCCAGCGGACGCACATAATCCATATGGCCGCCCAACGCTGCATAATCCGACAGTTTTAGCGTAAACTCGATCGGCGCCACCAACGCCGGCGTCGGAACATAACCGAACGCGCCCGCCGGCAATCGCGTGACGTCGACCATGAAGGTGATGCCGCCGCCCGGCCAGACATACACAGGCGCGCCGCCGCTGGTGACGCGCGTCAGCGCATCCTTCACCGATCGCGTCAGGCGCACGGGATTGTCAGTGACGCCTGCCCGCAACGATCCGCCCGCCCCGCCCATGAAGAGTACCGTGCACAGCGCCGGTTCGCAGTTCTCCTGGATCCGTTCGACCGACAGCTTGAGATCGGCCGGCATCGCTTTTTCGATCGGCTTAAGCTCCTCGTCGAGTTCATAATAGGCCGCATGCTCGCCGGTGGTAGAGACCATCAGCATGGTCATGCCCGGCCGTGACTTCTTGGGGTCGAAGGGACCCAGCACCGAGAGCGGATCGGAGATCTTCGTGCCGCCCCAGCCGGTGCCGGGTTCGGCAACCTGGAAATAACGGCCCGGCGTCGAGCGCCGCCCCTTCATCTTGATTCCGGTGTCGGGGATATCCAGCAATTTACCGGCCTGATGTTCCGAGAGAACGCCGGTGATGTGGTCATCCACGACAACGACTTCATCGACCTTGCCGTGCCATTGCTTGGCGAACATGCCGATGGTCGCCGAGCCGCACCCGACCCGCATCCGCTCCTCGGCGACGCCGTTGACGATGGGCGGATATCCGGCCTGCACTACCACGGTCGCGCCGCCATCGATCGTCAGTTCGACCGGCTTGCAGTTGCTTAAGTCCATCAGCGCGTCGCAGGTGACGCGGCCTTCCTTCTTCGAGCCGCCGGTGAGATGGTGAACACCGCCCAGCGACAGCATCTGCGAGCCGTATTCGCCTGTGGTCACGTGGCCGATCGCCTCGCCCTGCGCCCGAACCGTTGCCGCCTCGGGACCGAGATACCGGTCGGTGTCGATCTTCACCTTGACGCCGCAGTAACTGAAGATGCCTTCGGTCACCACCGTGACCATGTCGACGCCGTCGATCTCCGAAGAGACGATGAAGGGCGCCGGCTTGTAGTCGGGATAGGTGGTGCCGGCGCCAATGGCGGTCACGAAAACATTCGGTTCGTGAACGATCTTGCCGTCCCAGTCGCCGCCGGCCTGGAACGGCACCAGCCGTCCGCCATGCGACACCGTTCGCTCCAGCACGATATGGGGATCGACGCGCACCAGTTCGCCGTTGTGATTGGCGTAACGATCGCAGGCGCCCGCCGCGCCCGGCTTGATGTAGCACATCACGGGGCAAGCATCGCAGCGGATCTTGTCGTCGGCAGCAGTCGTCGCATCACTCAGCATGAACAAGCTCTCAAGCCGGCGTCAAACTGTCGGATAAGCCAAAATTGGTAACGACGCGTCGTAAACATCAGGCGGCCTCGATCATATCGGGTCAATCGCCGCCGGGGGTATTTGTTCGTATACAAACGATGTTGCGCGCGTGGCGGAAACCTGTCAAGCGCCCAGACAATCGAAAAAGGCCGCTGCCGAATAAAAGTTCAATTTTCCCGGCGCCGCTGTTCACAAACCGGGCAAACCGTTTCCTGCGGGGAAGGCGCGCTTGCACGTTTGTATGCAAACGGTATCCTCGCAAGCGTTTGAACCGCAATGTATTGCGGGCCGCAACCCCTGGGCCGGAACCCCCTGAGATGACGCAGCCCACGATCCGCCTGACAGTCAACGGCAGGATCCATGACGTCGACGCCGCCCCTGACACCGCGCTGCTTTACGTGTTGCGCAACGACCTTGAATTGAACGGACCGAAATACGGCTGCGGGCTCGGGGAATGCGGGGCCTGTGCCGTGCTGATCGAGGGCATCGCCGCGCGGTCCTGCGTCATCCCGATCAGCGGGTGCGTCGGGCGCGACATTGTGACGCTCGAGGGCCTTGGCTCGCGCGATCATCCCGATCCGGTGCAGGACGCGTTCATCAGGGAACAGGCCGCGCAATGCGGCTACTGCCTCAACGGCATGATTATGAGCACCAAGGCGCTGCTGAATCGCAACCCTCATCCTTCCGAGGCCGAGGTGCTGGAAGCACTGCGCTATAATCTGTGCCGGTGCGGCGCGCATATTGAAATCATGCGCGCGGCGATGCGGGCCGCGGGGCGTCTGGCCGAGGCGTTGGATTGATGGCCGCGCCGGAGGTACCTGACAACCCCGGACTTCGGCCCGGATCGCTGTCGATCGTGCGTCCCGTTGGGTCAGGCGCGGAGGGCTCGTTCGAAACCTTCATCAAGATCACGGCCGACGGTTCGGTCACCGCCTTCAACGGTCATGTCGATCTCGGCACCGGCATTCGCACAGCCCTCGGACAGATCGTCGCAGAAGAACTCGACGTGTCCTTTGCACGTGTCGTCGTGGTGCTGGGCGACACCTCTGTCGTTCCCAATCAGGGTCCTACCATCGCCAGCGAGACCATCCAGATCACGGCGGTTCCCTTACGCAACGCGGCGGCGCAGGCGCGGCATTTTCTGCTGGCGCGCGCCGCGGAACGGCTCGAACTATCCGTGCAAGACCTTGCGATAGAAGACGGCCTGATCCGCGGAGGCGATAATCGCAGCGTCAGCTACGGCGAATTGATCGCCGGCGAGACCATCCGCCTCGAGCTGGCTGACAACGTTTCGGTAAAGGCGGTCGATGCCTATAGCATCGTCGGGCAGTCGGTGCCGCGCACCGATCTGCCGGCGAAGGCGACCGGCGAACTCGTCTATGTTCACGACGTGCGCGTGCCCGGCATGCTGCACGGCCGCGTGGTGCGCCCGCCCTATGCCGGCGTCGATGCCGGCGCTTTTGTCGGCACCAGCCTGATCGCGGTCGACGAGTCCTCGGTCCGCGATATACCCGGCCTGATCGCGGTGGTCAGGATCGCCGATTTCGTCGGCGTCATCGCCGAGCGCGAGGAAAACGCGGTCAAGGCGGCCGCGCAGCTCAAGGTGAACTGGAAGCCGACGCCGACGCTGCCCGATCTCGGCGATGTCGAGACGGCGCTGCGTGCCAATCCCTCGACGCCGCGGACCCTGATCGACAAAGGCGACGTCGATGCCGCGATCGCCGCCGCCGCAAGGCCGATGGCGCGGAGTTATACCTGGCCGTACCAGATGCACGGTTCGATCGGCCCGTCCTGTGCCGTTGCGGATTATGGCGATGGTCAGGTCCGGGTATGGTCCGGCACGCAAAATCCGCACATGCTGCGCGCCGACCTCGCGCTGCTGCTGGCGCGGCGGGAAACCGAAATCGATGTGATCCGGATGGAGGCCGCAGGCTGCTATGGCCGCAACTGCGCCGACGACGTTTCCGCCGACGCGGTTCTGCTGTCGCGTGCGGTCGGCCGTCCAGTCCGCGTCCAATTGACGCGCGAACAGGAGCACGCCTGGGAGCCAAAAGGCACCGCGCAACTGATGGACGTCAAGGGCGGCTTGCGCGCCGACGGCAGCGTCGCGGGATATGATTTTGCGACGCGCTATCCGTCCAACGGCGCGCCTACTCTGGCGCTATTGCTGACCGGTGCGATAGCACCGGTCCCTGAAGTGTCCCACATGGGCGACCGCACCGCGATCCCGCCTTACGATTACGAAAACATGCGCGTGGTCGCGCACGACATGCCGCCGATCGTGCGTGCATCGTGGCTTCGCGGCGTCTCGGCGCTGCCGAACACCTTCGCCCACGAATCCTATATCGACGAACTCGCCACCGAAGCCGGCGTCGATCCAATCGAATATCGCCTGCGCTATCTCAGGGATTCCCGCGCCATCGATCTCGTCAACGCCGTCGCCGAACGCGCCGGCTGGACCCCGCGCCCGGTGTGGAAGGAGCCGGAAGCCGAGGGCGACATCGTGCGCGGCCGCGGTTTTGCCTATGCGCTGTATGTCCACAGCAAGTTTCCGGGTTACGGCGCCGCGTGGTCGGCCTGGATTGCCGACGTCGCCGTCAACAAGGCCACCGGCGATGTCAGCGTGACGCGCGTGGTCGCCGGCCAGGATTCCGGTCTGATGATCAACCCCGAGGGCGTCCGCCACCAGATCCACGGCAACGTCATCCAGTCGACGAGCCGCGCGTTGATGGAGGAGGTCTCGTTCGACCGCAATTCGGTGACATCACGCGAATGGGGCGCCTACCCCATCATCACCTTCCCGGACATCCCCAGGATCGACGTGTTGATGCTGCCGCGACCGGATCAGCCGCCGCTCGGCGTCGGCGAGTCCGCGTCGGTCCCGAGCGCGGCGGCGATCGCCAACGCGATCTTTGATGCGACCGGGGTGCGTTTTCGCGAATTGCCTTTCACGCCGGAGCGAATTCTCAGGGGATTGCGCGGCGAACACGATGCCGCACCCAGCGCCTTGCCACTAGCGGCGCCCAGGCACGCAACTCCAACCGACAAGTGGCAAAATCCGTTTGCCAGGCCGATCGGCGCGCTGGCAACGGTCGCGGCCATATGTGCCGCAGTCGTCGGCATCGGTGCCGCCGTGCTGCCGTGGCGGTCGATCGCGCCGATCGCGCGGCCGAATGCCTCGACCTATTCGGCCGCGACCATCGCCCGCGGCCAACAGCTGGCCGCGCTCGGCGACTGCGCGGTCTGCCACACCAGCGCGTATGGCGCCCTCAATGCCGGCGGCCGGGCGATCGAGACGCCGTTCGGCACCATCTACTCAACCAACATCACGCCCGATCCCGCGACCGGCATCGGCGCCTGGTCTTACCCCGCGTTCGAGCGCGCCATGCGCGAGGGCATCCATCGCGACGGCCGGCATCTCTATCCGGCATTTCCCTATCCGCATTTCGCCAGGGCGACCGATGCCGACCTGCAGGCGCTCTATGCCTATCTGATGGCGCAGCCGCCGGTTCCCGCCGAGACGCCAAAAAACACGCTGGCGTTTCCGTTCAACCTGCGTCCGCTGATGGCGGGGTGGAACGCGCTGTTTCATCAGCCCGGCGTATTCCAAGCCGACCCGAAACATTCGGAGACGTGGAATCGCGGCGCCTATCTGGTCGAGGGCCTCGGCCATTGCGGCGCCTGCCATTCGCCGCGCAATGCGCTTGGGGCTGAAAAACAAACAGCCTATCTGGCCGGCGGTTTCGCGGAAGGCTGGGAGGCGCCGCCGCTGACCTCGCTTTCGTACGCGCCGATCCCCTGGAGCGAGGACGAACTGTACGCGTACTTGCGGTCAGGCGAATCCCGCTTTCATGGCGTCGCCGCGGGCCCGATGGCGCCGGTGGTGAAAGAGCTCGCTACCCTGCCGGACCAGGATATTCGCGCCATGGCGGTCTACCTCGCCTCGTTCAACGAGAACGCGATCGGTCAACCGGCGCAAGAATTGCTGGCCGCCAAACTTGAAAGTTCAACCGGCATCAGGGCCGTTTCAGCCTCGGCCATAGGCGCCCGCCTCTATCAAGGCGCCTGCGCGGTTTGTCATGCGGTCGGCGGGGCGCCCCAGTTCGGCAGCCGGCCGTCGCTGGCCTTGAACAGCAATTTGCACAGCGCCGTGCCGGACAATCTGATCCAGATAATTCTGCATGGCATCGCTTCGCCGGTGTCGAGCGATCTCGGCTACATGCCCGGCTTCAAGGACAGCATGACCGACGGTCAGCTCACCGAGCTTGTGGCCTACCTGCGGCAGCAATTCGCCCCCGAAAAGCCGCCCTGGACCGGCGTGGACGCGGCCGTCAGCCAGGCCAGGCAAGGGATCACGCGCTGACCTGCTATGCCCGGCTGACAAGCCACTGGTTGCAGGGCTTCCGGCACGATAGAGTTCCACCATGGCAGTCACGGACATTGCGAGCAGGACCTACAATCACGGCTGGCGGCTCGACCCGATCGTGCGCAGCCTGCTCGATACCGATTTCTACAAGCTGCTGATGCAGCAGATGATTCGGGAATTCTACCCGGACCAGCGCGTCACCTTTTCCGTCATCAATCGCAGCCGGCATGTGCGGCTCGCCGAGGTGATCGACGAGGGCGAGCTGCGCGCCCAGCTCGATCATGCCCGCAGCATCCGCTTCAGCAAGAAGGAGCTGATCTGGCTCGCCGGTAACACCTTCTACGGCAAGACCCAGATGTTTTCGCCCGACTTCATCAACTGGCTCGCCACGTTCCGCCTTCCCGAATATGAGCTCGACAAGGTCGACGGCCAGTATGAATTGCATTTCCATGGGCCCTGGACCCACACCACCATGTGGGAGATCCCGGCACTTGCCATCCTCAACGAGCTGCGCTCGCGCCAGGTGATGAAGGGACAGGGTCGATTTGCGCTCGACGTTCTCTATGCCCGCGCCAAGGCAAAACTTTGGAGCAAGGTCGAGCGGCTGCGGAAGCTGGAGGGCTTGCGTCTTTCCGATTTCGGAACACGACGCCGCCACGGTTTTCTGTGGCAGCGCTGGTGCGTCGAGGCCGTCAAGGAAGGCCTGGGGCCGTCCTTCACCGGCACCTCCAATGTGCTGCTGGCGATGGATAACGATCTGGAAGCGATCGGGACCAATGCGCACGAATTGCCGATGGTCGCCGCGGCGCTGGCGAACGACGACAACGAACTTCGCTGGGCGCCGTATCGTATCCTCGATCAGTGGCGCCATACCTATGGCGGCAATCTGCTGATCGCCCTGCCCGACGCCTTCGGCACCAAATCGTTCCTGCGGGATGCGCCGGAATGGGTGGCGGACTGGACCGGTTTTCGCCCCGACAGCGCGCCACCGATCGCGGCCGGCGAAGAAATCATCAGATGGTGGAAGCAAAAGGGCCGCGATCCCAAGGAGAAGCTGCTGGTGTTTTCCGACGGCATGGATGTCGGATCGATCGAGGAGACCTACCGGCATTTTGCCGGCCGCGTGCGGATAAGTTTCGGCTGGGGCACCAATTTGACCAATGATTTCGCCGGTTGCGCGCCGGACGGTTCGGACGATCTCGACCCGATCTCAATCGTCTGCAAGGTGACCTCGGTAGACGGCCGGCCGGCGGTAAAACTCTCGGACAATCCGGAAAAAGCCACCGGCAGTTCGGCTGAACTTGACCGTTATCTGCGCGTATTTGGAGACGCCGGCCGGGTTCGCACCGCGGTGCATGTGTGAAAGCTGCGTGCCGATTTCGCCCTCCTGCTCAGGTTCCAACCCGAAGCGACGCCCGCTGCTTGCGAAGATAGGCGATCACCGATAGCGCCGTGATGCGGCCGGTCCTTGGATTTTCCGACGGGATATTCTCGATCGCCATGGAGAAGCGGGCGGAATCGGATTCAACCTCGATGCGATGCACGTTGCGCGTCACGGTGGGGTCGGCCCAAATCTCCAGCCTGGTCTGATCCGGACCGATCCCGGCAAGCGACAGCGCGACGGCGACATTGAGATTGGCCGGAAATCCCTTGGCCGCTTCCCGCGCCGTACCCTCGAATATTTTGAGCGGTTCGGTAATCCCAGCGATGTCGATGTTGTTTTCCACGATATAGGGCGCGCCGGCGAGCCCGTTGATCGGCTTTCGCGTCACCATCCGGACCGAATGGATATTGCCGACCGCTGCCGCGGTCACTGCGTCCAGGCCAATCAGCGCGCCCGTGGGCACGACGATCTGACCGCCATTTTGTTTGGCAAGCTCGATAAGGTCCTCGTTATCTAGAAGGGCACCCGCGCTGAGGACGACCGCGGTCTTTCCGCTCCGGACAAACGGCGCGACGATCGGCCGCAACAGCTTGCTCGGCGCGCATTCGATGACGATGTCGGCGGCGCCGGCGAGCGCCTCGATCGGCAGCACGGCAGGCTTGCTTATCAAGCCGGCCAGCCAGGCCCGATGCTTGTCGGGATTTTGCGCCGACACGGCGGAGAGAGTCAGACCCTCTATTCCCCGATCCAGCGCCTCCACGACCTTGGTTCCAATGGCTCCGAGGCCAACCACTGCAACCCGCAAGGGTGCATGTGCGCTTTTTGATGAATCCGCCATAGCCGCCCCTCGATCTCCGATGACTGTCCGGCAGCGGCCTACGTACCACAGTTTTCATGAAGGCAAATCGGCTGGCAAGTCCAGTTCCTCCGTCGTCCAGCCGACCGAATTACAAAATTCAAACTGAAACATAATCGTCGTGACTCTGTCGCCGGGGAGGGAATAAGGTCGTGAATAGCAGGGCTTGAGGAGGTGGCAATGAAAAACGTTAGTCGCTACCGCGCAATGGGTTCTCTGTGCCGTCAACAGGCTGCATATCATCCCGACCAAAGCTGGAAGCTCCTTGCTCAGGCGGTGCACTGGGAACACCTGGCTGAAGTTGAAATGGATTCTCACTTTGAAGAATGCAATACGAACCGTTCAAGGGATCCCGCGAAGTCCGGCATCACTCCAAACCCGGACGACCCGCGATGGAAGACGATTGCCGCCGCGTAAGTGCTCTCACGGCGCGCCGCATCCGGTTTTCGGTAGACGCAGCGCTCCTCAGTGGCGCGAGGTTCGTTTGGGTGATTCCGGCAAAAGACGAGACAGTGCCGCGGCAACATCAGCCTGTCGCGGCGGATCGGCGCCGACGCGGCCGCAGGTGAAGGCGGCGCAGACCGATGCGAACGTCAGCGCCCGACAAAGCTCGTCGGAATTCATCTGCGCCAGCGCTGGCCTTCCGATCCGTCCGAGGGTGCGCAACGCGAACAGCAACGCGGCTTGAAAACTGTCACCGGCCCCGACGGTATCCACCACATCCACCATCGGCGCGTGGACTTCAACCGCGCCCGCCGCTCGATGCCACGCCAGCGCTCCCTTGATTCCGCGGGTAACGACCACCAGGCTTGTACCGCCCTCCATCAGCAACTTCGCCATTGCCCCGTAATCGCTGCCGCCGTACAGAAAATCAAAATCGACATCCGACATCCGCACGATGTCGGCGGTGGCGGCAAATGCATTCATGCGATCGAGGTACCGGGCCTTGTTCTTGACCAGATTGGGCCTGCAATTCGGATCGAACGCGATGGTGACTGACCGCTGCGCATCCTCGACCATGGCAAGCGTTTGGCTTGCGCCCTTGTCGTCGACCAGCGTCGTCGACCCCAGGTGGATTGCTTCGATTTCATCGAAGGGAATGGAGCCGCGCCGATAGGTCCAGTTCCGGGACGCCGTCTGCTCGTCATAGAAGGCATATTGCGGCTCGCCGGCGATGCTGCGGACGAACGCGAGCGTGGTCTGGTGATCGCTGCGCGTCGCATATCGAAGGTCGACCTGCGAGGCGAACGCGTGGTCGGCAATCATGCGGCCGAACAGGTCGGTCGATATGCCGCCCACGAAGCCTGCCGGCGCGCCAAGACGTGCCATGCCGACCGCGATATTGAGGCACGCCCCGCCGACCACCGGTACGATGGCGTCGCGCCCGTCGATGGATTTGACGGGCAAAAAATCGATCAAGGCATCTCCACAGCTCAAGAGCATGTTTGAGTTTTCCGCATCAGCCTCGGCGATCGAATTCGATGCCGTGCATGGCATCACGGCTTTCCCGATCCAGTTGTCGCATCAGTCCATGGACCTTTCGCTTGGTCCGATGGAAGTCGGCCAATCCGGGCGCCGTCGGCTGGCTCGACCACCCGATCGCCGACATCGAGGCCATGGCCTCGCCGATCGATCCGTAAAATTTGCCGGCGACCGCGCCCAGCATCGCGGCTCCGAGCAGGACCGGTTCCTGGGTTTCGGGAAGCGCGACAGTCAGGCCCGTGGTATCCGCCATGATCTGGCGGACCAGTGAACTCCGCCCCGCCCCGCCGCCCATCACCATCAGGTCGCTGTCGACGCCGTGGGAGCGAAACGCCTCAACGACGTCCGCAAGGCCGTAGGCGAGCCCGCACAGTCCCGCCACGAACAGCCGCTCCATCGAAGCGATGTCGACGTCGAGACCCATGCCTGCGACGACCGCGCGCGCGTCGGGATCGGCGAAGGGCGAACGGTTGCCGAGAAACTCAGGCAGGACGTGGATGTCGCCGGCAAGCAATGCCGCTTCCCCCGGGCTTCCCGTGCGCGAGACGATGCGCCGCTCGAGAAGTTCCAGGATTTCCATGCCGCCGGCATGCGCCGTCGCGACGGCCTCGTTATACGCAGGGTGGGATCTTATCAGATGGTCGATGGCCGCGCCGGCCGCGGACTGGCCACCTTCGTTGAGCCAGAATCCGGGAACCATCCCCGAATAATAGGGACCCCAAACGCCCGGCACGAAGCGAGGCTCGCTCGTTGTCGCCATGATGCAGGCCGAGGTTCCCATGATGTAGGCAAGACGACGGCACACGTCGACCGGCTCTCCCGATTTGCCGCGCCCGCCGATCGTGCCCACCCCTCCGGCGTGAGCGTCAATCAGCGACGCGCCGACCGGCGTCGCCTCGAGCAAACCGAAATCGCGCGCAGCCGATTTGGTCAGGCCGGCGCCCAGCGGCGTGCCGGGCGCAACGATCTCGTTTCCGATTTTCGCGTATTCGCCGGAGGCGAGATCGCCAAGCCCGACGCGGTCAAAATAACTGCCGCTCCAGCGCCGTTCGTGGGCCAGGAAATTCCATTTACACGCCAGCGTGCATATCGAACGCGTCGTCGATCCGGTGGCGCGAAACGATAGATAGTCGGCGAGATCGAAGAAGTGACCGGCCGCATGGTAGCTCGACGGCAGGTGCCGTTTCAGCCACAGCAGCTTGGGAATCTCCATTTCGGGCGAGATCGAGCCGCCGACATAGCGCAGCACGTCGTCATGGGTGTCGTTGACCAAACGGGCTTCGGCCGTCGCGCGATGGTCCATCCAGACGATGACATTGCGCCGTTCGTCGCCCGACGTGCTTACCGTGACGGGATCGGCGGCGGCATCAAGGACCACGAGCGAGCAGGTCGCATCAAAGCCGATGCCCTTGACGGCGGACGGCGGAAGCGCTGCCTCCGCCATCGCGGCGCGGACCGAATCGGCGCACGCGGCCCAGATCTCGGAGGATGACTGTTCGACGACGTTGCCCGCTTCATGCCAGACCGTGATCGGATGTCGGGCGGTCGCCAACAGGGTTCCCTTTTCGTCGAACACGCCGGCGCGCGCGCTCGATGTTCCGACGTCGACGCCGATGAAGGCCTGCCTCATTCCAGTCCCGTTCAAGGTCCGCGCAAGCCTACCAGCACGTGTAGCCGCCATCCACGAGAACAACGCTGCCGGTCATCAGGCTTGCGGCGTCGGATGCGAGAAACAGGACGACGGACGCGATTTCGTCGACCTCCCCCATCCGGGCCATCGGCGTACCGCCGATCCAGGCATCATACATCTGCGGGTTGTTCTTGACGAACGCATTGAGGGGGGTGGCGACGTAGGTTGGCGCCACGGCATTGACGCGCACGCCGCGGGCGCCCCATTCGGCGGCCAGCGACTTGGTAAGATGGTGTACCGCGGCCTTGGAGGCGTTGTAGTAGGATTGCTCCTGCGGTTTGTTGACGATGAAGCCGGACATCGACCCGATGTTCACAATGGCACCCGACCCTGACTCCAGCATATGCTTGCCGAAGGCGCGGCAGCACCAGAACGTGCCGTTGAGGTTGACGTCGATGACATTCAGCCAATGTTCGTCGGTGACCTTTTCGGCCGGCGTTTCGCTTCGCGCGATCCCGGCATTATTGACCAGGATATCGATCTTGCCGTGCCGTGAGGCAAGTTGATCCGCCACCTCGGCGACGCGAGCGGAATCCGTCACGTCCATGATCACGACTTCGGCGTCGTAGCCTTTTGCCTTGAGGCTGGCGCAGCCGGCCTCGGCCGCCTTCGGATCCCGATCGGCAATGATGACTTTCGCCCCCGCCTCCGCCAGCGCTTCCGCGCACGCAAGTCCGATTCCCTGGCCAGCGCCTGTGACAACAGCGACGCGGCCCCCAAGTCTGAATTTTTCCAGATACATCTTTCTCTTTGTTCCTGGTTACAGGTCGACCATCGGCAAAACCACGGCGCTACACGCTGTTCGTCGGCGCGGCCTCCATTGCCTTTGGTCGGCGTTGCGAAAATTCGGCAGCGCTCGACGGTATGCTTCGCTCACTTCCGAACGACCTCTCCCTCCTTGTCAAAACGGTGCAAGCGGGCCGGATCCGGCGAAAGCCACACCCGGTCGCCGGCTTTCAGACTGAATTCGCCGATGCAGCGCGCCGTGAGCATTCCAAGTTTCCCGGCATCGACATAGAGGAAAGTATCGCTGCCCAGATGCTCGGCGACCGATACGGTGCCGGGCCAGCCTTCTCCCTCCTTGCCGATCCTCAAATGTTCGGGCCTGACGCCCAGGGTGGCGACGCCGGGCTCGCCGGCCGCCTCCCCGGACACGAAGTTCATCTTGGGCGAGCCGATAAAGCCTGCGACGAAAAGATTGGCGGGGCGTTCGTAGAGTTCCAGCGGCGAGCCATATTGTTCGATGCGGCCGGCGTTGAGCACGACGATCTTGTCGGCCATGGTCATGGCCTCGACTTGGTCGTGGGTCACGTAGACGGCGGTGGTGCCGAGTTGCTTTTGCAGCTTGGTGACTTCGAGGCGCATCTGGACGCGAAGCGCGGCGTCCAGATTCGACAAGGGCTCGTCGAACAGAAATGCCTTCGGCTCGCGCACGATGGCCCGCCCGATCGCGACGCGCTGGCGTTGTCCGCCGGAAAGTTCGCGCGGCTTTCGATCAAGATAGGGCGTCAGGTTCAGCGTTGCGGCGGCCGCTTCCACCTTGCGGTCGATCTCCGGGCGCGGCAGCCCGGCCATCTTCAGGCCGAACTCGATGTTGCCGCGGACGCTCATATGCGGATAGAGCGCGTAAGACTGGAACACCATCGACAGGCCGCGCTTTGCCGGCGGCACGTCCACGACATTTCTGCCGTCGATCAGGATTTGTCCGCCGGTGACGTCCTCAAGTCCGGCGATCAGGCGCAGCAGCGTGGTCTTGCCGCAACCGGAAGGCCCGACGAAAACCACGAAGGAACCGTCCTCGATATCCAGATTGGCATCCTTGATGATGTTCACCGGACCGAACGACTTGCGAACCCTCTGGAGCGTTATCTGGCCCATGATCTCTAGCCCTTTCCCTACTTGACGGCGCCGAAGGTCAGGCCGCGGACCAGCTGCCGCTGCGTGAACCATCCGAGGATGATGATCGGGGCGATGGCGAGCGTCGACGCCGCCGACAGCTTCGCCCAGAACAGGCCCTCGGGACTTGAATAGGACGCGATGAATACCGTGAGCGGCGCTGCGTCCGAGGTCGAAAGGTTCAAGGTCCAGAAGGCCTCGTTCCACGCCAGAATGAAGTTGAGAAGCAGCGTCGAGGCGAGGCCCGGAATGGCCATTGGCGTCAGCACATAGACGAGCTCGCGCCCTATGGTGGCGCCATCCATCCGCGCCGCTTCCAGGATGTCCTTGGGGATTTCCTTGAAATAGGTGAAGAGCATCCAGATCACGATCGGCAAATTTCCGAGACACAGGATCAGGACCAGCCCCGCGCGGGAGTCCAGCAAGCCGAAATCCCGATAGATCAGATAGATCGGGACCAGCACGCCGACCGGCGGCATCATCTTGGTCGAGAGCATCCAGAGCAGAATGTCCTTGGTCCGTTTGGTCGGCGCAAATGCCATCGACCAGGCCGCCGGAACAGCAATGATCATGGCGATCAGCGTCGAGCCGCCCGCGACGATGATCGAATTGAGCGCGTGATGGACGTAGTCGCTGCGGCCCTGCACCGTCGCATAATTTTCCGTGGTCCAGTGGAAAAACAGAAACGTCGGCGGCATGGCGAACGCCTCAAGCTCGGTCTTGAAGCTGGTCAGGACCATCCACAGGATCGGCAGGAAGATCAAGAAACCGAACAGCCAGGCCGCGGTGGTGGATACCCAGACGCGTCTTGAAGTTACCTTGCGTGCCATCGCTTACGCCTCCAGATTCCGTCCGATGATCCGCACCAGGAAGAAGGCCACGATATTGGCGATCACCACCGCCACCAATCCGCCGGCAGAGGCGTTTCCGACGTCGAACTGGATCAGCGCCTGCGAGTAGATCAGGAAAGCGATGTTGGTGGTCTGCAGGCCGGGACCGCCGCCGGTCGTCACGAAGATCTCGGCGAACACGGTCAGCAGGAATATCGTTTCAATCAGGATCACCACCGTGATCGGCCGCGCCAGGTGCGGCAGCGTAAGGTAGATGAAGGTCGAAAGGGCGCTGGCACCGTCCATTTCGGCGGCTTCCTTCTGCTCCTCGTCCTGGGATTGCAGCGCCGTCAGCAGGATGAGGGTCGCGAAGGGCAGCCATTCCCAGGAGACGATCAGGATGACGGCGAGCAACGGCGCGTCGTTGAACCAGTCGATCGGCGCCACGCCCAGTCGCGTCGATATCCAGGCAAACAGGCCGGAGACCGGATGCATCAGCAGGTTTTTCCAAACCAGCGCGCTCACGGTCGGCATCACGAAAAACGGCGCGATCACCATCAACCGGACAATGCTGCGTCCTATCACCGGCTGGTCGAGCAGCAGCGCCAGCGGCGTGCCGAGAAGGATCGTGATCGCAAGCACCGAGCCGACCAGCACCAGGGTGTTCTGCAGCGACGTCAGAAAGGCGGGGTCGGTCAGAAAATACCGGTAGTTCTCCAACCCGACGAAGCTCTCGGTGCCCGGGTCCAGCAGGCTGTAGTGGAGCGTCGAAAAATAGATCGTCATCGCCAGCGGGACGATCATCCAGATGAACAGCAACACGACACCGGGACTCAGCAGGGCCCGTCCAAGAACGTGTGTTTGCTGAGTTGCCACCGCCGCCTCCTGTGATCTTGATCATGATCCGGTTGGATCAATCGGATCATGACCTCATCTGTCTGTTTGAGCACGACCCTTTCGGAGAACCGGGTCCCACTTTTCCGGATCATGCTCCTTAAGGAAACTCGATGAGGGCTGCCGTCCGGCCAGTGTCATGGTTGGGCGGCAGCCAGTTTTGCGGCGGGCCGGGAGGAGACTGCCGCAAGGGATCGACGTGATCGCGCTACTTGATGTAGCCGGCGCGCTTCATTTCCCGCTCGGTGGCCGATTGCGCGGCTGCAAGTGCTGCGTCCACCGTCGATGAACCGGACAGGGCAGCAGAAAATTGCTGGCCGACGGTCGTGCCGATGCCCTGGAATTCCGGAATCGCCGCGTATTGCACCCCGACATAAGGCACCGGTTGCACCGTCGGTTTGTTCGGATCGGCAGCGTCGATCGACGCGATCGTCAGCTTCGCGAACGGAGCGACCTTCAAATATTCAGGGTTCTGATAGAGCGAGGTTCGTGTGCCCGGCGGCACATTGGCCCAGCCCTCCTTCGAGGCGACGAGCTTGGTGTAGTCCTTGCTGGTGGCCCACGCGATGAATTTTTCCGCAGCCGCGACCTTCTTCGATCCCGCCGGAATGGCGAGATTCCACGCCCACAGCCAGTTGGCGTTCTTTCCCAACCCGGCATTGGGCGCGAACGCAAAGCCGACCTTGTCGGCGACCTGCGAATCCTTGGGATTGGTGACGAAGGAAGCGGCCACCGTGGCGTCGATCCACATCGCACATTTGCCGGAGTTGAACAGCGCCAGATTCTCGTTGAAACCGTTCGAGCTGGCACCGGGAGGGCCGGCCGCCTTCATCACGTCGACATAGGTCGTCAGGGTCTTCTTCCATTCCGGCTTGTCGAATTGCGGCTGCCATTTCTCGTCGAACCAGCGCGCACCGAAGGAATTGGACATCGCTGTCAGGAACGCCATGTTCTCGCCCCAGCCCGCCTTGCCCCGCAGGCAGATGCCGTAGACGCCAGTGGCCTTGTCGGTGAGTTTCTTCGCCGCATCGACCACGAAGTCCCAGGTCGGCTTTTCCGGCACGCTCAATCCGGCCTTCTGGAAAAGATCGGTGCGATACATCAGCATCGAACTCTCGCCATAGAACGGCGCGGCATACAGCTTGCCCGAGACCGACACGGCATCGCGGATCTTGGGCAGCAGATCCGCCGCGTCATAGTCGGATCCGAGATTGTCGAGCGCGATGAGCCAATTCTTCTTGGCCCAGATCGGGACCTCGTAAGTACCGATGGTCAGCACGTCGAACTGACCGCCCTTGGTGGCGATGTCGGTGGTGACGCGCTGGCGCAGGACATTCTCTTCGAGCGTCACCCATTTCAGGGTGACGTCGGGATTTTTGGCGGTGAAGTCGTTGGTCAACGCCTGCATGCGGATCATGTCGCCGTTGTTCACGGTGGCGATGGTCAGCGTTGTCTGTGCAATCGAGGGGCCCGAGCCCAACAGGGTAACCGCGCCCAGCAGGGCGCCGAGGACGTGTTTCACGGTAACCTCCCTAATATTGCGTTGAGCATATGCCCACTCTTTGCAATTATGTTCACACCATGAGCCAACCTTGTCAAGGTCAAGATGAGGCGGCTGCACCGGGCTGTCGGGCAAAAGGCGGGCTGAAAGGGCAGGTCGATCGGCGGAGGCTGGCGTCGCCCGCACGGCCAAGGCGCTTAAAACCCAGCCGGATTCGCTTACTGGTTCAGGATGGAGCTTGCCGTCGCCTCGTCGGTGATCAAGCCGTTGATCAGCCGCCCCTTCAGCGCCGCCCTGATCGCCGCGACCTTGGCGGGACCGACCGCTGCTCCGATGGTCAGGGCCTCGGCAGGGACCCGCGGCGGAATGCTGGTCAGGCGAGCGTTTGTGCCGCCGGCGATAATGTGGCCGTTCGCGTCGAACGCCCAACCGGTCAATTCGCCGGCGGCGCCCAGCCGCATCATTTCGAGCAGCTCTTCGCGCGAGACAAAGCCGTCGACAAGCACTTGCGCGCCCTGGTCCATCTGACCGATCCCGACAAGCCGCAGGTCGGCCCTGGCCGCGACCGCCCTCACTTTGGCGATCGGATCGATCCGCAGCATCTGGTCGCGTTCGCCCTCCGAGGACATCAGAAACGGCAGCGGCATGGGATAGTGGCGCGCCTTGGTCCGGTCCGCGAGGCGCCCGACGGTGTCAAAGAAGCTCGCCGAGCCGTCGGCCGAGATGTTTCCGACCAGCGACACAATCTGATGGTTGGGACAGTCGATCGGCGAAACGCGCTCGACCGCGGCACGCACGGCCCTGCCCGTGCCCAATGCCACAATCGTCGGCTTCTCGGTGCGCAACGTCGATTCCAGGATGTTGGCGGCCCGCTCGGCAATTCCGGCAGCCGCAAGCGGGGCAGCCGGGTCGGTCGGCACCACTTCGCAGTAGACGAGATGAAACAAGTCCTTCAGGCGCGCGGCCAACTCCATGCATGCCGTAATCGGATGTTCCAGCCGGAAGGTGATCAGGCGCTCGGCGAGACACAATGAAACCAGGCGCTGCGCCGAGGCGCGCGAGACCTGGAGCATTTTGGCGATTTCGTCCTGGGTATGGCCGGCGATGAAATAGAGCCAGCCGGCACGGGCGGCTTCATCCAGACGCGATTTTTCACTATCAGGCGCGACCATCAAACTTTTTCCGATTCATTCGGCCAAAAATCCGCCATTCGCTCAAATACGCGGTCGGCCCCCGCATCGTACAGCA
>Ga0157369_10002008_pt1 | contig 24521 bp, 26 predicted proteins | sample C25metaG_FD_113461 | JGI IMG/M metagenome (GOLD analysis project Ga0157369, IMG submission 113461) | Corn rhizosphere microbial communities from Kellogg Biological Station, Michigan, USA - C2-5 metaG | ecosystem: Host-associated > Plants > Roots > Rhizosphere > Soil | place: USA: Michigan... | reverse complement strand
GTGAAGGACGCATGGGTGCGCGGCACCGTGCCGGGGCAGTCGACGACCGGCGGCTACCTCACGCTGCGCAGCAGCGAGGACGCGAAGCTCGTCGCCGTCGCCACCCCCGCCGCGAAGCGCGCCGAGATCCATTCGAGCGAGATGAAGGGCGGCGTGATGCGCATGCGGCCGGTCGAAAGCGTGGCGCTGCCCGCCGGGCGCGACGTCGCGATCCAGGGCGAGCTGCACCTCATGCTGATCGACGTGACGCACGTGCTCGGCGCGAACGAGCGCGTCCCGCTCACGCTCACCGTCGAGGATGCGCACGGCAAGCGCTCGAAGGTCGAGGTGCAGGCGCCCGTGCGCCCGCTCGGCCAATGAAGCGCGCGACGCGTCTCGCGCAGGGAGGCCGGCGCGGGGCGGCGCCGCGGACGGTGAACCTGCCGGTCACGCGCGCCTCCACGGTGGTGTTCGACTCGCTCGCCGAGATGGACGCGGTGCAGCGGCGCTTCGACGCCGACGAGGTGGTGCCCACCTATGGCATCACCAACATGCCGCTGCGCGCGGCGTTCGAGGAGATGATCACCGGCCTCGAGGGCGGCTTCCGCGCATGCACCTATCCCTCGGGGCTCGCGGCGGTGGCCGCGGCGCTGATGGCCGCGACGTCGGCGGGCGACCACGTGCTCGTGAGCGACAGCGTGTATGGGCCCACGCGCCGCTTCTGCGACCGCACGCTCGCGCGCTACGGCGTCGAGACCACCTACTACGATCCGCTCGCCGGCGCCTCGATCGCCTCCTCGATGCGGCCCAACACGCGCGCGGTGTACCTCGAAAGCCCCGGCTCGCTCACGTTCGAGGTGCAGGACTTCCCCGCCATCGCGGCGGTCGCGCACGAGCGGGGAGCCGCGGTGATCCACGACAACACCTGGGCGACCGGCGTCTTCTTTCCCTCGTTCGAGCACGGCGCCGACCTCGTGGTGCAGGCGGCCACCAAATATCCGGCGGGGCACTCCGACGTCCTCCTCGGGGCCGTCGTCGCGAACGAGCGCTGCTGGCCCCGGCTGCGTGACGTCACACGCGATCTCGGCCAGACCGCGAGCCCCGACGATATCTTCCTGGCGCTGCGCGGCATGCGCACGCTCGAAGTGCGATTGCGCCGGCACGAGGCGTCCGCGCTCGAGATCGCGCGCGCGCTCGAGCCGCATCCCGCGATCCGCCGCGTGCTGCATCCGGCGCTTCCCTCCGATCCCGGGCACGCGTTGTGGCAGCGCGACTTCCGCGGCTCGAGCGGGCTCTTCGCGATCGAGCTCGAGCCGTGCCCGCGCGAAAGCGTCGCCGCCTTCCTCGATGGCCTCGAGCTCTTCGCGCTGGGCTACAGCTGGGGCGGCTACGAAAGCCTCGCGGTGCCCGCGCACGTCGCGCACGCGCGCACGGTGCGGCGCTGGACCGGCGGCCCGCTCGTGCGGCTGCAGGTGGGACTCGAGGACCCCGCGGACCTGCTGGCCGACCTGGAGAAGGGGCTGCGACGGCTGCGCACGGAATGACGCGCGACGCGCTCGCCGTCGCGCTCGAGGACGCGATCGCCGCGGCGACCGGCGAGCGCTTCGAGCTGCTCGGCCGCGCGCCGGTGGGCGGCGGGTCGATCCACACCGCGTTGCGCATCGAGGGCCGCGCGGGCGACGCGAGCCGGACCTACTTCGCCAAGGTGGACGAAGCGTCCACCGCGGCGCTCTTCGAAGCCGAGGCCGACGGGCTCGCCGCGCTGCGCGAGAGTGGCGCGGTGAGGGTTCCGCGCACCATCGCACAGGGCCACGACGAAGAGGCCGCGTGGATCGTTCTCGAATGGCTGGAGCTCGTCCCTCTCGCGGCGCCCGGCGCCGCACGCCTCGGCGAAGCGCTCGCGACGTTGCACGCACGGCACCTCGAGCGCTTCGGGTGGGGACGCGACAACTTCATCGGCGCCTCGCCCCAGGCCAATGGCTGGTCCGGCGACTGGCTCGCTTTCTTCCAGGAGCACCGGCTCCACGCGCAGCTGCGCATGGCGGCCAGGAACCGCTTGCCGTCGCGCATGATCGATCGCGGCGAGCGGCTCCTCGCCGATTGCGGCGCATTCTTCAGCGGCTACGAGCCGTACCCGTCGCTGCTGCACGGCGACCTGTGGTCCGGCAATGCGGCGGCACTCGCCGATGGCATGCCCGTGGTGTTCGATCCTGCGGTGTATGCCGGCGACCGCGAGGCCGATGTCGCCATGACCGAGCTCTTCGGCGGGTTCCCGCGCGATTTCTTCGCGCGTTATTGCGATCATCTTCCGTTGCACGACGGCTATCGGGCGCGGCGCGACCTCTACAACCTGTACCATCGCCTCAACCACGCCAACCTGTTCGCCGGAGGATACGTGCGCGAGAGCGAAGGGGCGATCGAGCGGCTGCTCGCGGAGCTCGCATGAGCGCGGTACCGAACGCCGGGCCGCTGCAGCGCCGCGTCCTCGTGGTCGACGACAACGAGGACGCCGCCGACAGCCTCGCGATGCTGCTGTCGGCGTACGGCGATGCCGTGCGCATCGCCTACGACGGCGAGCAGGCGATCGAGCTCGAGGCGGCCTTCGTGCCCGACGTGGTGCTGCTCGACATCGGCCTGCCCAAGATTTCCGGCTACGACGTCGCGCGGCACATCCGCGACGCGCGCGGATCGAGCCCGCTCATCGTGGCGATCACCGGATGGGGCCAGCAGGAAGACCGCGAGCGCGCGCGCCAGGCGGGCTTCGACCACCACTTCACCAAGCCCGTCGACCTCGACCGGCTGATGGACGTGGTCGACCGCGAGCGGCCGCGCCCGCGCAACGACTGAGGCTCAGTGCATCATCGTCGGGCGCATGCCCGGCGGGCATGTGCTGCATGTCGCGCGGCATCTCGAAGATGCCGATGCCGGTCGCGAGCTCGCGCAGGCCGTAGAACCGGATCACGCCTTCCCGGCCCTTCATGCCGAGCATGCGCGCGAGGCCCCGCGCGAAGAAGAGCTCGGCGAGCCCGAGCCCCAGTTGCGCCCGTGGTCCGAACGGGATGCGGGGAGCCGCATGCAAACGCTAGAATCGCGCCGATGGCCTCGACGGTTCCCGCGGCGATTTCATTCCGGCCCCTTGCGGAGGAGGACCTGCCCCGGCTCTTCGGTTGGCTGCGCGAGCCGCACGTCGCGAAGGGATATGCGCGGCCTCCCGGAAGCTATGCCGAAGTGTTGGCGAGGTACGGCCCGCGCACCGCGGGCGGCAACGCGGTGCGCGCATTCGTGGTCGAGATCGACGGGCGCGACGCCGGATATGCGCAGGCTTATGCGATCGAGGATTTTCCCGACTATGCCGAGGCGATCGCCGCGGAGCGCGGCGCTTTCGGCGTCGACCTCTTCCTCGCCGCGGATGCACCCGTGCATCGCGGCGTGGGCCCCCGCGTGATCCGGCGCTTCGTCGACGACGTGGTCTTCCGCGAGTACGGCGCGGTCACCTGCGTGGCCGATCCCGCCCAGTCCAACGCCGGCGCCGTTCGCGCCTTCGAGAAGGCGGGCTTCGCGCGCTGGAAGCGCATGCATCCCGAAGGAGAGGAGCCGCGCATCGTGCTGCGGCGCGAGAACAACGTGGGCGATTACCGCATCGAGCGCATCGACCTCGACGCCTCGGCCGAGCTGTGCGTCGCGTTCCGCCGCGAGATGTACGTCGCGAGCTTCGGCACCGACGAGGGGCTCGAGGAGGAGATGGGCGCGGACAACGCCCAGTACCTCGCGCAGCTGCGCGAGCGCATGGCGCAGGTGCCCGAGGGCAACGTGCACCTATGGCGCGGCCCGCGCATCGTGGCGCAGGCGGAGGTGCGCCTGCTCGAGGACGACCCGGGCGTGGGATACGTGAGCCTCTTCTACGTCGCGGCCGATTGCCGTGGCGAAGGCCTGGGGCGTGCGTTGCACGAGCACGCGGTCGACGTATTCCGCCGCCGCGGCCTGCGCGCGATCCGGCTGTCGGTGAGCATCAGCAATCCGGGCGCGATGGCGTTCTACCGCCGCCTGGGCTGGAAGGCCGTCGGCACGCGCCCGAACCGCGAGCCGATGGTGATCATGGAGTACGTGCTCGACTAGGCTCGCCCGGGCTTACGCGAACTCGGGACGCGGGTACTCCACGAGCTTCGAGGCGCGGCGCTCGAACGGATCGCGCGGGACGAGGAGCCTTTCCTGGCGCTTGCTGATGAGCGGATAGTGGCGCAGCGTGACGAGCCGGTCGTGCGTGGTCCAGCAGGACTTGCCGTTGGTCACCCACTCCGACACAGGGATGCGGCGCAGGTCGAACGGCAACGAATAGCTGCGCAGCGTCTTGTGCCCGCGGCGATTGGAATACTCGTGGAAATAGGAGAGCGCGAGCTCGCGCAGCGTGCGGTAGATGGGATCGCGATAACGCAGCGGCGCGCCGTTGGTCTTCGAGATCGCGCCCCAGCCGCCCGCGCGGCGGAACACGGCGATCACGTGGGGGAAATCGCTGATGTGGCAATCCAGGTGCATGAGCAGCGGCGGCTCGCCGTGGATCCACAGCGCCGCGGCCGCGACGAACGCCCCCTCGATGCAATGGGAGCGGCGCTGGCGCAGCACCTCGCGCACCGAGAGCACCGTCTCGCCGCCGATCTCGTGGTTGATGGGAATGGCGTTGAGGAAGGCCTGCACCTTGTGCGGCGAGTCGGGCCGGTCGAGGATCGCGAATTCGGCGCGCGTGAGGCCGAGGTCCGCGGCGCGGGCGAAGCGCCGCGGCACGCGCGCGCCCGCGCGCGAATCGCTCATCTTCTTGGCGTGTCGGATCCTTGCGACCATCGCACGTCCTCCCCCCGTGACTGCCGATAAGAGCGGGCCCGCCGGCGGCCTGTTCCGCCGCCTGCCGCTAGATTAATCGAAACGCGGCGATTCCCGCACGATGCAGAAACGGCCCGGTGGCCCGTGCGTTGACGCTACCTCGGCCACCTCGATGGGGCGGCCGTACAGCGCGGAAAGATTTTCGGAATTGAGGGTGGCGCCGGCGGCGCCCGCCGCGAGGAGCCGGCCGCGGGCGAGCAGCAGCGCGCGATCGGCGATGCGCAGCGCGTGGTCGGGATGGTGCGTGGTGAGGAGCACGGACGCGCCCTCGCGCGCCAGGCGCGCGATCTCGTCGAGGATGAGCGCCTGGTTGGCGAAGTCCAGGCTCGCGGTGGGCTCGTCCATGAGCATGTGCGCGGCCTCGGTCGCGAGCGCCCGCGCGATGTAAGCGAGCTGGCGCTCGCCCCCGCTCACCGCGCCGATCGCGCGCCCGGCGAGGTGCGCGATGCCCAGCCGCTCGAGGGCCTCGAGCGCGGCCACGCGGTCGCGCGCGCGCGGTGCCGCGAAGAGCCCGAGCATCGGCGTGCGCCCCATCTCGACCATCTCGAGCACGGTGAAGTCGAAATCGCCCGCGGCCGCCTGCGGCACGTACGCGAGGCGTTGCGCGCGCTCGCGCGTGCTCCATCGCGCGAGAGGACGGCCGTCGAGGGCGAGCTCGCCGCCGAGCGGCGGCAGGATCCCGAGCAGCGTGCGCAGCAGCGTCGTCTTGCCGCTGCCGTTCGGGCCGAGAAGGCACGTGATCTCGCCGGGAGCGAGCGTCGCATCGATGCCCGACGCGACGGCGCGCGTGGCGAAGCCGATCGCGAGCCCGCGCGCCTCGAGCGTCATGGAGAGCGGCGCACCGCGAGGGCGAGCAACGCGATGAAGAGCGGGGTGCCCACGAAGGCCGTCAGCACACCGGGCGGCATCTCCGCGCCGAAGGCCACGCGGCAGGCGGTGTCGATCGCGACCATCAACGCGGCACCGGTGAGCAGCGACAGCGGCAGCACGCGCGCGAACGCCGCACCGGCGAGCAACCGCGCGGCGTGCGGCACGACCAGTCCCACCCAGCCGATCGTCCCCGCGAGCGCGACCGAGGCCGCGGTCGCGAGCGTCGCGGCGACGATCACGGCCCAGCGCAGGGCGGCGGCGGGCACCCCGAGGCTCGCGGCCTCCGCGGGCGAGAGCGTGAGCACATCGATGCGCCAGCGCAGCAGCCACAGCGCGGCGATGCCGGCGACCATGGGCACGAGCGCACCCGCGAGGTCGTGCGGTGTCACGGCCGCGAAGCTGCCCATGAGCCAGAAGGTGAGCGCCGGGAGCTGGCTCGCCGGATCGGCGAGCGCCTTGAGCAGTGCCACGCCGGCGCCGAAGAGCGAGCCCACGACGACGCCGGTGAGCACGAGGGTGAGCATCCGGTCGCGGCCGCCGAGCGCGCTTGCGAGCGCGACCACCATCGTCACGGCCGCGAGGCCGCCGGCGAACGCCGCGACCTGGATGGCGCTGGCGGGCAGCGTGCCGAGAAGCGCGAGCGCCGCGCCCACGGCGCTGCCCGCGGACACGCCGAGGATGTCGGGCGACACGAGCGGATTGCGGAAGAGCCGTTGGTAGGCGGCGCCGGATGCCGCGAGCGATGCGCCGACCGCGATGGCCGCCGCGATGCGAGGCGCGCGCAGCTCGAGCACGACCGCATCCACGTTCGGCGCGAGGCCGCTCGCCTTCCCAACGAGCGCCGCCGCGAGCACGCGCGCGACATCCCCAGGTGAAATGGCGTAGGGACCGACGAGGAAGCTCGCCGCGACCAGGGCCGCGAGCACCGCGATGCCGAGGATGAGGCAGAGCGCGAAGCGGGCGCCTTCCGCAGGGGAAGCGCCGCCGCCCGCGCGCATGTCAGGCGTCCTGCTGCGCGCCGGCCTCGGCGTCGAGCGAGATCACCGCCTCTCCGGCGCCGTGCGCGGAGTAGCCGGGCAGTTGCGCGACGCGCTGCGCGAAGGCCTCGCTCGCGAGGACCCGCCGCAGCGCCACGACCGGCGCCGCATCGAACGCCGCCGCGGGGCACGCGAGGTAGTAGCGCTCGGTGCACACCGCGACGAACCCGAGGCGATAGCTCGCGGCCGCCGCCTCCACGCCGAAGCCGGCATCGGCCTGGTTGCCCGCGACGAGGGCCGCGACCGCGCCGTGCGTCACCTCCTCGGTGTCGTAGCCTGTCATGCGCGCGCGGTCGAGACCGTCCGACGCGATGAGGAATTCGAGGAGCGCGCGCGTGCCCGAGCCGCGCTGGCGGTTGACCATGCGCACGTCGGAACGGCAGAGGTCGGCCACGCCGCCGATGGATTTCGGGTTGCCCGCGCGCACGATGAGGCCCTGCGTGCGGCGCACGAAGCGGATGAGGCGGAATTGCGCGAGCGGCAAGCCCTCCGCGTAGCGGCGCGCCATGAGGATGCCCAGGCGCCCCTCGGGCACGTGGAAGCCCGCGACGTCGCACTCGCCGCGACGCAACGCCGCGAGCGAGTCGAAGCTGCCCTTGTACTGCACCTCGACGCAGGCCTCCTCGCCCAGCAGCTCGCGCAGGACGCCGATGGCGAAATCGTGGCTCGCGTGCACGACGAGCGCGGGCGGGCCTGCGCACAGCGACTCGTTCAGCGTGCGCGCGAAATCGGCGGCGAGGTTGTCGAGCTCCGGAGCGAGCCGGGCCTGCGCGCGCCGCGCGGCCCAGAGGAGCCGCCGGCCCAGCGGCGTGAGCCGCGTGCCGCGGCCCTGCGCCTTGTCGACGAGCGGCGCGCCGAAGAATGCCTCCCAGCGCGTGATGAGGTTCCAGGCGTGCCGGTACGACACGCCCGCGGCCTGCGCGGCGTCGGTGAGCTTCGAGGTCGCCTCGATCCGCTCGAGCAGCGTCACGAGCTGGAAATCGAATTCCGCCTCGGAGCCCGAGCGGAAACGCCAGACGGGACGGATGTCGATGCGGATCATGCGGGGATTATCGCAGGTTCACGAGCCGGCCTTCGCGTCGGGGAAGAAGAGCTGCTGGCCGCCGACCCTGTAGCTCGCGATCGTCTTCTGTCCCTGCGGCGAGATCACCCAGTCGACGAACTTCTGGCCCATCTCCTTCTTCACGCTCGGGCACTTCGCGGGGTTCACCAGCATCACGCCGTACTGGTTGAAGAGGCGCCTGTCGCCCTCGACCAGGATGACCAGGTCGCCGCGGTTCCTGAAGGAGAGCCACGTGCCGCGATCGGTGAGCGCATACGCGTCCATCCCGGAGGCGGTGTTGAGCGTGGGTCCCATGCCCGAGCCCGTCTCGCGATACCACGCGCCGCGCGGCACGATGTCCGCCATCTTCCAGAAGCGCTTCTCCGCCGCGTCGGTCCCGCTCTTGTCGCCGCGCGAGGCGAACGGCTGGCGCGCGGCGGCGATCCGGGTGAGGGCCTCCACGACGTCATGGCCCTTCGCGTGCGCGGGATCGCTCGCGGGTCCCACGATCACGAAGTCGTTGTACATCACGTCGTGCCGCCGCACGCCGTAGCCTTCCGCCAGGAATTTCTCCTCGGCCACCTTGTCGTGGACGAACTCGACGTCCGCGTCGCAGCGCCGTCCCATGTCGAGCGCCTGCCCGGTGCCGACGGCCACGACGTGCACGTCGAAGCCGAGCGCCTTCCTCGCCTCGGGCAGGAAGTACTTGAAGAGCCCCGACTGCTCGGTCGAGGTGGTGGAGGCTACGGTGATGAAATCGTCCGCGGCGCTGGCCGCCGGCGCCGCGAGCAATGCGGCGAGCGCCAGGATGGCGAAGGCGGGGCGCGCGAGGTTGCAGGTCATGGCAGTTCTCCTCTCAGGAAATCTTCCGCCTCGCGCGATCGCGGCGCGGCGAAGAAGCGGTCGGCGGGCGTGCGCTCGGTGATGCGGCCGCCGTGGAGGAAGACGATCTCGTCGGCCATGCGGCGCGCGAAGCCCAGGTGGTGCGTGGTGAAGAGGAGCGCCGTGCCGGCGCCGCGAATCTCGCCCATCACGCGCTCGACGTCGGCGGCGGCGTTGGGATCGAGGCTCGCCGTGGGCTCGTCGAGGAAGAGCACGCGCGGGCGCAGCGCCCAGGCGCGCGCGATGGCGACGCGTTGCTGCTCGCCGCCGGACATCACGCGCGCCGCGCGATCCGCGACGCTCGCGAGTCCGACCGCCGCGAGCGCTTCGCGGGCCCTTTCGCGCCTTTGCGCGCGCGCCATGCCGCGCACCGCGAGGGCGTATTCCACGTTGGCGAGCGCGGAACGGCGCAGGAGCACCGGCCGCTGGAAGACCATGGCCTGGTCGCCCGGGAGCGCAGCTGCCCCGCTCCAGAGCACGCGGCCGTCATCGGGCGCGAGCAGCCCGTGCAGCGTGCGCAGCAGCACCGTCTTGCCGGCGCCGTTGGGGCCGAGCACCGCCATGCGGCTCTCGCCATTCCACGCGAGGTCGACGCCGTCGATCGCGGGATGGCTGCCGAGGACCACGCGCAGGCCCCGCGCCTCGAGGGAGAAGGGCGCGCGGCTAGCCATGGCGGCGCGCGCTCCATTCGCGCAGCGCGTACGCCGCGCCGTTCAGCGCGAGCACGATCGCGAGCAGGATCGCGCCGAGGGCCAGCGCGAGCGGCAGGTCGCCCTTCTCCGTCTCGAGCGCGATCGCGGTCGTCATGACCCGGGTCACGCCGTCGATGTTGCCGCCCACGATCATCACCGCGCCCACCTCCGAGGCCGCGCGCCCGAGGCCGGCGAGCGCCACGGTGGAAAGCGACAGCCGCAGGTCCCAGAGCAGCGTGGGCACCGCGCGCAGGCGCGAGACGCCGAGCGAGCGCAGCTGCTCGCGATATTCGACCCACGCGTCCTCGACGAACTGGCGCGAGAGCGCGGCGACGAGCGGCATCACGAGGAAGGCCTGCGCGATGACGATCGCCTGGGGCGTGAAGAGGATGCCGAAGCGGCCGAGCGGCCCGGCGCGCGAGAGCAGGATGTAGAAGAGCAGGCCCACGACCACCGAGGGCAGCCCCAGCAGCGCGTTCATCAGCACGACGGCCGCGCGCCGGCCGTGGAACTTCCCGACCGCCACCAGCGCCCCGACGGGAAGCGCGACCGCGCACGCGATGAGGGCCGAGGCGAGGCTCACGCGCAGCGACAGCCACACGATGCCGCGCAGCTCCGCGTCCGCGGTCGCGACGAGATGCAGGGCGAGGCGTGCGCTCTCGGCGAGGTCGTTCATCGGTCGATTGTCGCAGCGAAAGCGCGCCGCGCAGATATGAAGCGCGCTGCCTATCCCGGCATCACGCGAATCCCACGCTGCGCCGGTCGATCGCGATCGCCTTGACCAGGGCGAAGACCTCGACGCCCGGTGCGATGCCCAGGCGCACCACCGACTCCCGTGTCACGCGCGCCACGAGGCGCTCGCCCCCGGGCAGCGCGACCGTCACGTCGACGATCGCGCCGAAGTCGCGGCCGACGGAGTGCACGACCGCCGCGAGGACGTTCTGGAAGCTCGCGCGCGGCGGGGCCTCGAGGGCGAGCGCCACGTCGCGCGCGCGGATGCGGGCGCGCACCGGCTCGCCGACCAGCGCATCCACGTTCGCGACCACGAGCTCGCCGCCCGGGAATGCGAGGCGCGTGAGGCCGAACGCCTCGTCGTGCGACGCGACGCGGGTGTCGAACACGGCGCCGGCCTCGAAGCGCCCGGCGAACGGCACCATCTCCTCGCGCCCGAGGACCTCCGCCACCGGCCCCTGCGCGACGACGCGGCCCTCCGCCATCACGACGAGGTGGTCCGCGAGCCGCGTGACCTCCTCGATCGCATGGCTCACGTACACGATCGGCAGCCGCAGCTCGTCGCGCAGCAGCTCGACGTATTGCAGGATCTGCGCCTTGCGCGGCGCGTCCAGCGACGCGAGCGGCTCGTCCATCAGCAGCACGCGGGGCGAGGCCATGAGCGCGCGCCCGATGGCGACCCGCTGGCGCTCGCCGCCCGAGAGCGTCGCGGGCAGCCGCTCGAGGAGCCGCTCGAGGCCGAGCAGCGACACCACGCGGCGTGCGTCGACGAAGCGCTCGCGCGCGGGGGTGAGCCGCTCGCCGTACGCGAGGTTCGCGCGCACGGCCATGTGCGGGAAGAGCAGCGCGTCCTGGAAGACGTAACCTACGCGCCTTTCCTCGGGCGGCAGGTCGATCGCGCGCGCGGAGTCGAAGAGGGTGCGTCCGGCGACGGCGATGCGCCCGCCGCGGGGCCGCACGAGTCCCGCGATCGCTTCGACCAGCGAGCTCTTGCCGGCGCCCGAGCGGCCGAAGAGCGCGACGATCGGCGCATCGCTCGCGAAGCGCGCCTCGATCGCGAAGCGCCCGCGCTCGATCGCGACGTCGACCTCAAGCATCGCGCGCGATGCCGCGGCGCCGGGCGAGCCCCTCGGAGAGCGCGAGCGCGCCCAGCGACAGCAGCACCGAGAGGATCGACAGCCGCAGCGCCGGCGCCTCGGCGCCGGGCACCTGCGTGAAGGTGTAGATCGCGAGGGGGAGCGTCTGCGTCTCGCCCGGGATGTTGGAGACGAACGTGATCGTCGCGCCGAACTCGCCGAGCGCGCGCGCGAACGCGAGCAGCGCTCCGGTGACGAGGCCGGGCCAGGCGAGCGGGAGCGTCACGGTGAAGAAGACGCGCGTGCGCCGTGCGCCCAGGGTCCGCGCGGCGGACTCGAGGCGCGTGTCGACGGTGTCGATGGCGAGCCGGATCGCGCGCACCATCAGCGGGAAGCCCATGATCGCCGCGGCGAGCGCGGCGCCGGTCCAGCGGAACGCGAAGACGATGCCGAGCGGCTCGAGCACGCGTCCCAGCGGGCCGTGGCGGCCGAAGAGCGCGAGGAGCCCGAAGCCCACCACCACGGGCGGCAGCACGAGCGGCAGGTGCACCGCCGCATCGAAGAGGGTCTTGCCCGGAAAGCGCTTGCGTGCGAGCACGAATGCGGCCGCCACCGCGACGGGCAGGCTCACCGCCACGCCCCAGAACGCGACCTTGAGGCTCAACGCCACGATCTCCAGCTCGTCGCGGGTCGGCATGGTCAATGCACCGGCCTGAAGCCGAAGCGTTCCCAGGTGGCATCCATCGCGCGCGAGGCGAGATGCGCGGCGAGGTCGCGCGCGGCGGCGGGCGCCTCGCGCATCGCCACGAGCGGATAGACGATCGGAGGATGCGTGTCCGCAGGAATGGCATCGACGATGCGCACCCGGCGCTCGGCGAGCGCGTCGGTGCGATACACGATGCCGAGCGGTGCCTCGCCGCGCGCCACGAGGGCGAGCGCCGCGCGCACATTCTCCGCCGGCGCGGTGCGTGCGCGCACGGCGTCCCACGCGCCGAGACGCTGCAGCGAGGCCCGCGCGTACTTGCCGGCCGGCACCGCGTCCGGATTGGCGAGGGCGAGGCGGCCGCCGGCGAGGGCGCGCGCGAGGTCGAATCCGCGAGCCACGCGCAGCCGGACCGTCGACGCGGCGGGCGCGACGAGGACCAGGTCGTTGGCGAGCAGGTTGACGCGCGTGCCGGGCGCCGTGAGGCCGCGCGCCTCGAGCTCATCCACCCAGTCGGTGTCCGCGCTGATGAAGAGCGCGGCGGGCGCGCCCGCCTCGATCTGCCGCGCGAGCACGTTGCTGCCCGCATAGGAGATGACGACGCGCTCGCCGGTCTTCGCTTCGAACGGCTTCACCGCCGCGTCGAGCGCCTCCTTGAGGCTCGCGGCCGCGAAGACGGTGAGCGTCCCCGCGTGCGCGAGCGTGCACGCGAGGCAGGCGAGGGCGGCGAGAAGGCGGCGCAATGCGGCGGCTCCGGGGAGGAACGCCGCAATATACCGCGCGGGCACTACGCGGCTTTGTTCCCCGCCAGCAGCTCCTGCAGCTCGCCGTTCTGGTACATCTCGCGCATGATGTCGCAGCCGCCGACGAACTCGCCGTCGACGTAGAGCTGCGGGATGGTGGGCCAGTTGGCGAACTGCTTGATGCCGTCGCGGATCTCGGGGTTCTGCAGCACGTCGACGGTGTAGACGTCGGACGCGCCGCAGCGCTTGAGGATCTCGGTGGCGGTCGCCGAGAAGCCGCACATCGGCATCTGCGGCGAGCCTTTCATGTAGAGCACGACCCGGTGCTTCTGGACCTGCTCGCGGATGGTGTCCTGGACGCTCATGGTTTTCTCCTGTCTAGGAAGCTAGTTTACCGCCTGCCACGCGCGGGATGCCGGCGAGGTCGGGCACGCAGATGCACTGCGCGAATCCGGCGTCCGCCAGCAGGCGCGCGGCGGCGCTCTCCTGGTCGTAGCCGTGCTCGAGGAGGAGCCATCCGCCGGCGGCGAGGTGGGCGGGCGCGCCCCGCACGATCGCGCGGATCGAATCGAGCCCGTCGGCGCTCCCGTCGGTGAGGGCGTGGCGCGGCTCGAAGCGCAGGTCGCCCTGCTCCAGGTGCGGGTCCGCCGCGGCCACGTACGGCGGGTTGGAGACGATGAGATCGAAGCGCTGCCCGGCCACGGGCGCATACCACGCCCCTTGCGCGAACTCGATACGTGCCGCGCATGCGTGCGCCTGCGCGTTCGCGCGCGCGACGGCGAGCGCTGCCGCGGCGAGGTCGGTGGCCGTGACGCGGGCCTGCGGCCGCTCGCACGCGAGCGTGACCGCGATGGCGCCGCTGCCCGTGCCGAGGTCGAGCACGCGGCTTGCCGCGGACATGCGCGCGAGCGCCGCCTCGACCAGCGTCTCGGTCTCGGGACGCGGAATGAGCACGTCGGGCCCGACCGCGAAGTCGCGGCCGTAGAACTCGCGCTTCTGCACGAGGTATGCGACGGGTGCGCCGAGCGCGCGCTGCGTGACCAGCGAATCGAGCCTCGCGTCCTCGGTCTCGGTGAGGATGCGGAACGGGTTCGCGGCGAGCCAGGCGCGGTTCACGCCGAGCACGTGGCAGGCGAGCACCTGCGCATCGACGCGCTCGATCGTCGCGAACGCTTCCTCGAGCGCGGCCTTGACGGTGTGCACCCCTAGCGCGCCTCGGCGATGGCGGCGAGCTGCTCGGCCTGGTGCTCGTGGGCCAGCGCCGAGGTGAGCTCCTCGAGGTCGCCGTCCATGATCGCGTCGATCTTGTGCAGCGTGAGGTTGATGCGGTGGTCGGTCACCCGGCCCTGGGGGAAGTTGTAGGTGCGGATGCGGTCGGAGCGATCGCCGCTGCCCACGAGGCTCTTGCGCTCCGCGGCTTCCTTCGCCTGCTGCTCGCGCACCTGCTTGTCCTTGATGCGCGCGGCGAGGATGCGCCACGCCTGCTCGCGGTTCTTGTGCTGGCTCCTCGCGTCCTGGCACTCCACCACGATCCCGGTCGGCAGGTGCGTGAGGCGCACCGCCGAGTCCGTCTTGTTCACGTGCTGGCCGCCGGCGCCGCTCGCGCGGAAGGTGTCGACGCGCACGTCCGAAGGATTCACCTGCACGCCGGAGGCGTCGTCGGCCTCGGGCATCACCGCGACGGTCGCGGCGGAAGTGTGGATGCGGCCCTGCGTCTCGGTCGCCGGCACGCGCTGCACGCGGTGTCCGCCCGACTCGAACTTGAGCCTCGAGTACGCGCCATGGCCCACGATGCGCGCGATCACCTCCTTGTAGCCGCCGGCTTCGCCGGGACTCTCGGACACGATCTCGACCTGCCAGCGGTTGCGCTCGGCGAAGCGCGAGTACATGCGGAAGAGGTCGCCGGCGAAGAGCGCGCTCTCGTCGCCGCCGGTGCCGGCGCGGACCTCGAGGAAGAGGTTGCGCTCGTCGTTGGGATCCTTCGGCAGCAGCATGCGCTGCAGCTCCGCCTCGATGTCCTCGATGCGAGCGCGGCCCGCGCCGATCTCCTCCTGCGCGAACTCGCGCATCTCGGGATCCTTCGCCATCTCCTCGGCCGCGGCGAGGTCGTCCTGCGCCTTGCGCCAGTCGCCGTAGGCGATCACGACGGGCTCGATCTCGCTGCGCTCCTGGGAGAGCCTGCGGAAGCTGTCGAGGTCGTTCGTGGCCTCGGGATCGGCGAGCTTGGCGTCGATCTCCTTCAGCCGGCGCTCGAGGGCCGCGAGCTTCGCGGCGATCGATTCCTTCATCGCCCGGTCTCGCCTCCGGCGCCCGGCGGGCCGTCGCTCCCGTCCTCGACCTGCGGGTACAGGATCTCGATCGCGCGCTCGAGCGCCGCGCGCTCGGCCGCGGGGGCCTTGGAGAGCGCCTGGCTCGGGTGGTGCAGGAACTTGTTGGCGAGGCCCTTGGCGAGCGCCTCGAGCACCTTCTCGGGCGGATCGCCCTTCACGAGGCGCGCGCGCGCCTTGGCGAGCTCGATGTCCTGGTACTCCTGCGCCTTGCGCCGCAGCTCGACGATCGCCGGCGCGGCGCCGCGCGCGCTGGTCCACGCGCGGAAGGCGTCGACCTCGCGCTCCACGATGGCCTCCGCTTCGGCGGATGCGGCGCGGCGGCTCTCCATGCCCTCCTGCACGATGTTGCCGAGGTCGTCGACGGTGTAGAGGAAGACGTCGCGCAGCTGCGACACCTCGGCCTCGACGTCGCGCGGCACCGCGAAGTCCACGATGAAGATCGGGCGGTGGCGCCGCTCCTTGAGGGCGCGCTCGACCAGGCCCTTGCCGAGGATGGGCAACGTGGACGCCGTGCCGGTGAGGACGATGTCGAACTCGGCGATGCGCGCCGGAAGCTCCGCGAGCGCGATGGCACGCGCGCCGAAGCGCTCCGCGAACGCCTCGCCTCGGGCGAGCGTGCGGTTGGCGACCACGACCTCGCGCGGCTGGCGCGCGACGAAATAGGTCGCGGCGAGCTCCACCATCTCGCCCACGCCGATGAGGAGCAGCTTCGTGCTCTTGAGGTCGCCGAAGAGGTTTTCCGCCAGCCTGAGCGCCGCCGCGGACATCGAGATCGAGGCCCCGCCGAGGGAGGTCTGCGAGCGCACCTGCTTCGCCACCGAGAACGTGTGCTGGAAGAGGCGGCCGAGCGTCGCGCCGACCGTGCCCGCGCCCTCGGCGCTCCTCACCGCCTGCTTCACCTGGCCCAGGATCTGCGGCTCGCCGAGCACCATCGAGTCGAGCCCGGAGGCCACGCGGAAGAGGTGGCGCACGGCGCCGTCGTCCAGGTGGCAGTAGAGGTGCGGCTCGAGTGCCACGCCCTCGCGGTCCGCATGGGCTCGCAGCCATGCACGCACCGCATCGAGGTTCTCGGCGCGGCACACGATCTCCGTGCGGTTGCAGGTCGAGATGAGGGCCGCCTCGGCCACGCCGGACTGCGCCGCGAGCTGCGCCAGCGCCTCGCCCTGCCGCTCGGGCGCGAACGCGAGCTTCTCGCGCACGTCGAGCGGCGCGCTATGGTGGCTGACTCCGAGGACGGCGAGCGGCATGGGGACCGGAAATTATAACGGCTCGCCGCGCGAGCCCCTTTGGGATAGCATTTGACGAACTTTACAAACAAAGCGAATAAGGCGCATTATCAGGTTGATTTAACGCGAACTTTTAGGACCGAAAAGCCTTTCGTTCACCATGGCCGCGCAGCCCCTCCAGTTCAGCGCCCTGGGACGCGCCCTCGTGCAGCAGGGCAAGCTCCTCCAGGCCGACGCCAACGCCATCCAGTCGGAGGCGACCAAGGCCGGCGTGAGCTTCGTGCAGCAGCTCGTGCAATCGAAGAAGCTCTCCGCGCGCGACGTCGCGATGTTCGGCGCGCAGACCTTCGGCTACCCGCTGCTCGACCTCAACGGCGTCGACGTCGACCAGCTCCCGCTCAACCTCATCGACGGCAAGATCCTCGCGAACCACCGCGTGGTGGCGCTCGGCAAGCGCGGCAACCGCGTCTTCATCGGCATGTCCGATCCCTCCAACGAGCAGGTGCTCCAGGAGGTGAAGTTCGCGACCGGCATGACGATGGAGCCCATCGTGGTCGAGGACGACAAGCTCGCGCTGCTGGTGCGCAAGCTCACGGACTCGTCGGCCAAGTCGCTCGAGGCCGTGACCGAGGATGTCGACCTCTCCGGCATGGAGCTGACCGACGGCGAGACCGAGGCGGACGTGGTCAGCACCGAGGATGTCGACGACGCCCCGGTCGTGAAGTACGTGACCAAGATCCTGCTCGACGCGATCAATGGCGGCGCCTCGGATATCCACTTCGAGCCGTACGAGAAGTTCTACCGCGTGCGCTACCGCATGGACGGCATCCTCTACGACGTGGCGCAGCCCCCGCTCGCCATCAAGGAGAAGATCGCCTCGCGGATCAAGGTGGTGTCCAAGCTCGACATCTCCGAGAAGCGCGTGCCGCAGGACGGCCGCATGAAGATGGTGCTGTCGAAGACCAAGGCGATCGACTTTCGCGTCTCGACCCTGCCCACGCTCTTCGGCGAGAAGATCTGCATGCGCATCCTCGATCCCTCGAGCGCCACGCTCGGGATCGACGCGCTGGGCTACGAGGCCGACCAGAGGGAGGCGCTGCTCCACGCGATCAATCGCCCGTACGGGATGGTGCTGGTGACCGGGCCGACAGGCTCGGGCAAGACGGTGTCGCTCTACACGTGCCTGAACATCCTGAACAAGCCCGGCATCAACATCTCGACGGCGGAGGACCCGGCGGAGATCAACCTCCCCGGCATCAACCAGGTGAACATGAACGACAAGGCGGGGCTCACCTTCTCCGTGTCGCTCAAGGCGTTCCTGCGCCAGGACCCGGACATCATCATGGTGGGCGAGATCCGCGACCTCGAGACGGGCGAGATCGCCATCAAGGCGGCGCAGACCGGCCACATGGTGCTCTCGACGCTGCACACGAACGACGCGCCGACGACGCTCACGCGCCTCATGAACATGGGCATCGCGCCGTTCAATATCGCCTCCAGTGTGATCCTCATCACAGCGCAGCGCCTCGCGCGGAAGCTATGTTCGTGCAAGAAGCCTGTGGACATTCCCGAGGAGGCCCTTTTGAGGGCGGGATTCCGCGAGGATGATCTGGATGGCACATGGCAGGCTTTTGGTCCTGTCGGGTGCGAGCTGTGCAAGAATACCGGCTACAAGGGGCGCGTCGGCATCTACCAAGTGATGCCCATCTCCGAGGAGATGGAACGCATCATCATGAAAAACGGGACCGCCATCGACCTCGCGGACCAGGCGAAGCGCGAAGGCGTGAGGGACCTGCGGCAGTCCGGCATCCTAAAGGTGAAGAAGGGCCTCACGAGCCTCGAGGAGATCGAGGCCGTGACCAACGAGTAGGGAGACCAACATGGCGGTAGTGGCAAAGCGCGAGACCGGCAGCAGGGACAAGCTCTACAACTTCGCCTGGACCGGGAAGGACAAGACCGGCAAGGTCGTGCGCGGCGAAGTGCGGGCGGGCGGCGAGAACCTCGTGCTCGCGCAGCTGCGCCGGCAGGGCATCTCGGTCACGAACGTGAAGAAGGTGTCCTCGAAGGGCGGCAAGAAGATCACCGACAAGGACATCACGATGTTCACGCGGCAGCTCGCGGTGATGATGAAGGCCGGCGTGCCGCTGCTGCAGTCGTTCGACATCGTGGGCCGCGGCCACGCCAACCCCTCCGTCGGCAAGCTGCTCCTCGACATCAAGACCGACGTCGAGACCGGCTCCTCGCTCTCGCAGGCCTTCCGCAAGTACCCGGTCTACTTCGACGCGCTCTTCTGCAACCTCGTGGGCGCGGGCGAGGCCGCGGGCATCCTCGATACGCTGCTCGACCGCCTGGCGACGTACAAGGAGAAGATCCTCGCCATCAAGGGCAAGATCAAGGGCGCGCTGTTCTACCCGGTCGCGGTGCTCGTGGTCGCCGCGGTGGTGGTCGCGGTGATCATGATCTTCGTGATCCCGGTCTTCAAGGACCTGTTCAAGGGCTTCGGCGCGGATCTCCCCGGACCGACCCTGGTCGTGATGGCCATCTCGGACTTCATGATCCACAACTGGTGGTGGCTCTTCGGCGGCACCTTCGGCGGCGTGTGGTTCTTCTTCTACTCGTGGAAGCGCTCGGTCACGATGCAGCGCTTCATGGACCGCCTGGCGCTGCGCATCCCGGTGTTCGGCGAGGTGATCCGCAAGGCCGCGATCGCCCGCTGGTGCCGCACGCTCTCCACCATGTTCGCCGCCGGCGTGCCCTTGGTCGAGTCGCTCGACAGCGTGGCCGGTGCCGCGGGCAACTATGTCTATTACGCGGCCACCAAGCAGATCCAGAGCGAGGTCTCGACCGGCACCAACCTCACCGCGGCGATGACCAATTCGGGCGTCTTCCCGAACATGGTGCTGCAGATGGTGGCGATCGGCGAGGAGTCGGGCTCGCTCGACGCGATGCTCTCGAAGGTCGCGGACTTCTTCGAGCAGGAGGTCGACGAGGCGGTCGACTCGCTCTCCTCGCTGATGGAGCCCATGATCATGGTGGTGCTGGGCGGCCTCATCGGCGCGATCGTGGTCGCCATGTACCTGCCGATCTTCAAGCTGGGCCAGGCGGTCTAGGTCCGGCTTTGCAAGGAGTGCGGCGCGGGGAGCGATCCCCGCGCCTTTTTCGCTTATAAGCGGCCAACAACGTGGCGGAATTCCTCTCGACGCTCCAGTCCTCGCCGCTCACCCTCGGCGTCGCGGTCGTGCTCGCGGGCCTGTGCGTGGGCTCGTTCCTGAACGTGGTGATCCATCGCCTGCCCCTCATGATGGAGGCCGAATGGAAGGCCGAGTGCGCCGTGATCGAGGGGCGCGAGGCGCCGCCCGCCGAGCGCTTCAACCTCTTCACGCCGCCGTCGCGCTGCCCGGCCTGCAAGGCGCCGGTACGGCCGTGGCAGAACATCCCCGTCGTGAGCTGGCTTGCCCTGCGCGGCAAGTGCGCGAGCTGCGCCACGCCGATCAGCATGCGCTATCCGATGGTGGAGGTGCTGGGCGGCGCGCTCGCCGCGCTCATGGCGTGGCGCTTCGGATACTCCGCGGCGCTGGCCGCGGCGCTGGTGTACGCGTGGGCACTGCTCGCGCTCACCTTCATCGATTACGACACCCAGCTGCTGCCCGACGACATCACGCTGCCGCTGCTCTGGCTGGGGCTGCTCGCGAACACCGCGGGGCTGTTTACCGACATCACGAGTGCGGTCCTGGGTGGCGCGGCCGGCTACCTCGTCCTGTGGCTCGTGTACTGGGCGTTCAAGCTCATCGCGCGCAAGGAGGGCATGGGCTACGGGGACTTCAAGCTGCTCGCGGCCATCGGCGCCTGGACGGGATGGCAGGTGCTGCCGTTCGTGATCGTCCTCTCCGCGGGCCTGGGTGCCGTGATCGGCTCGGTGGCGCTCGCGCTCTCGAAGCGCGATGCCGGCAGCCGCATCCCGTTCGGCCCGTTCCTGGCGCTCGGAGGGATCGGCGCGCTGGTGTGGGGGCCGCAGGCGATCCACGCTTGGCTGCGCATGCCGGTGTGAGCGCGCTGGCCATCGGCCTCACCGGCGGCATCGGCTGCGGCAAGACCACCGTGGCGGCGGTGTTCCAGCGCCTCGGCGCGGCCGTGGTCGATACCGACGAGGTCGCACGCGCGCTCACGGCGAGCGGCGGCGCGGCGATGGAGGCGATCGTGCGCGACTTCGGCCCGCGCTTCGCGACCGCGGACGGCGCGCTCGACCGCGGCGCGATGCGCGACCTCGTGTTCGAGGATCCGGCGGCCCGGGCGCGCCTCGAATCGATCCTGCATCCGGCGATCCGGGCGCAGGGCGAGCGTCTCGTCGAGGAGGCCCGGGCGCCCTATGCGCTCGTCGCCGTGCCCCTGCTCTTCGAGACCGGCGGCTGGCTGCCGCGCGTCCAGCGCACGCTCGTGGTCGACTGCGACGAGGAGCTGCAGGTCCTGCGCGCTTCGGCGCGTCCCGGCATGAGCGTGGAGCGCGTGCGCTCCGTCATGCGCGCGCAGTGGCCGCGCTGGCGCCGGCTGCAGCTCGCCGACGATGTCGTGTGGAACGGAGCGAGCCTCGAGGCGCTCACACCCCAGTGCGAGCGGCTGCACGCGGCGTACGAGCGCCTCGCACGCGTTATCGCCTGAGTTTCGATTGTCAATGTGCCGACATTGCCCCACAATCCCGGCCAACCGACGGCCCGGCCCGTGATCACCTACGAATATCCGCTCAACGAGCGCATCCGCACGCTGCTGCGCCTGGAGGACCTTTACGGCCGCGTGACGTTCTTCCTCGCGAAGGACAGCTCCCACGCGCATCACGCGTGCCTCACGGGCATGTTCGAGATCGTCGACGTGGCGGCGCGCGCGGACCTGAAGAGCGACCTGCTGCAGGAGCTCGACCGCCAGCGCACCTTCCTCGAGGCGCTGCGCTCGAATCCCGCCATCTCCGAGAAGAAGCTGAACGACGTGCTGGCCGAGCTCGAGCGGGCGTTCGCCAACCTCCACGCGGTCCCCGGCAAGACCGGGCAGTCGCTGCGCGAGAACGAGTGGCTCATGGCGATCAAGCAGCGCACGGGCATCCCCGGCGGCACGAGCGAGTTCGACCTGCCCTCGTACCACCACTGGATGCACCACCCGGTCGAGCGCCGGCGCGAGGACCTCGCGGGGTGGCTCAAGCCCATGCTGCCGATCCACGACGCGCTCTCGATCGTGCTGCGCGTGCTGCGCGAAAGCGGCCGCACGGTCTCGCTCATGGCCTTCCGCGGCGTCTACCAGCAGACCCCCGCCGACAAGCCCGCCCAGATGCTGCGCCTCACGCTCGAGGCCGAGCTTCCGTGCGTGCCGGAGATCAGTGCGAACAAGTACGCGCTGAACGTGCGCTTCCTGCTGCCCGAGGGCGTGCAGAAGACGCGCGTGTACGAGCACGACGTCCCGTTCGAGCTCTCCTTCTGCAACCTGTGAGTGGCGCCAAGCCCGCGGTCCGCAAGGTCCCTTGCCCCACGTGCGGCGAGCCGGCGGTGTTCGAGCCGTTCAATCCGTACCGCCCGTTCTGCTGCGAGCGCTGCCGCCTGATCGACCTGGGCTCGTGGGCCACGGAGACGTATCGCATTCCCGGCAAGCCCGCCGACGACGACCCCGCGGAGGGCTCCGAACCGCAGGAACACTGAGGCCCGGGCGCACACTTTTTGCGCGGGACTTTGTCGTCGGATAGAATGTTCCGGTTTCGGGTTCGGCACGTCGAATGACCTCAGCAGTTTCCCCGCCGTTCATCCACCTCTCGGTGCCCAATCGTTCGCTCGGGCCCGCGGGGCGGCGCTTCGCGCTCGGTGCCATCGCGGCGACGACGCTCGGCGTGGCGGCTTTCGCCATGTCGATCGGGGCATGGCCGGTGATGCCTTTCGCCGGGCTGGAAGTGCTGCTGGTGGTCGCCGCGTTCCACGTCGTTCAGCGGCACGACACGGACTACGAGCGGGTGGAGGTGGGCGAGCACGAGGTGGTCGTCGAAGGCTGCCGCGCCCGTTGCCCGTTCCGCTTCGTGGCGAACCGGGCCTGGGCCCGGCTCGTAGTGGGCCTCGCGGGCGGGCGTTGCACGCTGCAGCTCGCGTACGCGGGCCGCCAGGTGCCGCTCGGCAGGATGATGACCGACGCGCAGAGGCGCCGGCTCGCGCGGGAGCTGCGCGCGAGGATCGGGGTCGCCGCGCCACAGGATTTTCCGGAATAGAGACAACAAAGGTTCCCAACATGCTGCTGAAACGCCTGCGCGCACTGGCTGCCATCGCGGCCTCGCTGCTCCTTGCATCCCTTCCCGCGCTCGCCTCGTGGGACGTGGACATCCTGCCTCCCAATTCGTCGACGGCGGACGAGGCCTACCGGCTGCACTGGGGGATCATGTACGTCTGCATCGTGATCTTCTTCGTGGTGTTCGGCGCGATGTTCTGGTCGATCTTCAAGCACCGCCGCAGCGTGGGCGCCAAGGCCGCCCAGTTCCACGAGAACACCACGATCGAGATCATCTGGACGATCGTGCCGCTCGTGGTGCTGATCGCGATGGCGTGGCCCGCCACGCGCACCATGATCGAGATGAAGGACGCGTCCAACGCCGACATGTCGATCAAGGTGACCGCGTACCAGTGGCGCTGGGACTACGACTACCAGCAGGACGGCGTGCACTACATCTCGAACCTTTCGACGCCGCGCGACCAGATCGACAACTACCACGGCGCGGGCGCCAAGAAGGACGAGAGCTATCTTCTCGAGGTCGACCGTCCGCTCGTGGTGCCGGCCGGCAAGAAGGTGCGCCTGCTCATCACCTCGAACGACGTGATCCACGGCTTCTACGTGCCGCAGCTCGGCGTGCACCAGTACGGCATCCCGGGCTTCGTGAAGGACGCGTGGTTCAGCGCCGACAAGCCCGGCATCTACCGGGGCCAGTGCAGCCAGATCTGCGGCAAGGAGCACGCCTTCATGCCGATCGTGGTCGACGTTCGCTCGCCCGACGATTACGCCAAGTGGGTGAAGGAAGAGAAGGCCAAGATGCCGCCCGCCGCCGCGCCGGCGCCCGTCGCGCAGCAGGCGCCCACGCAGGCGGCCGCCGAGGCGCCCGCGCAGGCCGCCGCCGCGAACCAGGCGGGGGGTGCCGCCGCCGCGCAGGCGAGCGCAGCCGCGGCCGGCACCGGCAAGGCTTCCGCGACCGACGGCAAGAGCGTCTTCGACGGCACCTGCACCGCGTGCCACAGCACCGGCGTCGCCGGCGCGCCGAAGCTCGGCGACAAGGCCGCCTGGGCCCCGCGCATCGCCAAGGGCAAGGACACGCTCTACCACGACGCGCTGCACGGCCTGAACGCGATGCCGCCCAAGGGCGGGAACGCCGCCCTGTCGGACGACGCCGTGAAGGCGGCCGTCGACTACATGGTCAGCCAGGCGAAGTAGGCCCGGACATCCTCACGAGATCGAGAAAGCGGAGACACATCCAATGAGCACCATCACGCACGCTCCGGGTCACGGCCACGACGAGGCGCACGCGCACCACGGGCCGCCCCACGGCATCACGCGGTGGCTCTTCACGACGAACCACAAGGACATCGGCACGATGTACCTCTGGTTCTCGTGCTTCATGTTCTTCGTCGGCGGGACGATGGCGCTTTGCATCCGCGCGGAGCTCTTCGAGCCGGGCCTGCAGTTCTTCGATCCGCAGTTCTTCAACTCGCTCACCACGCTGCACGGCCTGGTGATGATCTTCGGCGCGATCATGCCGGCCTTCGTGGGCTTCGCGAACTGGCTGGTGCCGCTGCAGGTGGGTGCCGGGGACATGGCGTTCCCGCGCATGAACAACTGGAGCTTCTGGCTCCTCATCCCCGCGGCGCTCTTCCTCATCGGCTCGTTCTTCATGCCGGGAGGCGCCATCGCCACCGGCTGGACGCTCTACCCGCCGCTTTCGGTGCAGCAGGGCATGTCGATGGACTTCACGATCTTCGCGATCCACATCATGGGCGCGTCGTCGATCATGGGCTCCATCAACATCATCACCACGATCCTCAACATGCGCGCCAAGGGCATGACGCTCATGAAGATGCCCATGTTCGTCTGGACGTGGCTCATCACGGCGTACCTGCTGATCGCGGTGATGCCGGTGCTCGCGGGCGCGGTGACGATGCTGCTCACCGACCGCCACTTCGGCACGTCGTTCTTCAACGCGGCCGGCGGCGGCGATCCCACGATGTTCCTGCACATCTTCTGGTTCTTCGGGCACCCGGAGGTGTACGTGATGATCCTGCCGGCCTTCGGCATCATCTCGCAGATCATCCCGGCTTTCGCGCGCAAGCC
>Ga0157369_10002003_pt1 | contig 24533 bp, 29 predicted proteins | sample C25metaG_FD_113461 | JGI IMG/M metagenome (GOLD analysis project Ga0157369, IMG submission 113461) | Corn rhizosphere microbial communities from Kellogg Biological Station, Michigan, USA - C2-5 metaG | ecosystem: Host-associated > Plants > Roots > Rhizosphere > Soil | place: USA: Michigan... | reverse complement strand
CGAAGCGTCCGTCGTGGTAGAACCCGCCCTTGACGTGCGTCCACAGGCCCTTGAGCGGCGCGGTGCGATAACGCTGGTCGGGTGCGCGATTCGCCTGGAAATCGTCGATGCCGATTTCCTGCGCCGTATGCATGTTCCAGCCCGGCTCGGTGAACGTCGGCGGCACGTGGCAGGTCGCGCATTGCGCCTTGCCGGCGAAGATCGCCTGGCCGCGCGCCGCGGCAGCGGCGTCGAAGCTGCCCGCAGGGGGGGTCGGCGCGGGAATCGCGAGTTGATAGAAGTGCAGCGCGGGCAGCTTGGCACTGACGAGGTCGGGGTCGTTGCGCACGTTGTCGAACCCGGCACGCGCGGCGATCGGAAAGCGCGTCGCATCGGCCAGCCGTGGATCGAAGAACGTGCCCTTGCCGTGCATCTCGAGATTTGCGACGAACGCGTTCCAGTGCGTCACCGAGCCCCAGCCGGTCCACGTGTGCAGGTTGACGCCCGCCAATCCGAAGGCGGGCGGGATGAGCGTTGCCGCCGAGCGGTTGTCGGGCGTGAACGCCTTGCCGTCGAGGAAGAGCTCGGCGTCGAATTTCCCGGGCCCCCACGTCGCGAGCACCTTGCGCACCGTGGCGTCGTCGACGCCGAGCAACTTGGAAACCACGCCAAGGTCCGGCGCGAGCCCGACGATCGCGCCGACGTCGAGGTCGCGATTCGCCCACCCGTCGCGACGATGCCCGACGCCCGGCGCGAGCGAATCGTCGACGGTCGAATGACACAGCGCGCATTGGATGCCGATCGACGCGAGATTGCGCTTCTCGTCGAACACGCCGTGCACGCCGAGCACCGCGTCGAGGCGCAGGAGATCGAGCGTGACGGCGGGATCGTCGAGATTCACCTGCCCGTGCCGCAGCGCCTGTTGCAATGCGGCGGGAAGCGCGTCCGCGTCGACCTTCAGTCCCACCGCCAGCGCCGTTTTCGGACTGACGCCCGCGCCGACGCCACCGAAGCGCGCGCCCTTGATCGCGTCGTGCAGGTGCAGCGTCGCGCCCCAGAAGTCCTCGTCGCCGAACGTATCGTAGCGGAACGTGTGCCGGCCTTCGGCGAGCGTCTGCTGCGCATGATCGGCGATTTGCCGATCGATCGCGGTCAGGGGTCCACGCTCGTCGCCGTGGCCCGCGGCGGCATAACCGGCGACGGCCATCGTTGCCGCCACCGCGATGGCGGCGAACCTGACATGCGCATTCATTGCAGCACTCCTTCGGCGAGTCGACGCCGTGAATTTGACGCGACGCGAGCGGTGCGTCAGTTACCGCGGTAACAACGCGACGGCGAACGTCATTGGGTGCAGGCGACGTAATCGTCGAGCGCCCGCATGTCGAGGGTCAGCCGGCCACGCGACGAGTACTGCGCGATACCCCGGCGGCGCAGCGCGTTGAGCGCCGTGGATACGCGCTCGCGACGGGCCATCACCATCTGCGCCACCTCTTCCTGCGTGAGGTACGCGGCGATCTCCACGCGATCGCCCACCGGCCGGCCGAGCTTGCCGGCGAGCGTCTTGAGCACGTCGACGAGCCGCGGCATCACGTCGTCGGCGGCGAGCCGGTTCACCTGCTCGTGCGCGTCCGCCAGCGCATGGCAGAACATGGCGACGAAGTCGCGCAGCAGAGCCGGGTGCTGCGCGAGCGAATCCAGCACTTCGTCGAACGGCACGGGGATCGCCTCGGTGCGCTCGACCGCGACGGCGCGGTCGCGCCGCTGCGCTTCGAGCACGCACAATTCGCCGACGACGTCGCGCTCCTTGCGCAGGTCGTAGATGATTTCGCGTCCGGTCGCGGTGATTGCGCCCACCTTCACGATGCCGCTGCGCACGAAGAAGAACGTGCGCTCCCGCGCCGCCATCTCGTACAGCACCTCGTCTTCCTCGAACACGTGCACCGCGCGATTGGGCAGCAGCACGTCGCAGAATCGTCCGCGGAAAAGCGGCGCGAGCGCAGCCGAGCGTGCGATCGCAGCGAAGGCGCCTTCATCGTCGACGTGCATGCGTGCGCCGCCCTGCGCAAGCGCCTGGTGGATCAGCGGCCGCTGAACGTATTGCCGCGAAGATCGCTTTTCCCGACGCCAACGCGTTCGAGCGCCGCGCACGTCGCGAGCCCGTCTAGAAACCGCGCGTCGTCGGGACCGCGATGGGAATAAACGAGCGTGAGCGACTGTTCCCGCCGCGCGTGCGGTGCCTCGCGCGCGATGCTCATGTACGGCGTGATGCCGATGCCGCCAGGCTTGCTGAAACGGCAGGCGGCGGTGCCGTCGACGACCTGCTTACCGCGTGGAAGTTGGGCGTCGTGCATCGATGGCTCCTTCTGTCTGCCAATGGATGCTCGCGCGGCCGACCGCGTTCCAGGACGGCGTCAATCGACGAGAGATTTGTACATCACCAGCGCGTCCACATAGCCGAGCCGCGAATGCCGGAACGCGCCGGGCAGATTGCCCGCGATCGCATACCCGAGCCGCTGCCACAGGCGGATGGCGCGCGTATTGGTCGACACGACGAGGTTGAACTGCATTGCGCGGAAGCCCGATGCCCGTGCTTCCCGTTGCGAGTGCTCGCACATCGCAGTCGCGATTCCCTGCCCTCGCGCGGCGGCGGCAACCACGTAACCGCAGTTGCAGACGTGCGAACCGAGGCCCGGCTGATTCGGCTTGAGGTAGTACGTCCCGAGAATGCGTCCGTCGTCCGCACACGCGACATACGTGGCGGCCGGCAGCTCGACCCACGCGTGGCGCATTTGCGCTTCGCTGCTTTGCGGCTCGAACGCGTACGTGTCGCCCGCCTGGAACGTCGCGTGGAGGATCGGCCACACGGCGGGCCAGTCGGCGGATGCAAAGCGGCGGATCGTGATCATGGCGCAATCGGTAGCGCGAGGCCTCAGTCGCCGGTACCCAGATAGAGACTCGCCATGCGTTCGTCGGCGAGCAAGCCCGCGGCTGGACCGGCGAGCACGACGCGCCCCTGGTCGAGGATGCAGCCACGGTTGCTGATGGCCAGCGCCTGCCGGGCGCGTTGTTCCACCATCAGCACCGCGACGTCCCGCGCGGGCAACTGTGCCACGAGGTCGAGCACTTGCGCGACGAGCGCAGGGGCCAGCGCCGCGGTGGGCTCGTCGAGCACCATGAGCATCGGCCGCTTCAGCAGCGCGCGAGCGAACGCCAGCATCTGGCGCTCTCCGCCGGAGAGCGTGCCGGCGGGCTGGCGCAGGCGTGGCTTGAGCGCGGGGAACGCATCGAGCTGACGCGCGATTGCAACGGACGGGTCGTCCACGCCGGGCACGACCTTGAGGTTCTCCAGCACGGTCAGCGACGCAAACACGTTGGCGACCTGCGGCACGTAGGCGAGGCCCGCGCCAACGCGATCCTCGACAGCGAGACCGGCCAGCTCGCGCCCGTCGAGCGCAATGCGTCCGCGCATGCGTGGCAAAAGGCCCAGCACCGCCTTCGCGAGCGTCGACTTGCCCGCACCGTTGGTGCCGGCGATGGTGACGATCTCGTGCTCGCCGACCTCGAGGCTCACGCCGTGCAGGATGTCGGCGCCGCCGTACCCGCCATGCAGGTCCGAGATCTCCAGCAGCATCAGCGACGACCCGGCTCGGCGATTGGCATCGCGACACGATCACGAGCGCCTTCACGAGCACGCACTCAGATCACCCCGCCCATGTAGGCCTCGAGCACCCGCGGCTGGGCAAGCACGCTCGCGGGATCGCCGTCGGCGATCACCCGCCCCCGGTCCATCACGTACAGGTGCTGCACGAGCGCCTTCAACGCGGTGAGGTGATGCTCGATCACGACGAACGCAATGCCGCGGGTCGCGTTGAGGTCACGGATGCACTGCGAGATCTGCTCGACCAGCACCGGGTTGACGCCAGCGAAGGGCTCGTCGAGCAGGATGCATCGCGGCTCGGTCATCAGCATCCGGCCGAGCTCGAGCAACTTCTTCTGGCCGCCCGACAGCGAACCGGCCGGCTCGCCGGCGACGTGCATGAGCCCGAGGAACTCGATCCAACCGTCGGCGCGCTCGCGCAGTGCCCGCTGCTCGCGGTCGACGCGGCGCCAGCCGCCGAACACCGAGCGGAGCGTCTCCCCGTATTCGCAATGCGCCGCCACCAGGAAGTTCTCGCGCACCGTGAGGTGCGCGAACTCGCGCGGCACCTGGAACGTGCGGCCGAGGCCCAGCCGCGCGCGACGCACCGGGTCGAGCCGCGTGATGTCGTCCCCGGCGAACGTGACGCTGCCCGCGTCGCTGTCGAGCCGTCCGCTGACCACGGCGAACAGCGTGCTCTTGCCCGCACCATTGGTGCCGACGATGCCGACGAGCCGGCCCGCACCGACTTCGAACGACACGTCGTCGAGCACCTTGAAACCACCGAAGTGCTTGTTCACGCCGCTCGCGGCAAGCAGCACGCCTGCATGATTCCGGGACGCTCGCACCCGCCCGGGGGCGCTCATCGGCGCGACCCCATGAGGCCCTGCGGGCGGTAGAGCGTGAACAGCACGAGTCCAAGCCCCACCAGCGCGAGCCGCACGCTCGCCATTTGCACCTCCGACACGCCCGGCACCCAGTCGCGCGCGAAGCGCGAACCCTCGAGGAACACCAGCAGGAGCAGGCTGCCCGCGACCGCGCCCGTGGTGCGGCCGGTGCCGCCGATGATCATCGCGATCCACACGTAGAACGTGACGAGCGGCAGGAACTGGTCGGGCGACAGATAGGTGATGAAATGCGCATAGAAGGCGCCCGCGAGACCGGCGAGGCCGGCACCCAGCATGAACACCTGCACCTTGAGTCTGCGCGGGTCCTTGCCCATCGCCTCCACCGCCACCTCGTCGTCGCGAATCGCCTGGATCAGCCGTCCGTAGGGGCTGCGCACGAGATGCAGCATGAGGCCGATCACCGCGACGTTGCAGGCGACGAGCACCGCAAGGATCGCAACGTCGGCATCGCCGCCGACCCCCATGAACGCGAACATCCGCGGGATGCCGGGCAGGCCCTGCACGCCTTTGGTCAGCCACTCCTCCTGCTGGATGGCGATGCGCACGACCTCGGAGAAGCCCAGCGTGACCACGGCCAGGTATTCGTCGGACAGGCGCAGCGACAACAGGCCGATCGGATACGCGACGATGGCCGCCACCACCGTCGCAACGCCGAAGGCCGGCACCAACCACCACCCATGCAGCGCCAGAAGCGCGGACGTATACGCGCCGATGGCGAAGAACGCGACGACGCCGAAGTTGATGAGGCCGGTATAGCCGTACTGCAGATTGAGCCCGATCGTCAGCAGCATGTAGATCAGCGCGACGATGCCGACGGCAACGAGGTAGGCGGTCATCGGCTACCTCGCGACGATCGGCTTGCCGAACAGGCCGCGCGGCCGCAGCAGCAGCACGAGCAGCAGCAACGCGAACGCGACCGCGATCTTGTACGAAGGGCCCACGAAGGGCACCGACAACTCCGACGCGATGCCGAGCAGCACCGCACCCGCGACGGCGCCGATCGGACTGCCGATGCCACCGACGATCATTGCCGCGAATGCCGGGATCAACAGCTCCCAGCCGAGCTCGGGGCTCACCACCGCCTTGATGCCGAACATCATGCCGCCGAGCGCGCACAGCGCCCCGACCGTCGCCCACAGCGCGAGCAGCACGCGCCCCGAACGAATGCCGCACGCGCGCGCGAGATCGGGATTGTCGGCGAGCGCGCGCATCTGGCGGCCGATCGGTGTCATGTGCAGCATCGCGAACAGCAGCAGCATGACGAGCAGCGCGACGGCGGCCACATAAAGGTCCGTGGGGAGCACGCGGATCCCGCCGAAGTTCCACGCGCGCACGAGCGGGACGGAAAAGGTATGCTGGTCGTGGCCGACAAACAACGTCAGCATCGAGCGCGCGAAGAACGCGACGCCGATCGACGCGACGAGGCTCGCCACCGGCGCGCGTCCGCGCAGCGCGCGAAACACCCACAGGTAGAACACGATCGAAATGGCGGCACCCGCGGCAACGGCGCCGAGGCCCGCCAGCAGGATCGACGCGCCGCCCAGCGCCTGCACGCCGATGCCGGCGTACGCGGACACCGTCATGTAGTCGCCGGTGGCCGCGTTGGGAAAACGCGCAATGCCCATCACCAGCGTGAGGGCGAGCGTCGGCAACGCGATCAGCAGCCCGTCGATGCTGCCGTTGATCAGGAGATTGACGACATCGACCGGGGTGATCGTCACGGCGCCGTTTCGCGTTCCGAGGGTCGCCCGTGGAGACGCCGGCGGCAGTCTGCGGGCCGGGATTGCCGCCGGGTCATGCGCGTCGGATCAGATCGAGATGACGTCGCGTCGCACCAGCTGACCCTTCTCGACGACGAACACGCCGAAATCCGGCGTCACGTCGCCGTACTGGTCGAAGTCGAGGCGGCTCGACGCGCCTTCGTAGTTGATCTTCTTCTTTTCGCCGAGAAGCTTCCTGCCTTCGGCGAACGTGTAGACCTTCGTGCCGTCCGGATTGGCGATGTCGCGAATCTTCGCATTGACCTGCACGACCGATGCGCCGGGACCCGCCGCCTCCATGGCGAGGGCGAGGCACATCACCATGTCCCAGGTCATCGCCGCGTAGACGTTCGTCGAACCCGGCTTGCCGGTCGCCTTCTGGTACGCAGCGCTGTACGCCTTGAACGAAGCCGCGTTCTCGTTGGAGACACTGTCGACCGAGATCAGTCCCTCGATCACCTCGTTGCCCACCGCCTTGACGAGGTCGGGGTTGGCCGCCCAGCCCGGCATGATCCACTGCACCGGCTGGCCGGTCTGGTACCACTCGCGCAAAATGATCGTCGAGTCGGGCAGGTACGAGCCGGTGACGATCACGTCGGGCTTTTGCGAAAGGACCTGCTGCAACTCGGTGCGATAGCTGGCGCGATTCGGCTCGTAGACAACGCTCGCGACGACCTTGCCGCCTTTCTTCGTCCACGCCTTCGTGAAGCCCTCGGCGTTGCCGATGCCCGACGCGTTGTTGAAGGCCATCGTCGCCGGGCGCTTGTAGCCCCGCTTTTCCGCGATCACCGCGAACGCCTGCCCGAAGCGATCGTTGGTGGCCTGGAAGCGCCACACGAGATCCTTCGTGTCCTGCGTGGAGATCACCGGCGCGCCCGAGCAGTTCATCTCGATGATGCCGGCGGCGTCGGTCAGCGGCATCACCGCCAGCGTCACTCCGGACGACCAGGTGCCGAAGATCGCCTGCACCTTGTTGACCTCGATCAGCTTCTTGGCCGCGAGCACCGCGGCGTCCGGCTTCGTCTGGCCGTCCTCGCTGAAGAGCTCGAGCTTGCGGCCACCCGCGCCGCCGGCGGCATTGACTTCCGCGACGACGGCCTCGATGGACTTCTGCATGCCGCTTCCGTACGGGCTGCCGGCGCCGGTGATCGGACATAGCGTGCCGACGCGGAACGTCCCGGCATCCTGCGCGAAAGCGAGGCGCGGCAGCATGGAGGTGGCGGCGAGGCCGGCACCGGCGAGCAGGACATCGCGGCGGGTTATGCGTGTGGACATGAACGCTCCCTTGGAATGGACGAAAAAGATCAGCGCGACGCGTCGGGCATTTCGTGCTTGTGGAATCTACCGGACTTCATGATGATCGGCAGGTGCCGGCCCTGCTCCTGCAGCAGCGCGAGATCCTGCAACGGATCGCCGTCGACGACCACCAGGTCCGCCATCGCGCCGGGCGCGACCACGCCGAGCACGCCCTGCTTGCCGATCAGTTCGGCGTTCACCGCGGTGGCGCTGCGCAGGATCTCGGCCGGCGGCATCGCCGGTGCGCGCAGCGTGAATTCCAGCGACTGGTCGGCGTGCATCTCGCCCAGGAGGTCGGTGCCGAAGCCGATGCGAACACCCGCGGTGCGCGCGATCCGGATCGCCTCCACGCCCTGGCGGTGCACGAGGTCGAGCTTGGCCAGCATGTCGCCGCTCCAGCCCAGGCGCTCGGCGTTTCGATGCAACGCATCGTAGGTGGCGAGCGTCGGCACCAGGAATGCGCCGTGCTCGGCCATCACCGCGGCGGCTTGCACATCGAGCAGGTTGCCGTGCTCGATCGAGCGCACGCCGCACCGAATGGCCCGAATGATCGACTCGGGCGAGTACGCGTGCGCCATCACATACGTGCGCGCGGCGCGCGCCTCCTCGACGATGGCCGTCATCTCCTCCACCGAGTACTGCGTGCCTTCGAGGGGATCGCTTGGCGACGCCACGCCACCGCCCGCCATCACCTTCAGGTGATGCGCGCCATTGCGCAATTGCTCGCGCGCGGCGCGCCGCACCTCGCCCACGCCGTCGGCGACGCAGCCCAGCATCCCGACCGCCCCGCAGCAGATGCAGCCGTTGCCCTGGAAGAATGCGGGGCGCGAGTCGCCGTGGCCACCGGTCTGCGTGATCGCGCGCCCGGCGATGAACAGCCGCGGCCCGATGAAATGGCCGCGCTCCACCGCCTGCACGAGCCCGACGTCCGCACCGCCGGCGTCGCGCACGGTCGTGAACCCGCGCATCAGCATGCCGGCGAGGATGTCCTTCGACTGGGCGGTGGTCAGCGACTGCGGCTGCAGCGTGAGCCGGAAGAAATCGGGCGTCGTCGCCGTCGTGTGCACGTGCGCGTCGATCAGCCCGGGAAGCAGCGTGCGCCCGCCGAGCGCGTACACGCGCGCGCCGGAGCGCGGCCGCGTGCCGAAGCCGACCTCGACGATCCGCTCGCCTTCGACGGTGACCGTGGCGCCCGCGCGCAACTCGGCACGCTCGCTGTCGAACAGCGTCGCGTCGTGAAATACAATCGTCGAAGCCATGCGTGTGGTCCTGGGAAGACGAGGGTCACCGATCGACGCGGCGAAGGCGACGTTCCGGAGCGCGTCGCGCCATGGCCCGGGACCGGCGGCATGCAATGGTAATCGAAGGGGAAACGCATGCCACCGCCGTTCGTGACATCACGCGCAGGGAACGCCATGTCCATCGTGCAACTCGGAAGCAACCGGTTCGCCGTGTACGTCGACGGGAACGACGAATCGCCGGTGCTGATGCTGTCCAACTCGCTGTCGTCAGATTCGACGATGTGGGACGACCAGCTTCCGCGATGGACGCGCACGTACAGGGTCGTGCGCTACGACCAGCGGGGCCACGGCCGCACGGCCGCGCCGCCCGGCCCCTGCAGCATGGACGACCTCGGCCGCGATGCGCTGGCGGTGCTCGATCATCTCGGCATCGCGCGCGTGCACTTCTGCGGCCTGTCGATGGGCGGCATGGTGGGCATGTGGCTGCTGACGCACGCGCCGGAGCGCATCGACCGCGCGGTGCTCGCCAATACGTCGGCGCACATGGGTCCGCCGGACCTGTGGAACGCACGCATCGCGCTGGCGCGTGAAGGCGGGATGGAAGCGACGGTCGAGCCGACGGTCAAGCGCTGGTTTCCCGCCGCCTTCCACGCCAGCGCGCCGGCAACCATCGCGCGCGTGCGCGACATGATCCGCCGCACCTCGGTGGCCGGTTACGTCGGCTGCTGCGAGGCCATCCGCGACATGGACCAGCGCGAATCGATCGGCGGCATTCGCCGCCCGACGCTGGTGATCGTCGGTGCCCACGACCCGGCGACCACCGTGGACGCAGGACGGGCGATCCATGCAGCGATCCCGGGCGCCGCGATCGCGGTGCTCGACGCCGCGCACATCTCCAACATCGAGCAGCCGGAAGCGTTCGCGCGGACGGTCGAAGACTTCCTTGAAACGGGGCGGGGGTGAGCGATGGGTGCCGGCAGAAGGACTCGAACCCTCGACCAACGGTTTACAAAACCGCTGCTCTACCAACTGAGCTATGCCGGCGTGGCAAGACGATTGTAGCGCCGCGCTTGCTGCGCGGGGCCGCGCGGCAATGCGTGCCGACCTACTTGACGACCTGCAGGTGCGACGGCCGCTTGCGCGGCGGATCGAGCTTGGACGGCGCTTCGAGGTCGCGCTGCCCACTGGACGCAAGTGCCGCGACCGGATCGTCGGGCGCCGAGAACGAGAAGCCGTACCCGGTTTCCTTGGCGAAGATGCCGATGACCGCGCCGATCGGCACCGCGACTTCCTGCGACGAGCCGTTGAAGCGCGCGGTGAACTGGATCCACTGGTTGTCGATCGTGAGCTTGCGCGTGGCCGTGGGGCTCACGTTCAGGACGATTTCACCGTTCTTCACGAACGCCGCGGGCACGCGCGTCTGCGGATTCACGCGCACGGCGAGGTACGGCGTGAGGCCGTTGTCCGCGCACCATTCGCAAATGGCGCGCACGAGATAGGGTTTCGCGGACTGCTCTGACATGGCGAAAATATTACGCTCGGGCCGCGCTCGACCGCGCGGCCGGCTTTAACGGTCGGCCGCCCCCATACGCGAGGCGTTGCGCCGGGGCCACACGCCCGTTGCGGCTTGTGCGCCACATCCGGTGCGAAAGTGTCGAGGCGCTTTACGAAATCGTTCCCAATGGCGGCTCGAGACCGTTCGCAAGCAAGTGCGATGCCTATTTGCGCATTCCCCGCTCGGCCGACGTCAGCGCTTCGGAAAACGCCGGGCGCGCGAACAGGCGCTCCGCGTATTTCATCAGCGGCGCCGCCTGCTTCGGCATCTGGATGCCGTAATAGTCGAGCCGCCACAGAAGCGGCGTGATCGCCACGTCGAGCATCGAATAATCCTCGCCCAGCATGTGCTTGTGCTTGGCGAACACCGGCGCGATCTGCATGAGCGCGTCGCGAACGAGGCCGCGCGCCTTGTCGGCCTGCTTCTGGTTGCCGCTTTCGAGCGCGTCGATGTGCACGAACAACTCCTTCTCGAAGCGGTGCAGGAACAGCCGCGCCCGCGCCCGCATCACCGGATCGGCGGGCATCAGCTGAGGATGCGGGAAGCGCTCATCGATGTATTCGTTGATGATGTTCGACTCGTGCAGCACGAGATCGCGCTCGACGAGCACCGGCACCTGGTTGTACGGATTCATCACGGCGAGGTCCTCGGGCTTGTGATCGAGGTCGACGTCGATGATCTGGAAGTCCATGCCCTTTTCGTGCAGCACGATGCGGCAGCGCTGGCTGAACGGGTCGGTCGTGCCGGAATAGAGGGTCATCATGCGGGAATTCTCCTGGGTCGCGATCGGCGCGGCGGCCACGCTGCGCCGGTCGGCCGCGATGGGCCGCGGCGACGATATGCGCCGCCGCGAATGTCGCGACGCGCGTCGGACGCGCGAACGCCGGTTGGGCTAGTGCAGCTCTTTCCAGTAGTCGCGCTTGAGCGCGTAGGCGAACACGAACAGCACGCCGAGGAACAGCAGCACGATGATGCCGAGATGGATGCGCTTGTTCCTGACCGGTTCGGCCATGTAATCCATGTAGTTGACGAGATCGCCGACGAACGCTTCGTACTGCGCGCGGGTCATCGTGCCCGGCACGTCGGGCGCCACCTGCAGCACCGCGAACTGTTGCTTCGGCAGCGGCTCGATCGCCGCGAGTCCCTTCACCGCGATTGCCGCGCCCATGGCCTTTTCGTGATCGTCGAAATCGGTCTTGACGAGCTTGTTGACGCCGGACAGCTCCCACAGCACGTTCGGCATGCCGACGTTGGGGAACACGAGGTTGTTCCACCCGGTGGCCGACTTGTCGTCGCGATAGAACCCGAGCAGATAGCTGTACAACCATTCGCGCCCGCGGATGCGCGCCTCGACCGACAGGTCGGGCGGCGGATTGCCGAACCACGCCTTGCCGTTGGCCGGCGACATGGCCACCGTCATCGTCTGGCCGATCTTGTCGGTCGCGAACATCAGGTTGCCGGTGATCTGCGCATCGGTGAGGTCGAGATCGGCGAGCCGGTTGTAGCGCATGTACTTCGCCGAGTGGCACGTCAGACAGTAGTTGACGAAGTTGCGCGCGCCACGCTGCAGCGATTCGACGTCGAGACGGTTGATCGGGGCCGGCAAAAGCCGCGTATCCGACTCGGCGGCCCACGCCGCGCACGACGCGAAGGCGAGCAGCGCCAGCAGCATCGAACTGAGCGTTTTCCTCATGACCACCTCACCCGGCTCGGTTGCGGCTTCGTCTTGTCGCGCGCGGTGTACCAGGGCATCAGCAGGAAGAACAGGAAGTAGACGACCGTGAACACGCGCGCCACCACGGTGGCCTTGTCCGCGCCGTAGAACGGAAACTTGTCGGCGAACTGACCCCAGACGGTGATCGACACCGTGCCGAGATAACCGAGGATCAGGAACGAGACGACGAACGCCGCGAGCCACGCCTTGTACAGCCCGCCGCGATAGCGGATCGACTTCACCGCGCCGCGATCGAGCCAGGGCATCGCGAAGAAGATCAGCACCGAGACGCCCATCACGATCACGCCCCACACCTGCGTGTCGAGGAACGACGGCACCGCGCGCAGCATCGCGTAGTACGGCGTGAAGTACCACACCGGCGCGATGTGTTCCGGCGTCTTCAGCGGATCGGCCGGTATGAAGTTGTTGGCCTCGAGGAAGTAGCCGCCCATCTCCGGCAGGAAGAACACGATCACCGAGAACACGGCGAGGAACACGACCACGCCCACGATGTCCTTCACCGTGTAGTACGGGTGCGAATAGATGCCGTCGAGCGGAAGCCCGGTGCGCGGATCCTTCGGCTGCTTCTTGATCTCGACGCCGTCGGGATTGTTCGACCCCGTTTCGTGCAGCGCCATCAGGTGCGCCGCGACGAGGGCGAGCAGCACGAGCGGCAGCGCGGCCACGTGGAACGCGAAGAAGCGGTTGAGCGTGATGTCGGAGATCGTGTAGTCGCCACGGATCCACAGCGAGAGGTCGTCGCCGATCACCGGGATCGTCGAGAACAGGTTGACGATCACCTGCGCGCCCCAGTACGACATCTGGCCCCATGGGAGCAGGTAGCCGAAGAACGCCTCGGCCATCAGCGCGAGGTAGATCAGGCAGCCGAACACCCACGTGAGCTCGCGCGGCTTGCGGTAGCTGCCGTACATCAGGCCGCGGAACATGTGCAGGTACACGACGACGAAGAACATCGACGCGCCCGTCGAATGCATGTAGCGGATCAGCCAGCCCCACTGGACGTCGCGCATGATGTACTCGAGCGACTCGAACGCCTTCGCCGCGTCGGGCTTGTAGTTCATCGTGAGCCAGATGCCGGTGACGATCTGCAGCACGAGCACCAGCGCGGCCAGCGAGCCGAAGTAGTACCAGAAATTGAAACTCTTCGGCGCGACGTACTTGCCCCACTGGCTGTTCCACAGCGCGGTGAGCGGGAAGCGCTCGTCGATCCAGGTCAAGACTTTGCTCATCTATTGCGTCCTCGAAGGGTCGGCTCCCATGCTTCCCCGCTCATGACTTGGTGTCTTCGCCGATCACCACGCGCGTATCGGACAGGTATTTGTGCGGCGGGATGACGAGGTTCGTCGGCGCGGGCACGCCCTTGAAGACGCGACCCGCGAGATCGAACTTCGACTGGTGGCACGGGCAGAAGAAACCGCCGAGCCAGTCGTCGCCAAGGTCGGCCGGCGCGACTTCGGGACGATACGTCGGCGAGCAGCCGAGATGCGTGCAGATGCCGACCGCAACCCACAGGCTCGGCTTGATCGACCGCGTTTCGTTCTTGCAGTAGGGAGGCTGTTGCGGGACTTCGGATTTCGGGTCGGCGACGCGCGGGTCCATCTTGGGCAGCGTGTCGAGCATCGGCTGGGTGCGGTTCACGAGCCAGCACACCTTGCCGCGCCACTCGACGTTGATCTTCTGCCCGGGCTCGATCTTGCCGATGTCGATCTCGACCGGCGCGCCGGCCGCCTTCGCGCGCTCGCTCGGCCATAGCGACATCACGAAAGGCGTGGCCACTGCCGCGACACCGATGCCGCCCACCACCGAAGTCGCGCCGATCAGGAAACGGCGCTTGTCCTTGTTGACTATCGCTTCTGTCGCCATCCCTGCCTTTCGTCCGGATGCGGGGAAAAAAGGTCGTCCCGCAAAGCCTTGGAATTATACGGGATTTCGCCAGGCGATTTGAAGGCAACCGCGGAATTGCCGGCCGTTTCCGTTGTGCGAACAACGGCTTGCAATCGACCCGCCGCGCGCTCGCCGATATGCCCGCAGCACATTTTCCAGCATGAACCCGGCGGCGCCCGACTATAATCGAGCCTCCGCCCGGATCGACCGTGCTGAAGAAATTCTGGCTCCTGTTCGCGCAGGCATGCACGCTGTGCGTTGCCGCGCTTTTCGTCGTCGCGACGCTGCGCCCCGACCTCCTGCCGCGTCTTGCGGGCAAGCCGGGCAACGTCGTGCTGCTGCAATCGGCCACGCAGCCCGCGGCGCCCGGCGTCGCGAGTTACGCCGAGGCGGCCAGGAAGGCGATGCCGGCGGTCGTGAACATCTATACGACGAAGGCGGTGCGCGCGCGCAATCCGCTGCTCGACGATTCGTTCATTCGTCAATACTTTCCCGAGCTTGCGCAGCGCATCCCGCAGCGGCAGGTGACGAGCCTCGGTTCCGGCGTGATCGTCGCGCCCGAGGGCTACGTGCTCACCAATCACCACGTCGTCGAGGGCGCCGACGACATCGAGCTGGTGCTCGCCGACGGCCGCCAGCTGCATGCGCGCGTGCGCGGCGTCGACCCCGAATCGGACCTGGCCGTGCTGAAGGCCGATGGAGACAACCTGCCGACGATCACGTTCGGCACGATGGAGGACCTGCACGTCGGCGACGTCGTGCTCGCCATCGGCAATCCGTTCGGCTTCGGCAACACGGTGACGATGGGCATCGTCAGCGCCCTCGGCCGCAATCACCTCGGCGTCAACCGCTTCGAAGATTTCATCCAGACCGATGCGCCGATCAACCCGGGAAACTCCGGCGGTGCGCTCGTCGATACGGCCGGCAACCTGATCGGCATCAACAGCACGATCTTCTCGCAGTCGGGCGGCTCGATGGGCATCGGCTTCGCCATTCCCGTGTCGCTGGCGCGCGACGTGCTGTCGCAGATCATCCGGGAAGGCGAAGTGACGCGCGGGTGGCTCGGCGTCGAGCCGCAGCCGATCACGCGCGAAGCGGCGCAGGGCCTCGCCCTGGCGCGCACCGACGGCGTGCTCGTGCGCGCGCTGCAGCCCAACGGCCCGGCCGACCGCGCCGGCATCCAGGTGCGCGACGTCGTCGTCGAAATCGGCGGCAAGCCCACGCCCGACGTACCGAAGTTGCTGGCGCGGATCGCCGAGCTGACGCCGGGATCGAACGCGCGCATCAAGGTGCTGCGCGATGGCAGGCCGCTCGACATCGACGTCATGGTTGCAAAGCGGCCGAAGGTGCGCGATTGAGCCACGAACGCACGCCATCGCCGATGGCGGCGGGCGTCATTTGCACGGCACGCCTCGGTCCCTCGGGCGTGCAACACGTTTCTGGCTTGGTCGGCTGCGCCTGACGATCGCGAGATCGTTGCGCGGGTCCTGCGGAACGGCTACTGCGCGGGCTCGGTTTCCTCGGCCGCGGGCTCGGCCGCACCGGTGGACACGAAGCGTGCGAGCAGCAGGCCGAGCTCGTAGAGCAGCCACAGCGGCACCGCGAGGAGGCATTGCGAGATGATGTCGGGCGGCGTGAAGACCGCGCCCACGACGAACGCGCCGACGATCACATACGGGCGAAACGACCGCAGCTTCTCGAGCGACACCACGCGCATGCGCACCAGCACGACGACGACGACCGGCGTCTCGAACGTGAGGCCGAACGCGATGAACATCGTGAGCACGAACGACAGGTACTTGTCGATGTCGGTCATCATCTGCACGCCGGCCGGCGTGTAGCCGGCGAAGAAGCCGAACGCGATCGGGAACACGAAGAAATACGCGAACGACATCCCGAACAGGAAGAACAGGCAACTCGACACGATCACCGGCATCACCAGCCGCTTCTCGTGCTGGTAGAGGCCCGGCGCGACGAATGCCCACGCCTGCCACAGCACGTACGGCAGCGCGATCAGGAACGCGGCCATCAGCGTGACCTTGAGCGGCACGAAGAACGTGCCGGTCACGTCGGTCGCGATCATCGTCGAGCCGTGCGGCAGCACGCGCAGCAGCGGCTCGGCGAGCAGCGCGTAGATGTCCTTGGCGAACGGGAACAGCACGAGCAGCACGACGACGACCGCGATGATCGAGCGCACGAGCCGCGTGCGCAACTCGATCAGGTGCGAAAGGAAAGACTCCTGCGTCTCGGCGGTATCGCTCATCGGGCTCGGGCGGCCGTCGCTGCGGGCGAGGTCACCGCGTCAGATCTTGTCGAAGCCCGGCAGCGGCGCCTGGCGGGGCGAAGGACCCTGCTCGCCAGCCGCTGGCGCGGGAAGCGGCGGCGTGGATGCAGCGTCGGCAGGCGCGGACGCGGCGCCGGCGGATGCGGGCGCGGTGGCCTGCGCCGCGGCCGCATTGAGTTCGCTCTCGACGTTGCGCACGCCGCTGGCGACGTCGTTCGCCGCCGTCTTGACCGACTGCTCGAAATCCTGCGCCGCACCCTGCATCTCGCGCTGCAGCCGGCGCAACTCGTCGAGCTCCATCTCGCGGCTGATGTCGGCCTTGACGTCGTTCACGTAGCGCTGCAGGCGCCCGAACAGCAGGCCCATGGTGCGCGCCGTTTTCGGCAGGCGCTCGGGGCCGATCACGACGAGCGCGACGACCCCGATGACGACGATCTCCGAAAAGCCGATGTCGAACATGACGAACCGCTAGCGACAGGCGCATGCGACGGTTCGGGCGGCACGCCGCGCACGCGTCCCCCCCGCCGTCATACCTTGCTCGAGTGCTCCTGCCGGACCTCGCCTTCGATGGTTTTGCCCGTCACCTGCGCGGCCGGCTCGCCGGGCGGGGCGGCTTCCTCGCTGCTCTTCATGCCTTCCTTGAATCCCTTGACGGCACCGCCGAGGTCCTGGCCGATGTTGCGCAGCTTCTTCGTGCCGAAGATCAGCACGACCACGAGCAAGACGATCATCCAATGCCAGATGCTGAGACCACCCATCGTTCCCTCCTCGTTATCCTCACTTCGCCGCCGGTCCCATCATGGGGCCGAGCGGATCCGGACCGCCGAGCACGTGCACGTGGACGTGCTTCACGTCCTGGCGACCGACGCGGCCGGTGTTGATGATCGTGCGAAAGCCATCGTTCGCGCCCTGCTCCCGTGCGAGCCGGCCCGCCAGGGCCAGGATCTTTCCCAGCGCCGGCGCATCCTCGGCGGTGGCATCGTACAGCGTGGCGATGTGCTTCTTCGGCACCAGCATGAAGTGCACCGGCGCGGCCGGCTGGATGTCGTGGAACGCGAAGACGTCGTCGTCCTCGTAAACCTTGCGGCTCGGCATCTCGCCGCGGGCGATCTTGCAGAATATGCAGTTGGAGTCGCTGGTCATGGAGATCGTTCGCGCGCCGGGCTGCCGACGCGGCATTCAGCTTCCGCGCGACGCCTTCTCGGCATGGCCGGAAATGCCTTCACGCCGGGTCAGCTCGCGGAGCACATCGGCGGGGCCGAGCCCGTGGCGGGCGAGCAGCACGAGGCAGTGAAACCACAGATCGGCGACCTCGGCGACAACGTGCATTTTATCACCGTCCTTCGCCGCCAGCACCGTCTCGATGGCTTCCTCGCCGATCTTCTTCAGCAGGCGGTCGTCGCCCCCCGCCAGCAGCGACGCGACGTAGGACGCCTGCGGATCGGCGCCCTTGCGCGCCTCGATCGCGCGGGCGATGCGCGCGAGCACGTCCCCGGTCGTGTCACTCGCGGCCATAGACGGTCGCCGGGTCCTCGAGAATCGGCTCGATCGTGTGCCACGCGTCGCCTTCGAGGCGCCGGAAGAAGCACCGCTCGCGGCCCGTGTGGCAGGCGACGCCGCCGACCTGCTCGACGACCAGGAGGATCGCATCGCGGTCGCAATCCAGCCTGATCTCGCGCACGCGCTGCACGTGGCCGGACTGCTCGCCCTTGCGCCACAGCTTGTGGCGCGAGCGCGACCAGTAATGCGCCTCGTGCGTGTCGCGCGTCAGCGTGAGCGCGGCGCGGTTCATCCATGCGAGCGTGAGCACGCGGTGCGTCGCGGCATCCTGCGCGATCGCCGGCGCGAGGCCGTCGCGATTCCAGCGCACCGCGTCGAGCCAATCGTCGCCGCTCACGCGCGCTGCCTCGCGGGATTGCCGGGGAAGCCCGCCGCTTGCGCGGCACACTCGCGTACCTCGATTCCGGCGGCACGCATCGCCGCCTTCGCCTGTGCCACCGTGTACTGGCCGTAGTGAAAGATCGACGCGGCGAGCACCGCGTCGGCACCGCCGATCGTCACGCCGTCGACGAGATCGGACAGCGAGCCGACCCCGCCCGATGCGATCACCGGCACGCTGACCCGATCGACGACCTCGCGCGTGACGCGCAGGTCGAAGCCCTTGCGCGCGCCGTCGCGGTCCATGCTGGTGAGCAGGATTTCGCCGGCGCCCAGCGCCGCGACCTCGTCCGCCCACTGCACGGCGTCGATGCCCGTCGGCGTCCGGCCGCCACGGATATACACCTGCCACTGGTCCACCGCGCACTGCTTGACGTCGATCGCCGCGACGATGCACTGCGCGCCGAAGCGCGCCGACGCCTCCTGGTAGAGCTCGGGACGCTCGACGCCGGCGGTGTTGATGCTGACCTTGTCGGCGCCGGCGTTGAGCAGCGCGCGAACGTCGTCGATCGACTGCACGCCGCCGCCGACGGTCAGCGGGATGAACACCTGGTCGGCGACCGCCTCGATCATCCCGTACAGCAGGCCGCGGCTCTCGATGCTCGCGCGGATGTCGAGGAACGCCAGCTCGTCGGCGCCCTGCTCGTCGTAGCGGCGCGCGACTTCGACCGGATCGCCGGCGTCACGCAGGTTGACGAAATTGACGCCCTTGACGACGCGCCCGTCCGCGATGTCGAGGCAGGGAATGATGCGTTTCGCGACCGCCATTCAATGCGTCATGCCCGGCCCTTCGCGGCCTTCAGCGCTTCCTTGAAATCGAGCCGGCCCTCGTAGAGCGCGCGCCCGGCGATGGCGCCGACGATGCCGTCTCCCGCGTACGGCATCAGCTGCTCGATGTCGGATAGCGACGCGATGCCGCCGCTCGCGATCACCGGCGTCTTCAGCTCGCGCGCGAGCTTGACGGTGGCGTCGATGTTGACGCCGGTCAGCATGCCGTCGCGGCCGATGTCCGTGTAGACGATCGCCTCGACGCCGTAGTCCTCGAACTTCTTCGCGAGGTCGACGACGTCGTGGCCGGTCATCTTCGACCAGCCGTCGGTAGCCACCTTGCCGTCGCGCGCGTCGAGGCCGACGATGATGTGTCCGGGAAACGCATAGCACGCGTCGTGCAGCAGGCCCGGGTTCTTCACCGCGGCCGTACCGATGATCACGTAGCTGATCCCGTCGTCGAGATAGCGCTCGATCGTGTCGAGGTCGCGAATGCCGCCGCCGAGCTGAACCGGGATTTCATCGCCGATCACGCTGACGATCTCGCGTATCGCGAGCTCGTTGCGCGGCTTGCCGGCCATCGCGCCGTTCAGGTCGACGATGTGCAGCCGCTCGGCACCGAGCTCGAGCCAGTGCTGCGCCATCGCGGCAGGGTCTTCGGAAAATACCGTGGCGGACTGCATGTCGCCCTGCTTGAGGCGCACGCAATGCCCATCCTTGATGTCGATCGCGGGAATGATCTGCATGGCAGCCATCGGAGCACGGCGCGGTGGAAGGGGCAGCGCGAACTTCGGCGCAGTTTGCTAGGGTGTTCCGTCCCAGGAGACGAAATTGGCGAGCAGTTGCAGGCCCGCGCGCTGGCTCTTTTCCGGGTGGAATTGCACGGCGAAGATATTAGCCCTCGCTATCGCGCAAGTAAACGGCGCGGGATAGGACGCCGTCGCCACCGTGAGCGCGGGATCGGCCGGCACCGGATGGTAGCTGTGCGCGAAATAGAATCGCTCGCCGTCCTCGATGCCCGCCCATAGCCGATGCGCCCGCGTCTGGTGCACGTTACTCCAGCCCATGTGCGGGACCTTGAGCCGCTCACCGCCCGCCAGCGACAGTTCCTCCTCGCGAAACCGGCGCACGCGGCCGGGCAGCACGCCGAGGCCCGGCGTCGGGCCTTCCTCGCTGGCGTCGAACAGCATCTGCAGGCCGAGGCACACGCCGAGAAACGGGCGATCGGCGAGGCACGCGAGCACGACGTCGCGAAGTCCGCTCGCATCGAGTCCCGCCATGGTGTCGGGCATCGCGCTTTGCCCGGGCAGCACCACCCGCGCCGCGTCGCGGATCACCGCGGGATCGCCGCTGACCACGATCGTCGCGTCGGGCGCGACGTGCGCCAGCGCCTTGGCCACCGAGCGCAGGTTGCCCATCCCGTAGTCGACGACCGCGATGTCCATCAGGTAACGCAGGTCGGGTAACTGGCAACCGATGACAGCGGCGGGCGCCGCCTGGCGCTTCCTTCTGCTCCCAGTTGCCTGATACCTGGGCGCTGCCTCACAGCGCACCCTTCGTCGACGGCACCTCCCCCGCCGCGCGCGGATCGCGTTCGCAGGCGAGGCGAAGCGCGCGCGCGAACGCCTTGAACACCGTCTCGGCCTGGTGATGCGCGTTGTCGCCGCGCAGGTTGTCGATGTGCATCGTCACCAGCGCATGGTTGACGAAGCCCTGGAAGAATTCGTGGATCAGGTCGACGTCGAACGTGCCCACGAGCGCGCGGGTGAACGGGACGTGGAATTGGAGGCCCGGCCGGCCCGACAGGTCGAGCACCACGCGCGACAGCGCCTCGTCGAGCGGGACGTAGGCGTGGCCGTAGCGGCGGATGCCGCGCTTGTCGCCGAGCGCCTCGCGCAGCGCCTGGCCGAGCGTGATGCCGATGTCCTCGACCGTGTGATGCGCGTCGATGTGCAGGTCGCCGCGCGCCGTGATCGCGAGATCCATGCGTGCGTGCCGGCTCACCTGGTCGAGCATGTGATCGAGAAACGGAATGCCCGTCGCGATCTCGCTGCGACCGGTGCCGTCGATCGCGATGCGAAGGTCGATGTCGGTCTCGGCGGTCTTTCGCGTCACCTGCGCGCTTCGTACCGGTAGCGGAATTGCCGCGTTCATTGGTCTACCTTCCGTGCCTGGGAGGACGCTGCGCGCTCATGGCGTCCCTCGGCCAACTGTCGTCCGAGAACGTCGAGCAGCGCGTCGTTCTCGGCCGGCGTGCCGACGGTGATGCGCAGGCAGTTGGCGAGCAGCGGATGCGCGCCGTCGAGGTTCTTCACCAGTATTTTCGCATCGCGAAGCGCCGCGAACGACGCGTTCGCATCCGGCACGCGCGCGAGCACGAAATTGGTCTTCGTCGGGAACACGCGTGCGCCGCGAGCGGCAAGCGCTTCGGCCACCCGCCCGCGCTCGGCGCAAAGCGCCGCCGCCTGCCCGGCGAAGAGATCGGCGCGCCCGAGCAGCAGCGGCAGCGCCGCCTGCGCGAGGCTGCCCACGTTGTACGGCGGGCGCAGCTTGTCGAGCTCGGCGATCCAGTCGGGATGCCCCACCGCATAACCGAGGCGCAGCCCCGCCATGCCGATCTTGGACACGGTACGCAGCACGACGAGATTGGGAAATTCGAGCACGCGCGCCAGGAACGACGCGTCGGCATACGCGTAATACGCCTCGTCGACGACGACGAGCCCCGGCGCCGCGCGGATGATCCGCTCGACGTCGGCCGCGGCGAACAGGTTTCCGGTCGGATTGTTCGGGTAGGCGACGAACACGAGCGCCGGGCGTACGCGCTCGATCGCGTCGAGCATCGCGTCGACGTCGAGCGAGAAATCGTTGCGCAGCTCGACGCCGGTGAAGGGCGCCTGCGCCATCAGGGCGTTGCGCCGGTACATCACGAACGACGGTTCCGGCGCCAGCACGCCGGCATCGCGCGTCGCGATCGCCGACGTCACGATCTGGATGAGTTCGTCGGAGCCGTTGCCCAGCATCAGCGCGACGTCCGCCGGAAGCGACAGCGCTTCGCGCAGCGCCTGTTTGGCGGCGATGCCTTCGGCATCGGGATAGCGGTTCACCGCGACGCGCGAAAGCGCCGAGCCGAGCGCCAGCGCAAGCTCGGGCGGCAACGCGTACGGATTTTCCATCGCGTCGAGCTTGATGCAGCCCGTCGCGTCGGGCACCTGGTAGCGGCCGAGCGCGCGCACGTCGCCGCGCACGGTGGCCGCGATGCGTTGCGTGCGCGCGTCTGCGCAGCGCACGGGTTCCGGTGCTCGATTCATCGTTCGCCGCCGTCGAGACGCGCGGCCGCCGACTGCGCGTGCGCCGCGAGGCCCTCGCCGGTCGCCAGCGCGATCGCCACGGGCGCCAGTTCCTGCGCCGTTGCGCGGGCGATGCGCAGGATGCTCGTGCGCTTCTGGAAATCGTACACGCCGAGCGGCGACGAGAACCGCGCGGTACGCCCGGTGGGAAGCACGTGGTTCGGGCCGGCGCAATAGTCGCCGAGCGCCTCGCTCGCGTAGTGGCCGAGGAAGATGGCGCCGGCATGCCGCAGCTTCGGCAGCAGCGCGTCGGGGTCGTCGACGGCAAGCTCCAGGTGCTCGGGCGCGATGCGGTTCGCAAGCGCGCAGGCCTCGTCGAGGTCGCGCGTGCGTATCAGCGCGCCGCGGCGGGCAAACGACGCGGCGATGATCGGCGCGCGCGGCATCCGCGCGAACCAGCGCTGCGCGCTTTGCGCGACGCGCTCGATCAGCGACGCGTCGGGCGCGAGCAGGATCGCCTGTGCCATCTCGTCGTGCTCGGCCTGCGAGAAAAGGTCGATCGCGATCCAGTCCGGATTGGCGCTCGCGTCGGCGATGACGAGGATCTCGGATACGCCGGCGACCATGTCGATGCCGACCGTGCCGAACACGCGGCGCTTCGCGGCCGCGACGTACGCGTTGCCGGGGCCGCAGATCTTGTCCACCGCGCGGATGGTTTGCGTCCCGTAGGCGAGCGCTGCCACCGCCTGCGCGCCGCCGATCGCGTACGCGCGCGTCACGCCGGCGACGTGCGCCGCGGCGAGCACCAGCGGATTGCGCACGCCGTCGGGCGTGGGCACGACCATGACGATCTCGCCCACGCCGGCCACCTGCGCGGGGATCGCGTTCATCAGCACCGACGACGGATACGCGGCCTTGCCGCCCGGAACGTAGAGGCCGACGCGGTCGAGCGGCGTCACGCGCTGCCCGAGCTCGGTGCCATTCTCATCGCGAAAGCTGAACCCTTCGTCCTTCTGTCGCGCGTGGAAGTCGCGGATGCGCCGCGCGGCGACGTCGAGCGCTTCGCGCTGCCCCGCGGGTAGCGCCGCATGCGCTGCTTGCATCGCCGCCGAATCGATCGCGAGGTCTGCGAGCCTCGCGGCATTCACGCGGTCGAAGCGTTGCGTATGGTCGAGCACCGCGCGATCGCCGCGGGCGCGCACGTCGGCGATGATCGTCGCGACGGTTGCATCCACGGCCGGGTCCTGCGCCGCCTCGAATGCGATCAGCGCGTCGAGTGTCGCGTCGAAGTCGGGATCCGTCGTATCGAGCCGGCGCAAATCCAGGCGGGGCACGCCGGTGTTCACGATTGCACCGCGGCGCCGATCGCGTCGAGCAGGGGCTTCGCGATGTCCCGCTTGAGCTTCAGCGCGCCGGGATTGACGATCAGCCGTGCGGTGATCGGCATGATTTCCTCGACCGCGACGAGGTTGTTCGCCTGGAGCGTGTTGCCGGTCGACACGAGGTCGACGATGGCGTCGGCCAGTCCCGCGAGCGGCGCGAGCTCCATCGACCCGTACAGCTTGATGAGGTCGACGTGCATCCCCTTCGCGGCGAAATGCTCACGCGCCGTGTTGACGTACTTCGTGGCGACGCCGATGCGCGCGCCGCGCTGCACCGACCGCGCCCAGTCGTAGTCGCGGCGCGTCGCGACGACGAGCCGGCAGCGTCCGATGCGAAGGTCGAGCGGCTGGTACAGGCCGCCGGTTCCGTGCTCGAGCAGCACGTCCTTGCCGACGACGCCGACGTCGGCCGCACCATACTGGACGTACGTGGGCACGTCGGTGGCGCGCAGGATCACGAGCGACACCGCCGGGTCGCGCGTCGCCATCATGAGCTTGCGCGAAGCTCGCGGGTCGTCGATCGGGACGATGCCCGCGCGCGCCAGCAATGGCAGCGTCTCGTCGAGAAGGCGCCCCTTCGAGAGCGCGAGCGTCAGCGTGGCCAAGCCGGAATCCGGGTGATCAACCCGCCGATTCTACCGGAGCACGCTGATCAGATTGCGCTTGCCTGGAACGCGGACGGCGCCGGCGCACCGTCCGCGCACGTGCGTCGCGCGCCGCGCCGGGCGACAAGCGAGCGACGGGTCAATCGTCGTCGTCGTGATGATAGAAGGACACCACCGGCGGGTCGACCGTCACCGGCGCAACGTAGCGCGCATGCTCGTGGTAGTACGCGTCGCCCGTGTCCGACGGGTACACGACCGGCCGCGAATCGTAGTG
>Ga0157369_10002002_pt1 | contig 24534 bp, 22 predicted proteins | sample C25metaG_FD_113461 | JGI IMG/M metagenome (GOLD analysis project Ga0157369, IMG submission 113461) | Corn rhizosphere microbial communities from Kellogg Biological Station, Michigan, USA - C2-5 metaG | ecosystem: Host-associated > Plants > Roots > Rhizosphere > Soil | place: USA: Michigan... | reverse complement strand
ATGCAGAAAGATACGGATACCGTTATCGCAATTGAAGAAGTTGTTGATATCAGAAGAATCGATATTTCCGGTGTTAGCAGATAGAAGATCAACGAGGCTATTGCGAAAATCAACGAAATTACTTTTGTACCAACTGTAGGTGAAATCTACCAAGGTAGAGTCGTGAAAGTAATGGACTTCGGAGCGTTTGTAGCGATCGCTAAGGGAACTGAAGGACTACTTCACATCTCTGAGATCGAGTGGGCGCGTCTTGATAAAGTGCCTTACAACGAAGGTGATCAGGTTGAGGTGAAATTTATGGGTTATGATGACCGTAAAAAAATGAAACTTTCCAGAAAAGTATTGTTGCCAAGACCAGAAAGACCGGCACCAAAACCAAGACCGGAAAGCCAAGTAAATCCTGAAGGTAAAGACCAGCCAGGAGAACACAAGCCTTTGAACGAAGCATAATATTAGTTCTTATATATATTGAATCCCCCGAGTTATTGGGGGATTTTTTTTTGTTTTAATTATTAATGAGAATAATAAAGCTTTTCTCTAATCTCAACCAAATTCTGTTCAACTTTTTCCTTGTCCGGAAAATCTTGCAAAGAAGAATTTTCATTTAATACAGAAAGTTCTTCCAGCAATTCATCGGCATAAGAAATCAAATCATCATAATTCGATTTTCCGGCTTTGATATCCAACAATTCTTCCCGATTTTTTACTCGGATATCAAGTTGATTATTCTTAAAAATATTGACTGCAGATTGCAACAAACGAATCGTGTGCATCATATTTTTGCTATCGTAATTTTTCCCGTGTTGCTGATTGGTATTGTATCGGTCGTCATTTCTTTTCGCAACCCAATCCCAATATTCCTTGTAATTTTTGCAATAAGTAGAATAAGAATCCTGGTTGAAAAACAAATGCGCTTCCGATTTTTCTCCTTTTGAAACAGAGGATAAACTCACTTCATTGGAATCTTCATTTTTGAAAATCCCATTGTAATTTTTATCTCTGTTTTCATCATAGAACAAAGCGAAAATGCCTTTCGAATTTGGCATTTTTACCAATCCACAATTTTCTTGGGAGAAATTCTTTTTTTCTAACCAATTTTTTGCAGGAATAGAAGCTGAATCTTCCAGAATCACACAAAAATCAAGAATTCCTTTTCGTTCTTTTTCGACCGGATTTACAATTTTTTTGTTGAGTCCTCTCGCTTTCTGAATTTGGGTTGAAGCATATCCTCCAAAAGTTTCTTTGCATAATTTCGATAGAAAATCTTCCTGACGAAAACCGTTCATTAAAGGATTTTTATATAAAACACAATCTTCCGGAGTTGCCAGAATCTCCAGAATATTAGGATTGTTTTTCAGCAAAAGCTCGATGAATCTTCCGATTTCGTAATAAACAATATCATTGCTCTCATTGGAAACTTGCGGAATATATTCTAAACCAAAAAATAGAGTTTTCGGCATATAAAAAACACCTTTTATGTCGGTGTCCGAATTTTCTGTCGCCAATCCGAAAGAACGACTTCCGGAAATGGTTTCGAAAAGGATGAGGTTGTTTTGTTTTAAAAATTCTATGGTCATTTTAAATATGTATTATTTCTCCAACATCTGCATTTTTCAATCGCTGAATAATTTCTAAAGCATCTTGATAAGAGTCAGAAGGAATACTGATTTTATTTGGTGGTTTTCTAATTCCATTGGTAACTAGAAAATTTCCAGCTAAAGCAACTTTTATTTCTAATGTTCCCAAAGTTTTTGGTCGAATGATTTTCATTAATTAGTTTTTGAATCATTACAAATTTAATATTTCTACAAACACTTTCTCAGCTTCCTTTTTATCCAAATTTCCAGCTCTCAAAGTCTTCGCAACTTCCGACAATTTTTCTATTTCAAATTTTAAATATTCGAAAAGTTCCCAATCTTGAGAATGATAGTATTTCTCACCGTTTTCAGATTTTACATTTAATAAAAATTGAACTTTAGTTAAGATATTTTCTGGCAACAAACCCAGCATTTCGTGTAAGATAACCGGCGGAAAAGTTCCTTTTGTAACCACCCATTTTGAAGCTAAAGTCGTTCGTAGACAATAGAAATAGTCTTTCAGTTTTACTTCATCTTTATTACAAGCTTCCAAATATTTTTTACTCATACTCAAATAATGAAACACGACTGATACAGGCGAAAACGCTTGTTTAGCCAAAGGTTTCATCAATTCTAAAAACTTTTCATTTTTCACATAAAATATATGAGAATATAAATGCTCCAAATTCGGAACGTTCGATTTGTGAAGCAAATGAAAGGCTTTTTTCAAATCCCAACCGGAACCATCTAAATCATCTTCTGTCATAAATTCTATCGTATCACGTTTTTCCCACGGCGAAAGATACCAATCTGTAGGATGTTTGTAGATGAATCGTATGTCGTAATCGCTGTCCGGAGAAGCAAATCCCCAAGAGCGACTTCCTGATTCTATCGCCAAAAGTACTTCTATGTTTTTATCTTTTTCGAGAGCTTTTAATTTTTCTATTATTTTAGTTTTCATCTTTTTTATTTTTTAGGAAAAAAAAACGCGTTACAGAATTTCGTTTAATGGAATCTTGAAATGATTTTTCAGAATGAAAATTTTTGTATTCCGAATATTTTCTAGCATTATCTTCTGTTGTGATTTTTACCCAAATTTTAAATTGTTTTTTCTTTCTGGCTTTCTGAAACCGAACAAAATCATTCAATTGATTTTCAATTTCCTGCTTTTTAGTTTTTCTCCATTTTTTGTTTCCAAGTCTTTTTAGAAATGGACGCAAATGTTTTGCATATTCAAATGAACGATACTTACCTTTGTTATAGAGATTTTTCATAGTCTGCTTTAAAGTTATGAAAACTTAGAAATTTATTTCCTAAACTTCTTCTTCCTCTTCCAAGGCGCATTCTTCCCCACATCACCTGCCATAATACAACCGTAAGGCATCACTTCATCCAAAACTTCGCAAAGTTCATATTCCTCAATCTGCGCTCTTACATTTTTGGCGCTTTTGTAGGCGCTTGGGAGTTCGGAGATGTCGATGTCGTTGGAGAAGAAACGGATGTCGAGGCCTTTTGTTTCTTCGGCAAACACTTCGTCGATGGTTTTGTGGGCCAGGGATTTTTTATGTTGCGTTCTGCTGAAATTTCTTCCCGCACCGTGTGGCGCAAAACCTAAATTTCTGCCGTTGGTGGTTCCGGAGACAATCAAAACAGGTTCCGCCATATTCAGAGGAATCAACCTCGGACCTGTGATGTCGGGCAAAAATTTGTCGTCTAGTGGCGTTGCTCCCTTCGCGTGGTAAAATAGATCACCATCTCTGAATACAAAATTATGTTCGTTCCAATATCGGTCTTGTTTTTCGATATTGAGTTTTTCTAAAACAGCGTTGTGAATGGACTCGTGGTTTTCCTTCGTCCAATCTCTGACGAGTTGCAAGGCTTCCCAATAGTGTTTTCCTTCCTCGGTCTCGTAGGGAATCCAGGCGTTTTCCTTCAATGTTTCCGGCGAAAGTTCCATTCGGAAACGGTTGGCGACTTTCATTCCTTTGTCGTACAACATTGCGCCGGGTGCTCTGGAACCGTGGTGCGTTACCAGCATTGTGTTTCCTGTATTTTTAGAAATTCCCACGAACAAAAAGTGGTTGCCGTCGCCCTGCGTTCCCATATGCGAACGGGAGATGCTTATTAAGCGCTCATCATTCAAAAAGAAATTTTCACGGAAGGCATCCATCAATTCCTGAGACATCGGCATTTGCGAACCTCGGTCTCTACCGCCGTAACCGAAATGCGTGATGGAATGGGCGGTGTCCAAAACCGTCTTCGGGTCTGCCTTTCCAAAATCGGTCAACATCACGGAACAGCAGATGTCTGCGGAATGAAATCCCGGATGAATGGCATTTTTCGCTACCACCACACCGCCAACCGGAATGTGACCTTCCGGACCTGTAGGGCAAGCGTCCGGCATAATGGCACCGCTGACCAAAGTTGGGGTTTTCATCAAGACCTTCATCGTGTTGATGACTTTTTCCACGTTATCGGTTTCGCTTTCGTTTTCCGCTTTGATATTGATGATGAAATCTGTTGGGTTTTCTTTCAAAGGAATTGGATCTGGTAAACGGAATTGTTCCAGATAATCCAACATTTCTGTTTCGCTTAATTGATTTTCGTTGATGTGTTCCAAGGCTTCTGCAAACCATTTCTTTGGTGTGAATCCTAAAGCGATTAATTCGTTTCCTGTGATTGTAGTCATTGTTTTGTTTATTTGATGATGCAAAGTAATTTGGTGAGTGCGCAATGTTTTTGCGCGGGTCTAATTATTTTGGTTATTTTTGAGAAAATTTAAAATTATGTTATTCGAACAATTAGAAAAATCAGTGGGAGAAATTGAATTTAATGAGGTTATTGCTTTTATAGATACGCATTATGATTTTACACCGGCGAAATTTACGAACGGAAATACAGTCAACGAAGCTGGTGAAAATAATGGTTCCTGCAAGGTTTTCAGTTTTGCAAAGTTGAATGCGCTTTCAAAAGAGGAGACTTTGGCTTTGTTTGGCGACTTTTACAGAACCGATGTTTTGCAGAATCCAGAAGGGACAGATCATCAGAATATCAGGAATTTTATTGCGTTTGGTTGGGATGGGATTTTGTTTGAAGGTGAGGCTTTGAAGAGGAAATAATTTACGTCCATATCATATTCACTTTGTCATTCTGAAAGAATCTCATTTCTGTTTTAAATAGATTGTTTCAGAATGACAAAGTGACTGTTGAAATTTAAATCTAAAGCAAATTAAATGTCTACGAATAAAAACGCCCTTATCCGCTACAAAACTTTAGATAAGTGTCTCAAGAATAAATACAAGAAATACACTTTGGAAGATCTGATGGAAGAATGTTCCGAAGCGTTGTTTGAATTTGAGGGCAAAGAATCTTTTGTGAGTAAGAGAACTGTTCAGCTTGATCTTCAGAATATGCGAAGTGAGAAGTTCGGGTATGAAGCGCCGATTGAAGTTTATGAAAGAAGATTTTACCGATACAGCAATCCGGAGTACAGCATTCATCAAATATCAGTTAATGAAAATGATCTTAAAGCGATGAATAATGCGGTGCAGATTCTGAAGCAATTCAAGGATTTTTCTATGTTCAAGGATATGAATGGTGTAATCCAGAAGCTGGAAGATTCTATACAATCAACCAAATATAAATCCATTATTCATCTTGATAAAAATGAACGTTTGAAAGGACTTGAGTATATTGATACGCTTTACGAAAGCATTCTCAATAAAAAGGTTTTGAATATTAAATACAAAAGTTTCAAAGCGAGGGAATCCAATCAATACACCGTTCATCCACAATTGCTGAAGGAATATAACAACCGCTGGTTTCTGATCTGTTTTCATAAGATCAGTATTTTGACGCTTGCATTGGATAGAATGGAGGAGATTATTGTTGATGAAAAGATAGATTATATTGATAAGGATTTCAATTCTGACCGCTATTTCGGAGAAGTAATTGGTGTTACTGTTTCGGAAACGCAACGTCCGCAAAATGTGATTTTCAAAGTGATTTCAAAACACGCGCCTTATGTTAAAACAAAACCTTTTCATCATTCTCAGGAAATTATGGAAGAAGATGAAACTGGGACAACTTTCAAGATCTGTGTTCAGCTTAATTTTGAACTGGAAAGAATGATCCTTGGAATGGGTGAGTTTATCACAGTTCTGGCACCGCGAAAACTGAAGCAGAGAATCTTCAGAAGCCTGAAAGAAGCTTGTCATAATTATTCAAGTGATAATTAATCTTGGCGCACTTCTTGCAATTTTGTTGAAAATTTAAAATTATGAACCCAAGATTAATTAGAACCGTTTTGACTTACGCTGCACCTTTTATCATTGGTTATGTCGTTAAGAAATTTGAAGAAAGACAAGCCAGAAAAGCAGCAGAAAAGGCAGTTGCCAAAGCATAAAAAAGCCACCGGATCGGTGGCTTTTTTAGTTCCAAATCTTATTTTGGCTTGGTGTTTGAATTTAACTCACAAATTTTATTACTATGAAAAAATATATGAATTTCATTCCATTGTTTTTAATAGCAGGAATGTTGACAAGCTGCGAGGCAGTCGAAACCATTTTCAAAGCCGGTATGTGGTGGGGAATCATTGTCGTAGTCGGTATAGTCGCTTTGGTATTATGGTTATTATCAAGGGGTAAAAACTAAAAAAAGCGTCCTGAAATTAAGATTTCAGGACGCTTTTAACTTTATAGAAAGTCTAATTCTAAAGATTTTCTAAAACCACTTTCAGATCATTGTAACCACCGCCATTGTAAACATCAGTCAATCCTTCAGATTTGAAATATTCTGCTGCTTTTCCTGATCTGTTTCCTGATCTGCAGAAGAAAATCTTCGTACCATTCAGGTTTGTTATTTCCTGTTTTCTGTCTTCCAATTCTCCCAATGGGATATTCTGAGCTTCTTCGATATGTCCGTCCATTTCCAGTTCCAATGGTTCACGAACATCAATCAAGTGATAATTTCCTGCTCTTAATACGTCTTCTATTGCCATAATTTTTTTATTTTTTACATTTTTGATGCAAACAAAATTACAATATAAATTTTTAAAATATTGAAAACTTCGCGTTAAAAATATCAAATTTTAAAACATTAATTTTGCGCTGTAAATGAGTACCCAAGAGAAATACAGCAATTTGATTAAATCCAAAGCTTTGGCTTTCGGGTTTCAGTCATGCGGTATTTCCAAAGCGGATTTCCTTGAAGAGGAAGCATCACGTTTGGAACAATGGCTCAAGAATAATTTCCACGGCGAGATGCGTTATATGGAAAACCATTTTGATAAACGTTTGGATCCTAGATTATTGGTAGAAGGCTCTAAGTCGGTAATTTCTCTTAGTTATAATTATTTTCCGGAAGAACTTCAAAATAATTCTGATTTTAAGCTGGCGAAATATGCTTATGGCGAAGATTATCATGATGTTATCAAAGATAAATTGAGAGTTTTGGTTGCAGAACTTCAGGATGAAATAGGGGAATTTGCTTTTCGGGTTTTTGTAGATTCGGCGCCGGTTTTGGAAAAGGCTTGGGCCAAGAAATCAGGAATCGGCTGGGTTGGGAAGAATTCTAATCTTATTACTAAGAAAAGTGGATCATTTTATTTCCTCGCAGAAATCATTTGCGATCTTGATTTAATTGAAGATTTTCCGGTTACAGATCATTGCGGAAGTTGTACAAAATGTATCGATGCATGTCCCACGCAGGCTATTGTTTCTGATAAAATAATTGACGGAAGCAAATGTATTTCCTACGCAACCATAGAGTTGAAGGATCAGATCCCGGATTTCTTCAAGGATAAAATGGAAGACTGGATGTTTGGCTGCGACATTTGCCAGGATGTCTGTCCGTGGAACAGATTTTCTGCTCCAACTTTGGAAGAAAAATTCCGACCGAATTCTGAGATCAAGAATTTCACAAAACAAGAGTGGAAGGACATTACCCAAGAAATATTTTCCTCGGTTTTCAAAAAGTCGGCGGTTAAGAGAACGAAATTTAATGGCTTAAAAAGGAATCTTGATTTCTTGTCAGAATAAAATCCCTATCAGCATCATTTTCTTTTCTGAACTCTTTTTGGGGCAACTTTCACTCTGATTTTTTGTCTTTTGTTGGATTGGCGATTTTTCGGCATATTTTAATGATTTTTCGTTATTAAATTTCAAGAAAAAATTTTATTAAAACAAGATTTATTAAGAAAAATTAACAATATGATTTTGTTTGATTTTTTTTATTATCTTTATGTTTCGCACGATTCGGGAAATTCATTAAGATGAAAAAAACGTTAATTCTAACCTTAAAGATAATCGGCTTCATACTCGGAGCCGTTTTTTTGTATATTATTCTGGGAATTTTACTTCCTTTGATTCCTGTATCAGCAGAGAAAACGGATGATCCAAAAGTCATTGAAGCTTATATTCTAACCAATGGCGTTCATACAGACATCGTTGTTCCTGTCAAAACAAAATTCATAGACTGGAGTACAAAATTACCTTATAATAATACCAAATCTAAAAAGGAAAACTTCAAATTTATTTCCTTTGGCTGGGGTGATAAGGGATTTTATCTCAACACACCAACTTGGGCAGATCTCAAATTCTCCACTGCATTCAAAGCTGCATTCTGGCTGAGTGATTCTGCGATGCATTGTACTTATTACAACGACATGCGCCTGGGAGAAGATTGTAAAAAAATTATGTTGACCGAAAAGCAGTATCAGGCTTTGATAAAATTCATTGATGATAAGTTTGATAAAGATTCAACAGGAAATTATCAATTCATAAAAACCGATGCAGTTTATGGCGACAATGATGCGTTCTATGATGCAAAAGGCAGTTACAATTTCACTTACACCTGCAATACCTGGGCAAATGACGTACTGAAAGTTGCCGGACAAAAAGCTGCATTCTGGACACCAACAGATTTTGGGATTTTCAGGCATTATAAAAATTAGTGAAATAAAGAAAAGACTTTCAACGTTTTGGTTTTGTAAATACTAATAGAAAACTAATCCATGAAATCTAATTTTATTCTGACAATCGCAGTTTTTTTCTCCACTTTTATTCAGTTTCAGTCGCAGGTTACTAATGAAGGTAAACCGAAAAGCTGGGAATTAAAAAATGCTCAAAAAATATTGCCAATTAATCTGCCTTCATTTGATTTGACAACAATTCAGAAGGAAGATCAAACAAATGATCGAATTATAGAAATTCCATTTCGTTTCGGATATAAATTTGATGTTAATTACAGCCTCCAAAACTCCGGAACCTGGGAAACCCTAGCCAATGGTGACAGAATCTGGAGAATTCGTTTTTCTTCGGTTGGTGCAAAAAGCATGAATTTCATTCTAGAAGATTTTTTTATTCCAATTGGTGCAAAATTATTTCTTTACAATAGTGAGAAAACCGATCTTTTAGGTGCTTATACTTTTACTCAAAACAATAGAAATAGGACATTAGGAACCTGGATTGTAAAAGGAGATGATGTTATATTAGAATATTTTGAACCAGTATCACAAACAGGAAAAGGTTCATTCACAATTAAAAATGTAACGCACGGTTATCGATTAGGTGGTAATTTAAATACTTCTAGTGATTGTAATGTTGATGTTAATTGCTCAATCGGAAATGATGCCAATCCCTTGAAAGATGTGCTGAAAAAATCTATTGCTTTGGTTCTGGTAGATGGAATTGCTTGGTGTTCTGGAGCACTGATAAACAATACTTCAAATGATAAAAAGCCATATTTTTTAACAGCTGAACATTGTTATTCCGATCCGGCAACCTGGGCTTTTATGTTTAATTGGATTAGTGCAAATACGGTTTGTGCAACCAATGAAGAAAATATTAGCAATACAGATTATCATACAATTAGCGGGGCTACTTTGAGGGCGAAATCATACAATACAGACTTTTGTCTTGTTGAGATTAATTCAGACATTCCTACAGAATGGGAAACTGTTTGGTCAGGATGGGATAGAACGACTAATGTTTCTCCTTGGATTTTCGGAATACACCATCCAGCTGGAGATATAATGAAAACTTGTAGAGACAGTAATCCTATCCCCATGGGTAATATGTGGGAGAATACTAATTGGGAAATTGGGTTTGTAGAAGGTGGGTCTTCTGGTTCTCCTCTTTTTAATAATAATGGTAGAATTATAGGACAACTTTGTTGTGGAAGTACTTATTGTAATGGTAATATTCAATCTAACGGTAATTACAGATACGGGAGATTTGATATTTCTTGGAATGGAGGAGGAGCTTCAAACACACAACTCAAAGACTGGTTAGATCCAATCAATTCAGAGGTGACAGTTTTAGAAAGTTACCCAATTTTAGATTTAGCAACATCGGAAAACTTTTTATTAGAACAGATTAAAGTTTATCCAAATCCTTCCAAAGATATTTTTATAATTGATTTACAAAGTGCAAAAAATGATCTTAAATATGAATTATTCTCGTCTAACGGTTCGTTGATTACTAAAGGGAAATTTGAAAATAAAACAAATAAAGTCGATTTATCCGGAAAAACAAACGGCGTTTATCTTCTAAAACTAATGAGCGAAAAAACCGTAATCAAAACTTTAAAACTATTAAAACAATAATATTTTTCATTAATTTTTAATTGAATTTTCTGCATAGAAAAACATTTCTAAAATCACATAATTTCATTAAATTTGCCAACCAAAAAGCGAATAGCAAAAAGCTATTAGCCAAATGACAAGACTATGACTTCACAAGAAATAAGACAGCAATTTTTAGATTTTTTCAAAAGCAAAGAACATTTGATTGTTCCTTCTGCGCCAATTGTTCTGAAAGATGATCCAACACTAATGTTTTCCAACTCTGGAATGACACAGTTCAAGGATTATTTTTTAGGTTACAAAGAGCCGAAATCTTCAAGAATTGCGGATACTCAAAAATGTCTTAGAGTTTCTGGAAAACACAACGATTTGGATGATGTTGGCCGTGATACTTACCACCACACGATGTTTGAGATGTTGGGGAACTGGAGTTTTGGTGGTTATTTCAAAAAAGAATCAATTACCTGGGCTTGGGAATTACTGACAGAAGTTTACGGAATTCCAAAAGAAAATCTTTACGTAACTATTTTTGAAGGCGACGAAAAAGAAAACCTTGAACGCGATACTGAAGCTTACGATTTGTGGAAACAATTCATTTCCGAAGACCGAATTATCAATGGAAACAAGAAAGACAATTTCTGGGAAATGGGAGCGAGCGGACCATGCGGACCTTGTTCCGAGATCCACGTAGATTTAAGAACTCCGGAAGAAAAAGCGAAAGTTTCAGGATTGGAATTGGTGAATAACGATCATCCTCAGGTTGTTGAGATCTGGAATCTCGTTTTCATGCAATTCAACAGAAAAGCGGACGGAAGTTTGGAAAATCTGCCTGCAAAACACATTGATACAGGAATGGGATTTGAGCGTCTTTGTATGGCGTTGCAACATAAAGAATCCAATTATGACACCGACGTTTTCACACCTCTGATTGCTAAAGTTGAAGAACTTTCCGGTAAAAAATATACAGGAATTTTAACCGACGAAAAAGATATTGCAATCCGAGTGGTTGTAGATCACATCCGTGCGGTTTCTTTTGCGATTGCTGACGGACAGTTACCTTCCAACGGTGGCGCTGGTTATGTGATCAGAAGAATTTTGAGAAGAGGAATCTCCTATGCTTACAGATTTTTGGACAGAAAAGAACCTTTCCTTTTCGAATTGGTTTCCGTACTTCAGAATCAAATGGGGAAATTCTTCCCGGAACTTGAGAAGCAAGGAACTCTGGTTACAGAAGTGATTAAAAGTGAAGAGGAATCTTTCCTTAAAACAATTGAGAACGGTTTAATTAGAGTTGAAAAATTGATCCAGCAGACTATTTCTAACGATCAAAAAGTGTTGCCAAGCGAAGAAGTTTTTGAGTTGTATGATACTTATGGTTTCCCAGATGATTTGACGAGAATAATCGCGGAAGAAAAAGGATTGACAATCGATGAAGCTGGTTTCGAAGCGGAAATGGCAAAACAAAAACAACGTTCCAAGAAAGATTCGGCAGCTAAAGTTTATGATTGGGTTATTTTAGAAGAAAAGCCCGAAACATTTATTGGTTATGATGTTTTGGAATCTGAAACTTACATTACGAGATACAGAAAAATTGAAAATAAAGACGGCGAATTTTACCAGATCGTTCTAAGCAATTCTCCTTTCTATCCCGAAGGTGGAGGACAAGTTGGGGACAAAGGCGTTATCGAAAATGCAACCGAAAGCTTCGAAGTTCTTGAAACTAAGAAAGAAAACGGATTAATCATTTCTTTAATTAATGGAATTCCAAAAGATGCAGGCGCAATTTTCTACGCTAAAGTGAATGTTGCCGACAGAAAAAATTCTCAAGCCAATCATTCTGCAACGCATTTACTTCACGAAGCTTTGAGAGAAGTTTTGGGAACACACGTGGAGCAGAAAGGTTCTTATGTTGGTCCGAATTATTTACGTTTTGATTTTTCTCATTTCAGTAAAATGACTGAAGACGAACTGGCTTTGGTTGAAGAAAAAGTAAATGCTAAAATAAAAGAAAATCTGGCGTTGCAGGAATTTAGAAATATTCCGATTCAGGAAGCTCTGGACAAAGGTGCTATGGCACTTTTCGGAGAGAAATATGGCGATAATGTGAGAATGATTCAATTCGGAACTTCAAAAGAATTATGTGGTGGAACGCATGTGAAATCTACAAGTGAAATTGGACATTTCAAATTGACTTCGGAAAGTTCAACTGCAGCAGGAATCAGAAGAATTGAAGCGATTTCCGGAGAAAAATCAGAAGAATATTTCAAGAATTTAGAAAACCAGGTTTCAGAGATTTCACAATTGTTAAAATCAAAAGATCTGATCAAATCAATTGAAAAATTATTGGAAGAAAATTCAGCTTTGAAATCCGAAATCGATTTATTCAAAAAAGAAAAAGCGAAAGGTGAAATCCAAAACTGGAAAAACGATTTCGAAGATAAAAACGGAAAGAAATTATTAGTTAAAAAAACATCACTGGACGCAGGTTCTGTGAAAGACATCGTTTTCCAACTTAAAAAAGAAACGCCAAATTCTGTCATCATCATCATCTCCGATGCTGGTGAGAAACCAATGATAACTGTTGGCGTTTCTGCTGATCTTGAAAGCACTTATCACGCAGGAAACATCATAAAAGATTTAGCTAAAGAAATACAAGGCGGCGGCGGCGGAAATCCTGGCTTTGCAACGGCTGGTGGAAAGAATCTTGCCGGAATAGAAAATGCTTATCAGAAAGCTTTGGAAATTTAATTCAGAAATTTATATAAAATAAAAACTCCCAAATTGTGGGAGTTTTTGTTTTTGGCATTTTAAAATTTTAAAAGTTTATTTTGGGAAATTCTTTGGTGAATAAAAATATAAAAACTTCTTATTAGCTGTTGCAAAGTCGCTCCAATTATCACAATCTATCTGATAACCGACTACCCCGGAAGTTGGAAGATTCACGATCTCATCTGTCAGGGAATTGGCGAAATTAGAAATTCCGTTATTATGAGAAAATAATGCAACAGAATTTACAGAATTATCCAACCCATAAATTAAATTTTCAAAGTTTGTTTCTCTTGGATTATACAAAGTGGCGTCAGTCGAATAAGATTTATTAAAAACTTCCGAAAATAACTCACACGTATGCAAGGCCCGTTTCGCAGGACTGGAAATGAAGGTGTCGATATCGATTGATTTATCCTGTAACAAACGAGCCATTTTTGGTGCATTTATCATTCCCACTTCATTGAGCGGGCGGTCAAAATCTTCAACATCTACAGGCCAATCGCTCTTGGCATGTCTCACAAGTAAAAGTGTTTTCATCTGTTTTTGTCTATTGTTTTTGGTCAGATGGAACACTAAGGATATAGTGTTTCATTAACAAATGATTAATAATAAATTAAAATTAGTAAAAAAAAATCAGTTAAAATCTTTTATGAAATAATTTTTCATATGTCATTTCTCATAGGTGCTTATAGAAAATGGCACATCACTATCTGCAGTTCCTTTTTTCAGGTTTGTTTTGTCGGTCATATCGGATTTAATTTTACATCTTTAGGTCTCAATCTGGCCGATAATTTTTTGACTACTTTTTTAATAAGTATCTTTGTAAATAGAATTTAACTAAAAAATATATTGTTTAAATTATTCGTAGTAATTTAATACTTTTGTCAGGTGAAAGTTCTAAGACTCATATTAACGATCTACTTCATCGCATTATTAGTAATGCCTTGCAGTGATGTCAAAGCGCAGTCTAATGCAATTGACCACATTCAAATTTCAATGAATAATGAGAATTCTCATTCAAATGAAAAAGATGATGCCTGTTCTCCATTCTGCTTTTGTAGCTGCTGTCAGATTACGGTTACTGCATTTAAGATTGAACCTTTATTAAAAATCCCATCACAGATTAAATTCTATTACTCAAATAAAATTCTATTTCATAAGAATAATATTGCTTATCAGGTTTACGACAATATCTGGCAACCTCCCAAAATTTAATTTTAACGATCAGATGAAAGACAATCTTTCATCAAAACTTCAGGAATACTTTGTAATATGATTGCATTGTGTTCTCATTCATCTTTGTATTTTATAAATGCATCATTTTTTTGCTGCTAAAATGAGATTACAAATCAAGTAAAATTAAATCAAATTCTGTGTTAGATAAAATCATAAAATTTAGCATCAAGAACAAGATTGTCATTGGAATAATGACCTTGTTGTTGATTATTTGGGGCGTCTGGAGCGCAACCAAATTACCGATAGATGCAGTTCCTGATATTACCAATAATCAGGTTCAGATCATTACCGTTTGTCCAACGTTGGCAGGACAGGAAGTGGAGCAGTTGGTCACTTTTCCTATTGAGCAGAGCATCGCAAACATTCCTGATATCGAGGAAACAAGAAGTATCTCAAGATTCGGATTGTCTGTGATAACTGTCGTTTTTAAAGAAGATGTTGATGTCTATTTTGCCCGTCAGCTGATTACAGAAAAACTAAAGGAAACCGCTGAGGAAATTCCGAAAGGCGTTGGTACACCGGAACTTTCGCCTGTCAGTACGGGTTTGGGTGAAGTTTACCAATATATTCTCCATCCGAAAAAAGGAAGTGAAAAAAAGTATTCATCCAAAGAACTACGGACAATGCAGGACTGGATTGTCAGAAGACAGCTGAACGGAACGCCTGGCGTTGCAGAAGTCAACAGTTTTGGAGGCGAACTGAAACAGTATGAAGTCGCCGTCGACCCAAATCGTCTCAGAGCAATGGGAGTCAGCATCACAGACCTTTTCACGGCTTTGGAAAAGAACAATCAGAATACTGGCGGTGCCTATATCGATAAAAAACCAAATGCCTATTTCATCCGTGGAATCGGCGTTGTGACGTCTCTTGAAGATATTAAAAACATTGCCATTGTTAATAAAACAGGCAATGTTCCGATTTTTATAAAAGATGTTGCAAATGTTCGTCTGGGAAGTGCGCTTCGTTACGGTGCAATGACTTATAATGGTGAAGTAGATGCCGTAGGTGGTATTGTAATGATGTTGAAAGGAGCCAACAGCAGTGAAGTTGTTAATTTAATTAAAGATAAAATCCCAACCATTCAAAAATCTTTGCCCAATGATGTGGTCATCGAACCTTTTCTTGACAGGACAGATCTTGTTGGAAGAGCTATTAACACCGTTGAAAAAAATCTGATTGAAGGAGCTTTAATTGTGATTTTTGTTCTGGTCATCTTTCTTGGGAATTTCCGAGCGGGGTTAATCGTTGCTTCAGCGATTCCTTTGGCATTGCTTTTCGCATTGGGAATGATGAATGTTTTTGGAGTCAGTGCCAATTTAATGAGTTTGGGAGCCATAGATTTCGGATTGATTGTCGATGGCGCCGTGATTATCGTGGAAGCCACACTTCATCATTTGGGATTGAGAAAATCCACTCAAAAACTCACTCAGTCGGAGATGGATGAAGAGGTTTTCCTTTCCGCTTCGAAAATCAGAAACAGTGCGGCATTTGGCGAAATTATTATCTTAATCGTTTACATTCCGATTTTAACCTTAGTTGGTGTGGAAGGAAAAATGTTCACGCCAATGGCAAAAACGGTGGGTTTTGCGATTTTAGGTGCTTTGATTTTATCATTGACCTACATTCCAATGATGAGTGCTTTGTTTTTATCTAAAACAGCTTCAACACAAGAAACTTTTTCAGATAAAATGATGAATAAGCTGCAAAGTATTTATCAGCCGTTGTTGCGAAAAGCTTTACAGTTAAAATACATCATTGTTTCTGCTACGGTTATTTTGTTTGCGATTTGTATCGTGCTATTTTCGAGAATGGGTGGCGAATTTATTCCGCAGTTGCAGGAAGGCGATTTTGCGTTTCATTGTATATTGCCACAGGGAAGTTCGCTTTCGCAAAGTGTTGAAACATCAATGCAGGCTTCAAGAATTATCAAACAATTTGATGAAGTGAAAATGGTCGTGGGAAAAACAGGTTCTGCCGAAGTTCCTACCGACCCGATGCCGCCGGAAGCTACTGATTTGATTATCGTTTTAAAACCACGAAGCGATTGGAAAACGAAGAAATCTTATGATGAACTGGCGGATGAAATTTCAGAAAAATTAGAACTGATTCCCGGTGTTTTCTTTGAGAAAAATCAACCAATACAAATGCGTTTTAATGAATTGATGACAGGAATTCGCCAGGACGTAGCAGTGAAAATTTTTGGTGAAAATCTGGATTCTCTAGCTATTTATGCTGAAAAAGTAAATAAAGTTATTCAGACTGTTGAAGGTACAACTGCTCCGCAAATTGAGCGAATCAGCGGACTTCCGCAAATCTATGTGGAATATGACCGGACAAGAATGGCAAACTACGGATTGAACATCGAGGATGTTAATAATACGCTGAGCACCGCATTCGCCGGAAAATCTGCTGGTCAGGTTTTTGAAAATGAAAGACGTTTTGATTTGGTCGTCCGCTTGGACAGCCTTCACAGAACCAATATTGATGATGTGAACAATTTGATGATTTCAACAAGTACCGGAAATCAAATTCCGCTTTCTCAGGTTGCGAATATCAGCTACAAACTTGGTCCGTCACAAATCAGCCGTGAAGAAGGAAAACGCAGAATTGTTATTGGTTTCAATGTGAAAGACCGTGATGTGGAAAGCGTGGTAAACGATATTCAGGCAAAATTAGATCAACAAATAAAACTTCCTTCGGGATATTACTTTACATATGGCGGACAGTTTGAGAATCTGCAGGCAGCGAGCAAAAGGCTGATGATTGCTGTTCCTGTTTCATTGCTTTTGATATTTTTCTTATTGTATTTTACTTTCCGATCGTTTAAACAGGCTGCTTTGATTTTTACCGCCATTCCAATGAGTGCGATTGGTGGAATCTTTGCGTTGCTGATAAGAGAGATGCCGTTCAGCATAAGTGCAGGAATTGGATTTATCGCTTTGTTCGGCGTTGCAGTTTTAAACGGAATTGTTCTAATCGGTACATTCAATCAATTGGAAAAAGACGGCGAAACCGATATTCTCAAACGTGTTTTTGAAGGAACCAAAACAAGACTTCGACCAGTTTTAATGACTTCTGCGGTAGCGTCTTTAGGATTTCTTCCGATGGCCATTTCAACGGGAGCCGGAGCGGAAGTTCAAAAACCTTTGGCAACTGTCGTAATTGGCGGTTTGATCACAGCAACTTTCCTGACGTTATTTGTCTTACCCATGTTGTACATTATTTTTAATACTAAATTCAGAAGGAAGAATTTTAAAATGAAACCTTTGACAACGATTGTGGTTTTTGGCTTTTTATTATTCGGACAAACTTTGAATGCTCAAACTGCAAAAACGCTTTCTGTAGAACAGGCTACCGAAATGGCTTTGAGTAAAAATTATTCAATACAGTCAAAAGATTTAGATATTAAAGTGTCTGAAGCGCTGAAACCAACGGCTAATGAACTTCCGAAAATGAATTTCAATACGCAGTTGGGGCAATACAACAGTCCGAAATTTGACCAGTCGTTTTCGATTTCGCAAAGTATTCCGTTTCCGACTTTGTTCAAAGCCAGAAAGGAACTCATTGCTCAGGAAATCAAAAGAAAACAGATTAATAGAGAAATTACCGCCAATGAACTCGCAAAACAGGTGAGAACTTATTTTTATCAGATTGAATATCTGCATTATAATCAGACCAAACTGATAAAGCTCGACAGTTTGTATCAGGATTTTATAAGGATTGCAACCGTTAGATTTAATGCCGGAGACATCAAGAAAATCGAAATCAGCACTGCAGAAACTCAGAAAGGAGAAATCAATCTTTTATTAAATCAAAATGAAATTTATCTGAAAAATGCCTACAAAAACCTGAAAACTCTGCTCAATACAGACGATGAAATCGAGATTCCACTCAATAAAAATTATCAACCTCTGAAAGCAGAATATGTTCTGGACAGCACAGTAATTGCCAGTCATCCAACGGTTAAAGCTTTCTATCAGGAAATGGAAATTGCCGAGAAAAATAAAAATGTTGAGAAATCCCAAGGCCTGCCGGAATTCAGTTTGGGTTATACGAACCAGTCGATCATTGGCTTTCATACCGTGAATGGGCAGGAAAAATATTATAATGCTGGAAACCGTTTTAATGTTGCCAACATCGGTATTTCAATTCCTTTGACTTTTGGAGCAACAAAAGCGAGAATTCAGTCTTTGGATTATCAGAAACAAATGGCAGAATCGAATGCAAAACTCCAGCAAAAACAATTGACAACTCAGTTGGAAAATTCATTAAATCAATATCAGCAGGACGTTCAGCAATATGAATATTACGTCAACCAGGCTTTGCCAAATGCCGAAAAAATTGTAAAAGCAGGACAACTCGGCTACAAAACAGGAGAAATTTCCTACATCGAATATCTTTTTGCCTTACAGACTGCAACTAACATTCAATTGAAATATTTGGAATCTATTCAACAGGTGAATCAGTCTGTCATTATCATTAATTCTTTAATCAATCAATAAAATGAAACAACATATCATCTATACTGCTTTTGCTTTAATATTTCTTACAAGCTGCGGAAAGAAAGATTCAATTGAATCTGAGAGTGAAATTAAAACCGAGAAAACCGAAGAACACGGCGATGAAGCTCCACAAACTATTGCGAGCCTTACAGAAGAACAGATGAAAGCGGTCGGGATCACTTTGGGGAAAATCGAAATGAAGGAACTGACTTCCACGATTAAAGCAAATGGTGCATTGCGAGTTCCCAATAATAACAAAGCAACCATCACTTCAATGTATGGCGGAATTATCAAAACTTTGAATGTGCAAATCGGAGATTTTGTAAAAAAAGGACAGGTCATTGCCTCCATTTCAAATCCGGAATACATCCAGTTGCAGGAGCAATATCTTACTGTAAAAAGCAGAATTGCATTTGCCGAACAGGAATACAGAAGACAAAAAGAACTGTTTGATAATGATGCAGGCGCAAAGAAAAACCTTCAAAGCTCAGATGCCGAACTGAAAACCTTGCGAACACAAAGAGCATCTTTGCAAAGGCAACTTCAGATTATGGGAATTAATCCTGCGAATATCAGCAATGGAAATCTAAGGTCTGGTTTGGTGATCACATCGCCAATAAGTGGAACGGTCAGCAATATTTCTTCGCAGATCGGAAGTTATGTTGATATTTCTTCTCCCGTTGCAGAAGTGATTGATAACGGGTCTTTACATTTGGATCTGCAGGTTTTTGAAAAGGACTTGCCTAAAATGAAAGTAGGGCAGATCGTTCACTTTAAACTCACAAACAATCCGGAAACTGAATACGACGCCAAAATCTATAGCATAGGTTCATCCTTTGAAAATGACAGCAAAACGATTTCAGTTCACTGTTCTGTTACCGGAAACAAAGGCGGATTGATCGACGGGATGAATATCACCGGAATAGTAAGTCTTGATAAAAGCACAACACCGGCAGTTCCCAATGAGGCTATCGTTGAGGCAGACAGCAAATATTATATTTTTATCAAAACAAATAAGAAACCAGAAGAGCATCACGAAGAAGGCGAACAAATGAATGAAAAGAAAATGCCTGAAAAAGAATCGAAGATAATTAATTTCGAAAAAATAGAAGTAGTGAAAGGTTCTTCCGATATGGGATATACTGCTATAACGACCGTCAATGAAATTCCAAAAGATGCGGATGTTGTTGTAAAAGGTGCGTTTTTTGTGAATGCTAAACTGAGCAATTCCGGTGAGCACGAGCATTAATTTAAAAATAAAATAATGAAATATCTGCAAAATGCAGATAATGTCTATTCAAAATAAAGTCATAGTTTAATAAAAATAAATTACTGCAAATAGTTTTTGAGGATAAAAAATATACTTTTATACAATGCCTAAAAAGTCAGAAAAGTGGTTCAATCTAAAAAAAATAAGTGATTAACAGAAGATATATTAAGAGCATACTCAAAACAGAAAGTATGAATTTCCATCAGACCGATTAATTAACCAAATCTGCAAAATACCATATTAGAGGTATTATTAAGACATAAGTTAACGGCTGTAATTTGCCTGAACTAATCCAACCGCTAATGAAAAAAATGAAAACAATTAACTATTTGCTGCAAGTTTTTTGACAGCAGCCCATTGTTTTAAAGTTGTGCGGGCCTCTGCAGCGGGATAACCAAGATATGTTTTACCTGCAGGTACATCGCTTAAAACCCCTGATCCTGCGCCTATAATAGCGCCATCGCCAATATTAACGTGATCTTTAATAGAAGCGCTTCCCCCAATAATAACACCATTGCCAAGGGTCACACTACCCGCCAGACCACTGTTACCTGCCATTATGCAAAATTTGCCCAAAACGCTGTTATGGCCTATCTGCACAAGGTTATCTATCTTACATCCGTCACCAACAATGGTAGAACTAAACTTACCACGATCTACACAAGCTCCAGCACCAATCTCTACCCAATCGCCAATGATCACGTTGCCAATTTGCGGAATTTTTACCAACCCTCTTTCAGGACACGGTCTAAAACCAAAACCATCGGCCCCGATAGTTGCATTGGGGTGGAAAATGGTATTTTTCCCAATGTGGCAGTTTTCCCGAATAACCACACCACTCCATATGGTGCTGTTTTTACCTATAGTACTGTTGTCCAAAATTGTAGCATTGGGGTAAATGGTTACATTTTCACCTAATTCTACATTTGGACCGATATATGAACCAGAGCCAATTCGTGTACCAACGCCAATAACGGCTGTAGGATGTACTGAGGCAGACGGATGAATATCTGTATCAAATTGTGGGTGGAGTGGTGCGAACAATGTAAGTATCTGGGACATTGCTAAGTCGGCATTATTAACTTTTATAAATGCTCGATTTTCGCCCGGCTCAATTGATATGTCATGATTTACAATTGCTACCGAAGCTTTACTGCCTGCCCAAAGTTTTTCATATTTTTTACTACCTATAAAGGTGATTTGATGATTACCGGCAAGTTCTATTTGTTCAGGTGAATAAACTGAATGCGAAGTATTACCTACTATATATCCTTTTAATAGCGTATTGATTTCTAATGCTGAAAATGATTTCATAATTTTTTATTTTTTAATATCCGCTAAGTAAATTGGATAGGGATTGCCATAAACTAAATGAGAAATTGAGAATTAAAGTTTTTGGTCTATAGTAAGTATATTAATTGAACGCTAAAGAAAAGAAAATATTTTAATAAATTGCTAAGTTAGCAAATACTTAATTTAAAAAATAAAGTAGTCACACACTACGGTTTTAAAAAAGGCCTAATGTTAAATCTATTAATTTTTGAAGTTGCTGACTAAGTGAGTTGAGAGGTAAAGTATATTCGGTAGTTCACAGATAATTACAAAAATAGCACAACTTTTTTAAAGTGTGCTATTTAAACTTATATGTAATCAGGACGGAATTATCTTCAAACAGTTTTAAAATAAGAACATTTGACAGTTTTATCCTAGCAAACAAAAGCTTTACTATTTTTAGTTTTTAAATACATTCGGTATTAAAATCGGTAGCCAACACTCAATCCAAACTTTGCAACAATAGTATGGTCAGTTTTGTCTGCATTGAACAAAAGTTTTCCGTAAGCTGCGTTGGCTTCAAAAACTAATCCTTTTTTTGTGACCAGTTTATAGCCCAGACCAGCACCCAGCGCAACATCATATACATCTTTGTTTTCAGTGAATGTCACGTTGTCTGCTGCGTATATTTTTTTTCCGTCTATGGAAGTGAGCATTCCAAATCCTTCGACAAAAAAGCCGGAAGCATATTTTTTTCCAAAATAATATCTGTAATACGGTGAGATATAGTAATTCAGATCCTCGTTTTCTTTATTATCATAAACAATAAATGCAGAAATCCCCAGTGATGAATTTTTGTTGAGATGCCGTTCAAAACCTACTTCCACAGCACCGAATAATGGCGAGATAAGATTAAGTTTAATTTCATTATTTTTCTGATAAGAATTTGTATCAGTTTTTTCCTGAGCATTTAGAGAATAAAAAGCACATAAGATGATGAGTGCTAAAAATTTGTTTTTCATAAAAAAGTTAATTTGAATTATTTAAGTGCAAAACTCAATTAATTCAAATTAGAAAAGGTTTCAAAAGCTTAAAACTGGAGAAAATGGTACTTATTTGATGGCATTTTTATATTCATTGGGCGTTTGACCAGTCACTTTTTTAAAGGCATTGTAAAAAGTCGTTTTTGAAGTAAAGCCAGATTCTAATCCCATTGTCAGCAAAGTGTAGTTTTCATATTCCGGATCTGATATCATTTTCTTCACAGCTTCCACCCGATATTGATTGATATAATGTGCAAAGTTGTCACCTGTTATCGTATTTACAATTTGTGAAACATATCCCGCACTTATGCCTAGTTTTTCCGCAACTTTTTCTCTGTTTAATGTACTGTCGGTATAAATGTGCTGATCTTTGCAGAGAATTTCTAATTTTTGAAAATAAAGATTGTCAGCCGTTATATATTCTTTGTATGCTTCTGCAGTAATATTTTCTTGCGTTATACTATTTTCTGCAGCTTGCAGATTGGGATGTATAATGGCCAAATCGTTGTTTAGAAAATTGTAGACAGCATCTTTGTTTTTTGCAAGTTTGTATTTGTAAATGCCTATATAAGCTGTCCAGTGTATAATAAATGTTGCTGATAAAGCCAGCCCACTCATAGTAGAGGAAATGTCTATTTCAAAAAACAGGCCAGCCATATACGTAATTAGCCAGGTAGATAACAATAAATAGAGAGTAGTTAATAATATGATTACCCATTTTTTCTCTTGTGAATCTTTTAAGTGCCTTATCATAAAATAAGAGTAAAGAGGTAGAAACAGGATGATGATAAAGGCAAATAAAAGCTGAATCAGCCTAAGTATATTGACCAGAAAAATACTTGAATCCGGGATTTTATAAAGTCCTGCAACATTACTAAGATCGTATGTAATACTAACAATAGAGGAATAGGCAAACGGAATGAAATACAAATAAGTTCTTTGTCTGTTCTTTACAATATCTTCAATCCGGTTTATAATGAACAGAAATATGAAAACGGGCAATAAAAATATCCACTCGATATCGTCCAGAAAACGTAGCAAAGGATAGGACGTAAATGCACCTTCAATTTCAAAAACGTAATTCAGTAAAACAATGGAAAGTGTAAACAGTAAATAGGCTAAATATCTATTTGATCGACTATTGAATAAGGAAGACTTTAAAATAATTAAGCCTAAGACTATTCCCTGGAAAATAGCAATATTTAAAAGTGTTGTATAAATCAATTTCGTAATATAAAAATTGCTTTAAATATAGGTCTTTCATACGAATTGAAAACGAATTTATATTAATACCGATGACTTTTTTAAGGGATTGAAAAATAAATCATTTTAATATACCCTCCATTTCATCAATCAGCTTTCACACTTTATAAACCCCGACAATCTCCGTCAGAAGAAAATGAGTACTTTTGAAAAACAGTATCATCCGGAAAATTTACGGATAATCTTATGATTTCCTGATAAATGAGAAAAAACATTACATTTCATTTATATCTTTTCCTGTTTGTTTTTATGAGCGGTGTGCAATCTTTTGCACAATCCAATTACAAAGTTCAGAGTTATAAGTACACAGATGGTTTGCCTTCGGATAACATTTTATCAATAGACAAAAAAGATGGGTTTTTGTATGTGGGAACCCAAAGAGGACTTAGTTATTCGATGGTTATCGCTTTCTGAATCAAAAATTTCTTACAGAGCCAATTACTTCATTATTCTTAAAAAACAATGTTCAATATCTTAGTTCGGGTAGTCGGGGTATTTGTAGTTTGAGTAATTTTTACAATCAGCCAAAGGTTATTACGAAAGTTAATTTCAATGATGATAATACCAACAATGACCATTACGATAATCTCTTCATCGACAATAAAAACCGTATATGGTGCAGTGACCAGAACAATCTCAAATTCTTTTCATCCAACGGAAATAAAAGTTGGAAAATTGATGAATCAGGCAATATTTCGGAAAATAAATTACGTTTTTTCCAGGTAGAAAATGAAGTCTGGGCAGCAACTCCAGAAGGTATTTTTGTCTGGAATGAAAAACTAAAAACCTTACAAAAGCATTCCAATCATGTTTTGGCGAACAATGCATTTGCATCAGGGTTTTCTGTTTCTGAAAATGAAATTTTTCTTACTGATTTTTCAGGAGAATTATTTCGAGACAAACTCGTCGACATATTTCTGAAGATGCTTTTTAGAAACGTGGTTATACATTCCTGAAACACTAAGTTTAAGTATATTCCAACTTCCTTCAATATTGTTTGTGTGTATTGATTTATCTT
>Ga0157369_10002000_pt1 | contig 24536 bp, 16 predicted proteins | sample C25metaG_FD_113461 | JGI IMG/M metagenome (GOLD analysis project Ga0157369, IMG submission 113461) | Corn rhizosphere microbial communities from Kellogg Biological Station, Michigan, USA - C2-5 metaG | ecosystem: Host-associated > Plants > Roots > Rhizosphere > Soil | place: USA: Michigan... | reverse complement strand
CGCTGCGATCGAAGCTCTTGCCCAAAAGTACTCATTTGGTAACCAGTCCCGCAATCATAGCCCGGAGCTTTTCCACAGGCAAGTTACGAAGGACATTTGATGTATGAACCAACTTTATCACCCTTAGTTATCACTGAGCTAGGGGGTGTACATGTGCCTTGCGTCACCACGGATTGTGCAAAAGCGGTTCGGGGTCATTTTGCGGGCTTTCCGTGTGCAAAAGGTGGCGGAAACTCCCGAAAGCTGCGCGAGGTACCCAAAATGCAATCGGAGCCGGACTGTTAGGCTAATTTGAGGGCATGAGGCCGCCAAAGTCCGCAAACATCCATGAACAAGCTTGTCATCGCCAATTTATTGCACCGCCCGCTGCGTTCGCTGATCAGCGTTACGGCTGTTGCGATTGAAGTGATCATGATTCTGTCTGTTGTTGCCATCTTCATGGGACAGTTGAACAGCGCCAAGGAACGCAATAACGGGATCGGGGCCGATCTGATCGTCACGCCCCCGAATGCGAGCTTCATGAACGGCGTGAGCGGCGCGCCGATGACGGTGAAGCTTGTGCCGTTTTTCGAGAAACTGCCCCATGTGACTGTTGCCTCTCCAACCATCACGCAGATCAATATGGGCAGCTCGCTCGAGATTCTCTGGGGAGTGGATTACAAGAGCTACGCCGCGTTGAAGCCATTTGTTTTTATATCGGGTGGGCCTTTCCAGAATCCCTATGACGTGATCGTGGATGACGTTTTCGCGAATTCGGATCACGGGTATCACGTTGGAGATTCCATCAGCATCCTGAATCACCAGTTCCGGATCTGCGGGATTGTAGAGAGTGGCAAAGGTGGCCGCAAACTGATTCCGATCGAGACGATGGCTCAGTTGATTGGTTCTGAGGGCAAGGCGACCAACATTTACCTCAAAGTGGATCAGCCCCAAAACGCGCAAACAGTGATCGACGAAATCCATAACACCAACGGGCTGGGGAACTACCGGGTCCAGACGATGGCGGATCTCATTGCGCTCTACACGCCGGCCAAGTTTCCGGGTTTCAGTATTGCCATGAATGTGGTGATCACCATCGCGGTGATTGTCGGTTTTCTGGTGATCTTTCAATCGATGTACACGGCCGTTCTGGAGCGCACCCGCGAGATAGGCATTCTGAAATCGATGGGTGCGTCGAAGATGACGGTCGTAACCGTTGTTCTGCGCGAATCGGGTGTGCTGGCGGTGGCCGGAGTTCTGCTGGGGATCGCGGGGACGCTTGGCGTGCGCGAGTTGCTGCATCTGAAGTTCACGACGCTGGCCTTTGACCTGACTGCGCAATGGATTGGTCGCGGTGTTCTGATCGCCTTTGTCGGCGCGCTCCTCGGGGCCCTCTACCCGGCGTGGATGGCAGCGCGAAAAGATCCGATTGACGCTTTGGCCTATGAATAAGGCCTGCAGGCACGGCCCAGCATCGACCAGGTCGCAGGATGTGAAGGCCGGAATATACTTTTCCTGACTCCCCTGCAACAAACCTAGTGAGGCCAACTGCGCATATCAGAGCAGCGGAGAAAGGTTCTTTGCCGAACATAAGGAAAACCGGCGGCGGTACTTCACCTGAAAGGTGGATGTACGCCATCTGGATTGTCGTGATCGGGGCATTCGCTGTTCTGCATGCGATGAACCTCGCGGCTGATTTTCCGAACCACACGCCGTGGCATATTGACTGGGCCAAGTACACCGATGAGGGGTGGTACTCCAATGCCGCAGTGCGGGCGCACTTGTTTGGGCAATGGTATGTCCCAGGCGATTTCAATCCGGCACCGGCAGTTCCGGTATGGCCGTTTATCGAATGGCTGCTGTTTTTCTTCACTGGTGTAAATATCGAAGCGGCACGTGGGCTGGCAATCGCGTTCTTTTTTGCGAACCTGATTCTCTGCTACGCGCTGCTGCGTCCACGGACGCCGAAGTGGGTAGCTCTGCTCGCTCTGACCCTGATGGTGACGAGCCCGTTTTTGTATTGTTTCAGCCGGCTGGCGATTCTGGAGCCGATGCTGACTACGTTGACGCTGGCGGCATTGAATCTTACGGTGCGGCTTCCGAGGATGCGCCAGCAGGCCGCGACGTCAGCTGTGATCGGTGTGCTGTTCACGCTGATGATGTTGACCAAAACCACTGCCGTGTTCCTGCTACCGGCAATTGGGTGGGCGATGTTTGCGGCTTTCTGGGAACGTGGAGAGGCATCCAGCGACGCAGCGCGATCGAGCCTGCGGAAGTGGTTTCATCAATCCGCTCTTCGCTGCGCGATGTGGGCATCGGCGGCATTTGTTCTGACTTTCGGGGCCTGGATGGGGCTGGTGATTGCGCTTGGGTACTTCGGCGATTTCAAGTACCTGATGTTCATCAACAAGTATGTGAAGCCAACGCAGTTCTACTGGCCTTTGCTCAGCTTCTGGTGGTCACTTCACGCGGCCATTTGGATCGACCGTATTCTGATACCGCTTTCGGGCTTGCTGATCGCGTCGGCGTTGGTGGGAGCCGCCTTTTTTCGGAAGCGCTGGGGATGGGCGAACGAACTGCTGATCGATCCGGTCTTTGGAGCGTGCGTTCTGGCCGCCGGCGGCTACATCCTTTTCATGACATATCAGAACCATCCGCAGCCGCGATACTTCGCACTGGTGGCTGTGTTTTGCTTCTTGATGATCGCGATGACCGCCGGGAAGCTCTGCGAACAACGTGGAGTGCGCCGGATCTTCGGCTCGGGAGCGGTGGCCGCCGCCGGGATCGCTGTTGTGCTGAATGGCGTTTCAACGCTCAGCTTTGCCACGCATCCCGAGTACACGTTTCTGAATGCCGCGCGCGAACTGACGAACTACATTGACCAGCACGCGAACGGCAACCGGCTGCTGGTATCGATCAGCGGCGATGAAATTACATTGACGACACACCTTCAGTCTTTGTGCGACGACTTCAGTATGCGTACGCCGCAGTTTCCGGACCTTGGCGCCAAACTGGCTTACTACAAGCCAGGCTGGTGGGCGACGTGGAACGATATCGATCCAGGGACGCTTGAGGACTTGCACACGCACTACTCGCTGGAGCAGGTGGCGGAGTTCAAAGCTTTCGACGATCCGGAGCGCAATGTCCTGGTCCTTTTCAAGCTCCATCCGGTTGCCGAGCCACGGGTCATCCACGGGGATAACCTGCAGCAGCCGCTTCCCGACGACAAAATCGACATCATGATCGAGTAGGGAATCGATTTTCTAACGCGTGCTCTCCGCAATGAAGCCGGGGGGAGTAGACGACTTGATGCGCGATTGAGTAGACTCCTCCCCGCTGCAGGTAAGCACGTTTTTCCCCATCCTCGGAACAGGACGGTGTGATCTTCCCATATGCGTTCGCCGTAGATTGCTTGTGACTGCAATCACTCGACAGCCCTGTAGTCGGATGATAGCCTTCCGGTGACTTCGAGCCGGAACCCACGCGGGCCGGTATCTTCGCGGGAATCTTCCGGGGTTCGTGAGGTCGAGTGTCCTGGAAATCGCCCGCTCATATGGAATCGCAAATCTCTCTTGGAGGGTATGTGACAGCTATCGAATCGGTGTACCTATTTTTGAAGCGGCAACGTAAATACATGTCCATCCTTATGGGCCTGCTGCTTCCCACCATTGCTTTCGGACAGGCGGAACAAACCGGCGGAGGAGAAGCCAACCTGGTACTGCCGGATCTGTCGACGGGAAGTTTCTTCGGCATGAACGGACACGCCCTCCTGATGATCGGCCTGCTCTTCTGCGTGGGTGGCTTACTGTTCGGTCTGGCGATTTACGTGCAGTTGAAGAATCTGCCGGTACATCGCTCGATGCGCGACATCTCCGAACTGATTTATGAGACATGCAAGACCTATCTCTTGACGCAGGGCAAATTCATTCTGCTGCTCTGGGCGTTTATCGCGGTCATCATTGCTCTCTACTTTGGCTACCTGGCACCGGTACCCGGAAAATCTGTCGGCGTGACGCTGCCGATCATTTTGTTGTTCTCGCTGGTCGGTATCGCGGGCAGCTACGGAGTGGCGTGGTTCGGGATCCGCGTTAACACATTTGCAAACTCGCGGACGGCGTTTGCCGGATTGAAGGGCAAGCCGTATCCGGTGTATGCGATTCCGCTGAAGGCCGGCATGAGCATCGGGATGCTGCTGATCTCGGTCGAACTGCTCATCATGCTCTTCATCCTTCTCTTTATTCCGCGTGACTATGCGGGACCGTGCTTCATAGGTTTCGCGATCGGCGAGTCGCTTGGCGCGGCTGCGCTGCGTATTGCAGGCGGCATCTTTACCAAGATCGCGGACATCGGCTCCGATTTGATGAAGATCGTCTTCAAGATCAAGGAAGACGATGCGCGCAATCCGGGCGTCATCGCGGACTGCACGGGGGATAACGCGGGCGACTCCGTTGGACCGAGCGCGGACGGTTTCGAAACCTACGGCGTTACCGGCGTTGCACTGATCACCTTCATTCTGCTGGCCGTCAAGAGTCCGGAAACCCAGGTGCAATTGCTGGTCTGGATTTTCGTCATGCGCGTAGCCATGCTGGTTTCCAGCGCGGGCGCTTACTTCCTGAATGGTGCGATCGCGCACGCGAAATATGCGAACTCCGATGAGATGGATTTCGAGACGCCGCTGACGACGCTAGTCTGGATCACGTCGATTATTTCCATCATCCTGACTTACATCGTGTCCTACCTGATGATCCCGACGCTTGGTGATGGGACGCTCTGGTGGAAACTGGCTTCGATTATCTCGTGCGGAACTCTCGCCGGTGCGATTATCCCCGAGCTGGTGAAGGTCTTCACTTCGACCAATTCGAGCCATGTGAAGGAAGTTGTGAAATCGGCTCAGGAGGGCGGAGCTTCCCTGGGCATCCTTTCAGGATTCGTGGCCGGAAACTTCTCAGGCTACTGGCTTGGGTTGTGCATGGTCGCACTGATGGCACTGGGGTACTACTTCACAACCGGCGCATCGATGGCCGCGTTGATGCTTGCTCCGGCCGTTTTTGCGTTCGGTCTGGTCGCCTTTGGCTTCCTGGGCATGGGGCCGGTGACGATCGCGGTAGATTCCTACGGGCCGGTCACGGACAATGCTCAATCTGTATACGAGCTGTCATTGATCGAAAACGTTCCGAACATCGAAGCCGAGTTGAAGAAGGATTTCAATATCGACGTGAAGTTCGAGCGCGCGAAACATTTGCTGGAAGCGAACGACGGAGCCGGCAATACCTTCAAGGCTTCGGCGAAGCCGGTGCTGATCGGCACCGCGGTTGTCGGTGCGACCACGATGATCTTCTCGATCATCATGGCCCTCACCGGAGGACTGAGCCATGATGTGCAGAACCTCTCTCTGCTGCACGCACCATTCATGCTCGGACTGATTACCGGTGGAGCAATGATCTACTGGTTTACCGGCGCATCAACACAAGCCGTCACCACTGGCGCTTACCGGGCGGTGGAATTCATCAAGGCAAACATCAAACTCGAAGGCGTGGAGAAGGCTTCAGTCACGGACAGCAAGAAGGTCGTGGAGATCTGCACGAAGTACGCGCAGAAGGGCATGTTCAACATCTTCATGGCCGTCTTCTTTGCCACGCTTGCATTCGCGTTTGTTGAGCCGTTCTTCTTCATCGGATATCTGATTTCGATCGCCATCTTCGGCTTGTACCAGGCCATCTTTATGGCCAATGCGGGCGGCGCGTGGGACAACGCCAAGAAGGTCGTCGAGGTTGATCTGAAGCAGAAGGGCACGCCTCTTCACGACGCAACCGTCGTTGGTGATACGGTGGGCGATCCGTTCAAGGACACGTCTTCTGTCGCAATGAACCCGGTGATCAAGTTCACTACGCTGTTCGGATTACTCGCTGTTGAACTTGCCGTGACGCTCACTTCGAACAATCCGACGCTCACGCACATTCTGGCTGTAGCGTTCTTCGTGGTGTCGGTGTTCTTCGTGCACAAGTCGTTCTACGGGATGCGGATTGAGTCCAAGAGCAACTGATCCGGCACCGCAATCAAGCTTGGCCGTTCTCATCTGCTTCGGCGGATGAGAATGGCCAGGAATACAACTTAGCCATACTGAGACTGGTGGACGACCAGTAAGCTACGGCCCTGCGTGCAATGCGCAGGGCCGTGGTGTCTGAGGGGCTCGTTGGACTACTCAGCGATTCACGCTGACGGTGCCATGGGTGCCGACGTCGACAGCGCCTTTTGTTGCGGCAGCGGCTAGATACTTCAAGCTGCGGACGATCTTGCTGTCGCTGGTTTCCCAGTATTCGGCTTCGTCTACGTCGACGCGCAGGACGCGAATCTGAGGGTCGTCCTCCCCGCCGGGGAACCACGCTTTGTACATCGGATTCCAGAGTTCGTGAATCCTGGCCTTGTCACGCGATACGTGGGCGCGGCCCTTGATGGTCACATAGTTCTGATCTTTGGGATCGGCATACATGAGACCGACGTGCGTGTCTGCGGCAATCTCGTCCACCTTGCGCGAGTCCTGCGCTGTGAGAAACCAGAGCACTCCGTCGAATTCCTTCTTCTGCGTAGCCATTGGACGGCTGTCAAAGGTTCCGTCCTTTGCCGCAGTCGTCAGCATCGCAAATCGTATGTCCGCGATCAGGCTTCCGATTTTCTTGAGGCCCTCAGGGCCGGTGAGTTCCTTTGCTTCTGACATCTCTCCTCCGCAACTTGGAAATCCGCTGAATCAGTCGCCGCAGATCATTGAGATGCCATCAGCGGAGAGATACGCGCTCAATTCCCTCAGATGCCTTTGATCTATTCGAAAAGGACCGCTGAGGTATCCGCGTACACACAGCAAGAGCAATAACTTCAACGCAGATTTGCGGCGATTTCGGCGAGAGATTGTCGCTGGCCGCCCTGGGGATCGAAGTTCGCCGGATCCAGCCAGGCTTCAAATGCAACCTTGCGCGCCGGCCACTCCGAATCAAGCATGGAGAACCATGCCGTGTCGCGGTTTCGGCCTTTGATGATCATGTGCTGCCGGAATATCCCTTCGAAGGTGAATCCGTACCGTAGAGCCGCCCGCCTGGAAGGGATGTTGTTAGCGTTGCACTTCCACTCATAGCGGCGGTAGCCGAGGTCATCGAAGATGTGCTTGGCCATCAGGTACATGGCTTCGGTCGCAGCGGTAGTCTTCTGCAACGAAGGCGCCATCAGGATGTTTCCAACCTCGATCACCCCGTTGGCCGCATCCATGCGCATGTAGCTTGCGTACCCCTCGGCTTTGCCGGTGGAGCGAGGGACAATCGCCAGGAACGCAGCGGAGGTCCCGCCTACTTTCAGTTCCACCGCGCGGCGTAAATCCGCCTCTCTGACGAACGGGCCTTCGCTGAGGTAGTCCCAGACCCCGTCATGGCCGTGTATACCCCTCCAGAGGTCAGCAGCGTGGTCCTCAGCCCGCAGTGGAAGGAGCCGGACATGCCGGCCTTCGAGTGACCTGGGGGAGGGAAGCGACCGCGGTGTCCAGTGGGAAAGATCTTCGGTTTTTTGCACGGAGTCAGGCTATCAGCCACTCCGGATTGCCCTCGGGGCAGGTGCTCGGAAAGTAACGCCCCGCTTCTCCACATTTTGCTCGGTTTCGCACAGCAAAAATGCCATCGTTGTACCGGTTCTGCACCTTGTATGCGCCCCGCCGCCGCTCTAGTCTTGAGTTTCAGAACAGATGCTGCCAGCAAGACCGCTTCTGCACTGGATTTTGGGCTATTCAGGCCTCGGAAATCCGCCAGAGAAGCCCCTTTTGACGCTTTCCACAGCCTGAATGCCTGTATTTGGGGCCCCCGTGGGGCAACTACCAGCCAAACACAATATGTTGTGGTTTGTGGTTGACAGGCCCTACGGACAGCGCTATTTTTGCAACTGCGGCTGTAAAGAGACTGTAATGTTGGTCCCGGTTCCAGCCTCCGCAAGAGTAGAAAAACCCGCGGTCAGAGAAAGCCCCCGTTTTTCCGCTGCAGGACTTACCCAGCCCCAGATTTGGCCGTTAGACGCCTCAGGGACAGGTGTTTTCAAGAAATCGCCAATGGAGAGAAATCGATGAGCGAGGCCCACCTTCAAACAACAACCGATGCAGCCCTGCAAACCCCGAAAAGCCAGGGTGGCCTGACATTTTCCCGCCGTTTCTCAACCGAAGGGGTATCCCCGTACGACGAAGTGAAATGGGAGCGCAGAACCGCGCTGATCGCCGACAGCAAAGGCAACACGATCTTTGAGCAGAAAGACGTTGAGATCCCTGTCGACTGGTCGATGACGGCGACCAATATTGTCGCGTCGAAGTATCTCCACGGCCCCATTGGTTCGCCCGAGCGCGAGAATGGAGTGCGGCACCTTGTCTCGCGCGTTGCTGAGACGGTGCGCGACTGGGGTATCGCGGGAGGCTACTTCGCCAGCGATAATGACGCGGCGATCTTCCATGACGAACTCGCGCACATGCTGCTCACGCAGAAGGTGGCCTTCAACTCGCCGGTGTGGTTCAATGTCGGCTGCGACCGGCTCGAGCCCTACGCGTCTGGCGCGAACTGGCACTGGGATCCCGCTACGGGCGGCGTGGTACATGCACCGACCGGCTACAAGAACCCTCAGTGCTCCGCCTGCTTCATCAATTCCGTCGAAGACTCGATGGAGGGCATCATGGACCTCGCTCGCACCGAGGCTCTGCTCTTCAAGTACGGGTCAGGTACCGGCACCAACTTCAGTTCGCTGCGGTCGAGCCATGAAGGCGTGACCGGCGGCGGAACGGCCAGCGGCCCGCTGAGCTTCATGCGTGGGCTGGATGCGTTCGCCGGTGTGATCAAGAGCGGCGGCAAAACCCGTCGCGCTGCCAAGATGGCCATTCTGAATGCCGAGCACCCTGACATCATCGATTTCATCGAGTGCAAGGCGAAGGAAGAAGCCAAGGCGCATACGCTCATCCGGAACGGCTACGACGGTTCCGGCCCTGACTCCGAGGCATTCTCGTCGATCTTCTTCCAGAACGCCAACAACTCAGTTCGCGTGACCGACGAGTTCATGCGCGCCTATGAGACCGATGGCGAGTACTGGACCAAGGGCGTGAAGGACGATAAGCCCGTACACGCATACAAGGCTCGCGAGATCATGCGCATGATCGCCGATGCCACATGGCATTGCGGCGATCCCGGCCTGCAGTTCGACACCACGATTAATAAGTGGCACACATCGAAGAACACGGCGCGTATCAATGCTTCGAACCCGTGCTCGGAGTACATGTTCCTGGATAACTCGGCGTGCAACCTGGCGAGCTTCAACTTGATGAAGTTCATCACGCCGAACGGAGTCTTCAACATTCCTGAGTATCGCCACGCCATCTCGGTTGTGATTACTGCGATGGAGATCCTGGTCGACAACTCGGGCTACCCGACGGAGAAGATTGCGCGGAACTCGCATGACTACCGGCCGCTCGGCCTCGGCTATGCGAACCTTGGCGCGCTGCTCATGTCGTTCGGTATTCCGTATGATTCGGCGACAGGCCGTGATCTTGCCGCTGCGCTTACGGCAATCATGTGCGGACAGGCTTATCTGCAATCGGCAGTCCTCGCGGCCAATGCACCTTCGCTCGCTTCAGCCACGCCGCTGACGGCAAGCGTCGAGCGCCAGGGCGGTGCCTGCCCCGGGTTCTACGTGAACCGCGAACCATTCCTCAACGTGATCCGCATGCATCGCGCCGAGGTTAACAACATCGGCAAGTCGCGTACGAGCGGGGAGCCCTTCATGCTTCCTCAACTCGAGGCGCTTATCGATGCCAGCCGCGAGTGCTGGGACATGGCTCTCGTCTACGGCGAGCGCTACGGATATCGCAACTCGCAGACTACTGTGCTGGCTCCGACGGGAACCATTGGCTTCATGATGGACTGCGACACCACCGGCATCGAGCCCGATCTTGCTCTAGTCAAGTACAAGAAGCTCGTGGGCGGCGGCATGATCAAGATCGTCAACAACACGGTGCCTGCCGCGCTGTTCAAGCTGGGCTACAACAATGACCAGGTCGATGCCATCGTCAGCTATATCGATGCCACCGGCACGATCGAAGGTGCGCCTGGAATCAAGCCGGAGCATCTCTCGGTCTTTGACTGCTCGTTCAAGCCTGCGAAGGGCACGCGCTCTATCCACTACATGGGCCACATCAAGATGATGGCTGCCACCCAACCGTTCCTCTCCGGAGCAATTTCGAAGACCGTAAACCTTCCGAACGAAGCAACACCGGAAGACATTGCCGAGGCCTACGCAGAAAGCTGGCGTCAGGGAATCAAGGCGGTCGCAATCTATCGCGATGGCTCCAAAGGAACGCAGCCGCTGAACACCAGCATGGACAGCAAGAAAGAAGTGACGGCTCTGGATGTTGCCGGCCAGCGAGTACTCTCGCAGATTGCCGCCGGGCAGCCGGCAGCCGAGGCCGACCTGAAGACGCTCGAAGCCAAGATCAGCGAGAAACTTGAGGTCACGGCGAAGTCGGTCGTCTCCGCGGCGGGCGCCTTCCAGCGCGCACTCGAGGAGATCGCCAAGGCTGCCTCGGTTGCGCAGCTGACAGCAGCACTGGCGCCTCAGCCGGAATCGCAGGACCTGAATGCGCCACCGCGGGCGATCCGTCATCGGCTGCAGGAGGAGCGTGCGTCTGTCACCCACAAGTTCTCCATTGCGGGTCACGAGGGATATATCACGGTTGGTTTGTATCCGACCGGCCAGCCGGGCGAAATCTTCATCAAGATGGCAAAAGAGGGCTCCACCGTCTCCGGCCTCATGGACGCGTTCGCGACTTCCATTTCGCTTGCGCTCCAGCATGGTGTTCCGCTGCGTGTGCTCTGCGAGAAGTTCGCGCACACTCGCTTCGAGCCATCGGGCTGGACGGGCAACGAGCAGATTGGATACGCGAAGAGCTTGATGGACTACATCTTCCGCTGGCTCAACCTGCGCTTCCTTTCCGGCGAGCAACTGACCCTGTTCGCTGGACTTGCTCCCCAGGCTGCGCCCATTCCGGAGACGCCAACCATTCTTTCCGACAGCGAAGCGGAAGTTGACGAGCACAATCAACTCTCGCGGCTCGCCGAAGAGATGGCAAAGCGTTCCTACACTGGAATGGGGAGCACGTCAGCGCCGGGCGGCAGCATTGCGCCTGAGGCGACGAGTTCCGCCTCGTCGTCGAGCAGCGCGCCTCAGTTGCACGATCGCGGTCTGTTCCACGCCTCGGATGCAATGCGGGGCATGTACGAGATGGGCGATGCTCCAAGCTGCTCGACCTGCGGAGCCATCATGGTCAGGAACGGAAGCTGCTACCGCTGCATGAGCTGCGGGTCAACTTCGGGGTGCAGTTAAGTACTTCTTACGTACCTTTAGGAGAAGAAGAAGAAGAAAAGGATGGAGCAGACAGATACCTGTCTGCTCCATTTTTATGTCTCTGATCGGTGAGAAGCAGCTACTTATACCGAGATAGATGTGACCTCATTTCGTGTTTGTTCTTGCGGCGTTTCGCGGCACAAAGTTTGCATGGTCTCGGTGAAGGCGTCTGCGACGTCGAGGCGCGGATTGAAGTAATTCGCATTCAAGTATGCGCTGGTGGCAGCACAAAATCGGGAGATAGTTGGACGGTATTCTGCGTGTTTCTTCCAGCATCTTATCCAACGTTGAGCGAAGCCTGAGAGGGCAGCTCTGGCACAGGGGTTTCGCAGCAACTGCACCATAGAACCATCAACGGGCCGCGGCCCTCATGTGGCGATGGGTGGAGCGTCACCGGGGACAGCTTCGTCGACGATCGCGGGCAATTCTTGAACCGGTCCAGCAGCGTGCAGAGGCAGGTCTGGGACTGCGACTGCCGGGGCAGCTGAAATCGCGTCCGAGAGACCAATCGGGCGTCCGGCGGAAGTGCCTGCCAGGAGGCTCACTGCCAGATCGATCGGCAACGATGCGGCCTTGTCATTATCAGGAATCGCGGAGGCAACTGTTGCGGCCTCAAGCGCGCTGCGCTCGGCCTGCTGTGTGGCAGCTTCATCGACCGCCTGAAGGTCGGCGATGCGTTGCAGCAGGATATCTTTCAGCGTCGCGAGGGAAGGATCATTTGCCGCAACATCAGTTGTTTGCTCGACTTGTGCGAGCGTGGCACGGAGAGCTTCGATCGTTCGAGACGTGACCTGATACGGCATTTCACCCCTGACCGGTTCACAGTTTGATGCGAATGCGAATGTAAAGGGTGCCGGGCAGCGAGCTTTTCGTGCGCTGCTCGAAGCGTCAAGACCTTGGGTTGAGGCAGGCAACATCATTCGGTGACGACAGTATGAAGGGGTCTCGGAATAGCCTCTCCTCTGCTGCTCCGCTCAACTACTACTTCTTGCGCTGTGGAGTGCTAAGACGAGACGTCTAGCTGGTCTCGACGTCAATCGATGTTGCCGTTCCAAGAGGTCGGCCACTACTGTTCTGGTTAGTTCGTCGCCAAGCGACGGGTTAGTAACGCGGGCCAGGATGACGGCACCGACCATTTCCGAGAGAATTTCCCAAGCCATTCGACGCTCTGCGGCATTGTCGGTGCCGGGAAGTGCGGCAATGAGATTTTGACAAGCTCAAATTGTGCGCGACACAGATGTGGGCAGCGGAGATGAAGGCTGGGAGAGCGGAGCCGATTGTGCAAGGGAACTGTCGTCGCCCATTTTCGTCGGCGCATTCTCTGACGAGCATTTTTGAAAGATCGTCCGCATTTTGTTCGATTAGCTCGGATCGTGTTGCTGCACCTTGCTTCCGTGGATCGTGACAGCTCGCTTTGCCGGGCCGCCCATCTCACCCGCGTCGCCTGTTTGGGTAAAGGAGGTTGGTGAAATGTCAGACCAGATTTCGTGCCATAGCATTTTCTTTCCGTGTTCAGGGAACTGCAAGTCGATTGTGAGTTGTTTTCCGTCCCAATTAAGAGTGCTATTGGAATAGGTATCGAGATTGCAAGCGGCTAGTCCAGAGTTGTTGCAAAGCATTCCCCGAAGGCTGTTTGTGGTTTTGTCCCACCAATGGAAGGCGATCAAGAAGACTTCTGTGCTCGAAGACTTGATATACTCTTCCTCCATCAAAACGTATCCACCAGGACCGGGACGCCAGATTTCCTCACCTGCGCAGGTTTTCCCGTCGCCGAAGACATAACTCGTCGTCCAATGGCCTGCGAGCGATTGAGTGAGGCTTTGCAACTGTGGTGCTGATTCCGGAGCGCTCTGAGCTTCTGAGGGAACAGTGCCGGCAGTTTCTTTGCTTTTCGAATCTGGCAGGCGCGTGGCATGAATTGTGAACAATTTCTTACGCGGGGCTCCGGGCTGACCGTACTCCCCGGTCTGAACAAAGGAAGTTGGAGTGATATCCGACCACACCTCGTGCCAGGTCGATTTTCGTCCAGTCTCTGAGGTCTCCGTTTCGTCGATCACTAACTGTTTGTCATCCCACTTCATTGCAATGTCGCCGCGGGCGCCCTTGATGTCACAGGTGTAAGGAAGCAGATTCTGGCATTCCATTCCCTTCAGAGTCTTACTCGCAGAATCCCACCAGAGGATCCCGAGGAGAAAGAGGGGCTGCTCGCGCATTTGGAGTGTTTCTTCTTCAATCAGGGTGTAACCACCCGGTCCGGGGCGCCAAGTTTCCTCTCCGGACAGGACCGAACCTTTCGGTGATGAGGCGTCAGATTCCCAGTTCACGGCCAAGGACCAATGTCCAGACAGCGCACGAGTGAGATCTTCAATTTCTTGATTGGGCTTTAAATGGTCCGACTGCTCGCTACGACACATGCTCGAAAAAGTGAGAAGGAACGTGAGTAAGCTGATCGCGGGGAGCACAAGTCTTGATCTGGTTGTCATGATGCTGTCCATTCGAAGTCGTGTTGTGCCGGTCCATTCTGGAAGGAAGGCAACCTGAATTTTCAGCTTGCCTTGTTCACGGAAACATCCCAACCGCCAGATACGGGTGTCGTGGAACCTCCCGTCAGTGACGAACTGCAGGGGATGAATCGGATCGGGGTGAACGTGGCGTTCTGCCACTTGTCGTCAGGGCCGAAGAACTCGGCGAGCGCTGGGGTTGTTTTCCCTGTTTCGGCGGGAGGCTGGTTCACAAGCAAATCCACTACCTCGTTTACCGACGACGTGTGTCCCGTGCTCTCGGTTCGCGAGTATGCAAGGGTGCCGACCGCACTGCAGATCGAAGGTGTTCCGGTCTCTACGGCGATGTCAAACTCGACAGCCTGAGGAGCGTTGCTGTTGACGAATGGTCCGGTAACGACGATCCCACTGCCCGGGGTCGAAAGAAAGTTGGGCGTCATGGTCACACCAATACCAGGAGGCCCCTGAACTCCCTGCTGTCCGGCTGGTCCCTGGGGACCGGTCGGCCCGGCAGGACCAATGTCACCGGGTTGGCCTTGCGGACCTGCGGGTCCTATTGGACCTTGAGGGCCTGCAGAGCCGTAGGTCAGTTCGTAGGGCATGAACAGGCCGAGGCTGTTGACGATGAGGACACTGAAATTTCCGGCTACCGTGTTGGCGGGAAGGGCCGCAACAATCTGCGTGTCGGTGTACGAAATGACAGTGAGCGGACTACCGGCGAACAGGACTGTGGGAGACTTCCTGGCCGGTTCGAATCCAGAACCGTTGAAGGTCACCTGATTGCGGCTGTAATCAACGGCGGCCTTGTTGATGGTGATGATTGGCAGCGCTACCGCACATGCGCAGCGGCCCGAGATAAGAAGAACCAAGGCAATCAGGATGAGTTTACGCACGTTGAATTCTCCTGGAATCATTGGAGCTTTGGTTGGAAGATGCGTGGCTCGGCAATGCTATTGCTGGACACTCACAAATCTGCCCTTGTCGTGAGTTTTGAGAGCGACCCTGCCGTCGGAGAGATTGACGATGTAGAACTTTTCCCAGTCGCCGATGGAAGTGCGGTTCGCATATAACGCCAGTCCGCCACCTTGCTGGGCGCTGAGGTAATTTCCATTGAACGATTTGAAGCTGACAGTTCCGTCGTTGTTGTCGATGATCGTCCAAGTCTCCCAATCACCAACCTGAGGCCGGTTGGCGTATACATCGTTTCCGCCGCCCATCTGAGCCGAGAAGAGACCCTGCCACGAGAGCAAAGAAATCTTGTTACCGGTGCCGACCTGCGCCATGATGAAGCTTTCCCATGGCCCTGCATTATCGCGGTTTGCCCAGATGTGGCCGTGCTGGTTGGGATCGGGTTCTGATCCCAGTAAATCTGCTGCGAGTCCGAGCGCACCAGCCAGGGCCCAGCCTAGAGGTGTTCCCGATTCCAATGCGGTGAGGACTGAAGCAACGACTGGAATGCCTAGTGTTGCACCGAGCGCAGGTACAGACCCTGATGCAATGATGACGAAATCCGCGATGGTACGGCCGGAAACGATCAGTCGAGCTGCCTGGACCAAGTCCTCGTAAAACTTCCCCCAGCGGGGAGTCACGATTAGCCCTTCAACCCCGACGACACCGTTGATATCTACGCCATTGTTTCCCCCGAATTTATTGACGAGTTCGATGTAACCGATGGAGCCGTTGAGGGCCGCTGCCACAGCCGGCCACAGTGTGCCTGCAAGCGTGGCGAGAGCATTGCCCGTAGTGGCCAACACTGATTCGAGAGCGTGCGTCTGGTCGTTCGTGAGGCCGATCCACCAGACTGGACCGGTACTTTTGAATTCGCCTGCGGAATTGTTGGGGGGCGGGGCTGGCTTTACGAAGTCGGCAGCACTGTTGATCAGCGATGTGTCGTCCAGGATCTTCTTCGCGGGTGGATTCGATTGCGGAACTTTCTGCCCGGGTGCTACCTGGGTTGCAATTTTTGTGGCAGCGACCGGTACCTTGGATAGAGTGCGTTCGTTCGCCATCGGGAACCTCCTTCTCGATGTGTTCTGCTTGCGTTAGTTGGTGTAAGGCGCTCGTGACGTTCTCACGCGCAGAGCTGGTGTTTTTTTCCATTCGTGGGCATCCAGCTTGCGGATGTATCGCGGAGCGCCTCGGGCCGGGGGAGCCGGACTTGCTTAATTTGGGGTGCAGAGCGTGCCGATGTAGTCACCACTCGTGGTGCCGGCTATTGGGTCGAACTCTCCGCGCAAACGAATCTGTCCCGTCGCGTTTGCCATCGCACCGGTGCCGCCGGTGAACGTGATCAAGGACGCAAATCCTCCATGTCCGGGCGGTAGATCAAGGGTCCCGGTGTCCGTGCCAAAGAGCTCGTCGCCGTTCTTCAATGCGATGATGCTGTGCCCAGTGAAGAACGAGATTGTGGGCACTTCCGGCTCGCCGTTCGGAATGATCTTGTCCATGGTGAAGCGGTATTTACCTTGAATGCCTCCCCAAACATTTCCCGCCGTGCAGAGCGGACCGGTACATGTGTCTGCCGGTTGAACCTGGGCCTCGAAGCTGCCTACGAGAGGTTTGCATCGTTGCGCTGCAACTGGGACGACGATCGTCGCCGCGATGAGGAATCCTCGGAGTCCTGCTGAGCTGATCGTCCGGAATTGATTCATCATGTCACTCTCCTTTTGGTCATGTAGGGGGCTAGAAGCGGAAGCGTCATCTTCCGTTCATGTGTGAATAACGGTCCCGTTTGCTGTCTTCAGTTCGCTGGGAAATAGCTCAGATCGGGGCGAAACTCGACCACTTCCGAGGTGAAGAAGCCTCCCATGGCGTTTGCAATTTGGTCCACTACGGCTTGCCCTTCGTTGGGACCGAATGCGTCTCGCAGAATGTCGGGAGGAGATTTCACCGCAGGATCATCGAAGCTTGCCCATGTGTTGTGAGAAATAACCAGAATCCAAGTTCCGAATTCACCGCCTTCGTCCAGCGAGTACCAGCTGGCGTCCATCGGAGTTTTCGTCTTTTCGAGCGCTTCACGAAATCTGGCAGCGGCGGCAACAAAGAGAGAGGTCTTGCCGAGCGGGACGTGGAAGGTGTCGATTTCGTAGTATTTTGCCGGCCGCTCCGAGGTTGCGCCGGTCTCGTGGCCCAGCTCGGGAACTTCTTCGTACATCTTTGCAATCGACTTGGTGCGTGAATCTCCTATGGACTTGTCAATCTGCGCCTGATGTTGTGCCGCGGGGACCGGTTCTTGATCCAAGTCGGCCCACTTCAGCCGGCGCCTCACCAGAACATAGTTCCCGTCGCTCTCGCCAGTGCGTACTTCAAAGACGACAAGCGCGTGCGGGTCCTTTATGCTGGCTTGCCACGCGACCAGCTGTTTGCGTCCTTGCTCATACTGTTGCCGTGCGCCAGCTCTGACCGTCTCCTCCTGGGCAATCATCAGCGTCCCAGGCTTCGGTTGAGATTGCTGCGTCGGTGCGACGAGCGTCGCGGCAAAGCAGCCAATCAGGAGACCGGAAGCAATCGGTGAATTCCACATAAAGACCTCAATTTCTTGTGAAAAGGCAGACAAGCCGAACCTGCTGCCTGCGTCGTGAGCAGTCTGTGACTCATCGCAAGAGCCATGCTGCCATTCCCGCCCACGCGGGTGTGTTGCCGATCCAAATGAGCAGGGGATGCGAGCAAAAAATGAGAAGCCCTCCCCAGAGAAATGCAGGGTTCAGTTTGCGGTTGTTCATGCTGTCTATCGTGACGCAGGTCAATATACACGCATCGCCCAGGGCGATACTCGTCCATAAACTTCCCGTCTCGATGAAGTGCAGGGGAAGGCGGGAGATTGCGGGCGCCCAGAGACTGAGCGACGCAAGCACCATCAAGGGCTTGTGCAGGTCACCGCGTCCTCGATGCCATATTGCCGCGAGGAACAAGACGGCGAAGGTTGCCAAAATGCCGAGGCTCAACAGAAAGAATCCGGGCCACTTCACTGTTTCCGGAAATGCCGTGAAACCTCGACGAGCTGCTCTCGTGACGACCGTTTCGGTTACGGCCACCATCAGCGTAGCCAGGCACACCCCGAATACGCCAAGCTGGCGATGCAGGCGCGTGCGGCGAACCGAGATGAGCCCTGCCTGTACAAAGAACAACAGAAACCACAGCGTCATTACCAGGCCATGAAGTTGAAGGAGCCCGGACAACGCAGGGAATCCGAATGCGTTCCTGAGGTAATAGGATTGGGCGAAGCCCGCAAAGACGAGCAGGGTCGATGCAGCACCAATCAAAATGTAGAAGCGGCCATTCCGGACACCACGATTTGTGATTGAACCTTCAATCATGTGGTCAGTTCCGAGATGGCTTAGGATTCGCATGAGGGGAAGTAGTGATCGCGAGCGCCAATTTCGACGAAGCGGCAAGCAGAGTCAACAAAACAACTCTTTAAATCAGCTTTAACCTGAAAGCGGCTGATCCAGAAGAGGTTGCGCGCGTGTCTTAACCGGGTGTCTTTCTGACGCCGTGCTAATATTTCCTCCACAGCAGTCTGCTTGTGACGAGATCCGCGACCAGAAATGATGCCCGTCCCCAGCTCAACGGCGCCCAAATACCGGTTTGGTCCTTTCGAACTTGACCCGCGCCAGAGCAGTCTCTCTCGCAATGGCAACCGAGTGAAGCTGCAGGAGCTTCCGTTCCGCCTGCTCGTGATGCTCGTGGAACGGGGTGGTGAGCTGGTCACTCGAGAGGAAGTACGCCAACGCCTGTGGCCGGAGAACACCTTCGTTGAATTCGATAACAGCCTGGGCGTAGCTATCCGTAAAGTGAGAGACTCGCTTGGCGATAACGCCGACGTCCCGCACTATGTCGAAACGATCCCGCGCCGCGGATACCGTTTCATCGCTCCAGTTCTTACGGAGGGCGCGGCCGCACCGGCTCCAGAGGTTGAGGCGCCGTTAGCAGTTCCCGTACAAGAAACCCGCAGATCGCGCCGGGGGATGGCGATCCTGATTTCCGTAGCGTTGGGCGGGGCACTTATTGTTGCCGGATGGTTCTGGCGGAATCAGATGCGTCCTCGCATTCCGGAGCGCGCATTGGTAGTGGTTGGCGATTTCGCGAATACTACCGGCGATCCTGTGTTTGACGGTGCTCTGCGCCGAGCCGCATTGATTCAGCTCGCGCAATCTCCTTATCTGAACATTCTTTCTGATCAAAAGCTGGGAGAGATTCTCCAGGATCTGGGACGCACACCCGATGACAAGCTGACCCCTGCTCTCGCGCTGGAGGTCTGCCAGCGTGGAAAGGCGTCCGCATTGATCGTTGGGTCCATCCAGCCAACCGGAGGAGCGTTTCTGCTGGCCTTGGAAGCCACTCGGTGTGCCGACGGGAGGTCTTTAGGTCACGAAACGCTGACCGTGGCGAATCAGAAAGCGGTTCTGCCCCGCCTGGGTTCGATGATTGAGGATCTCCGAAGGAGTCTGGGTGAGTCGCGCGCATCTCTTCAACAGTTCGATGTGCCCGTTGAACAAGCGACTACGAATTCTCTGGAGGCCCTCAAAGCCTATCAATTGGGGCTAGAGCTGCGCGCTCACTCCAAAAACCTTGAAGCCAGGCCGGCCTTCAAAACCGCGATCGCTTTAGACCCCAGCTTTGCCATTGCCTACGCTCAACTGGGGTCCTCGTACTCCAACGAAGGAGAAACCCAGGAGAGCAAGAAGTACTTTCGAAAGGCGTTTGAACTTCGCTCCCACGCCACCGAACCAGAAAGGCTCTATATCGTCGGTCGCTATTTCGATATTGTCACGAGCGAACTGGAGAAAGGATCTGAGACGTACAAACTGTGGACCGAACTGTATCCCGATGAATGGCGCTCCTACAACGCCCTGGCGAATGACGCCAACTTGTTGGGGCGGTATGACACGGTTGTCGACGCCTCTAAACAGGCTGTTCGTCTCGAACCCAATCACAATTTTGGATACATCAATTTGATTTCTGGTCTTGTTGCATTGAATCGGCTTGATGAAGCGAAGTCGATGTGCGAGCGACTTATCGCACAAGGGCATGACGATACATTCATTCACCTCAACCTGTTCGCCATTGCGACCCTCAGGAACGATGCGCCGGCACTGGCCCGCGAATACGCGTGGGCGCAAAAGCATCCAGAGAGCACTGCGATGCTCTATGCCGAAGCCGAAGCAGATGCCGCGGCGGGAAAAGTCAGTCGAAGCACTAAGCTTTTCGAGCAAGTAGCTCGATCGAGCGGCGAGAGTGGCGATTCCGAATCGGCTGCCAATACGTTGGCAATATCCGCCGAGATCAATTCAGAAATGGGCAGGACAAGCGTGGCCCAAACGGAATCTCAGAACGCCCTGAAGCTTGGGAAGAATCAAATTGTGCTGGGTCTAGCGGCTTTGATAGAAGCTCGGGCAGGGAACGCTAAAAGAGCAAACGAACTTCTCGGTGAACTCGACCACGATTATCCGCTTTCAACATTCAACATTTGCCTTTACTCCCCGATGGCGAAAACGACGCTGGCCGTGGCTCACGGCAGTTCCGCTGCCGAGATTACCAATCTCATGGAACCGGCGCTTCCCTATGAGTTGGGAAATGTTGCGGGTTTGCTGCCGATCTATGTGAGAGGGACTTCCTACCTGCAGATCCGTTCGGGAAAGGAAGCTCAGCAAGAGTTTCAGAAGGTCCTGGATCACCATGCGGTGGATGCGGTGACAACGCTGTACCCACTGTCTCAGCTCGGACTTGCGCGATGCTACGCGTTGCTGGGCAGAAGAGCAGACAGTCGGCGAGCCTATGAGACCTTTTTCTCGCTCTGGAAAGATGCTGACCAGGATCTGCCTGTTCTAATGAGGGCGCGGAGAGAATACCAGGCGTTGAAATGAGAGCGGGGCGATTGTCAGTTGGAGAGTCCGAAGCCTAACCGAAAACAAAATCCCAGTAGCGTGAACGAATTTAATCAACCGCAAAAGGCGCCGACCCGTTCTTGTGCCCGCGTCTCGATGTACGGTTTTCGGTTTGTAAACTGCCCAACCCTGGTTTTCCATTGCGCTTGCGATGGAAGGAATCGCGGTGATCATGCAGCCTGTCTGGCGGAGCGGCGAAAGATGGGTACGTCGCGCATGACGATAACGAAACAGATTGCGATTCCAACGAGAGCTAGCCCTGTTCCAGCAAGTGCGGTGGATACGCCGACGATTGGGATCACCTTTCCCATAGCTAACGCTCCAAGAGGCATGCCAAGTCGAAACGCGAGGTTATAAACGCTCATGACGCGGCCACGCATCTGGTCAGAAACGATCAGTTGCACGAGGGAGAGCAATAAAGAGGCGGAGGCCATCATGGCGACTCCGCTCAAAAACAGCAATAAACAGGACAAGGAGAGCCATCGACTCCACGCAAAACCTGCGATGGATGCTCCCAGGCCGATCAACGTCAGTAGCACCACGTACCCTTGCTGTTTCAGCTTTTCCGAAGCAGCGACGAGAAGCCCGCCTGCAATCGATCCAGCCCCGGAGGAGATCAGCAATAACTGATAGGTCTGGGCGCCTTGATGGAAGACGGTTTGAACAATGACCGGAAGAAACCCCGTATAGGAAAAGCCGAAGAGGGTGGCAATAAAGGCCAAAAAAACGAGTGAGGACAGACCGTGGCGCTGGCGTATGAAGACGAGGCCCTGTTTCATGCTCTTCAGAATCGAGTCCTTGGATTTTGGCGGGACGAACTGCACGTGAATGGCCAATAGCGACGCGATGACCGCGAGGTAGGAGACCCCGTTCAGAGCAAAACACCACGTCGCGGCCAAGGTGGCATAAGCGAAGCAGCCTATGGCCGGTCCCAACACCCGGGCGAGATTGAACTGGATGGAGTTCAAGGCGATCGCATTTGCCAAATCCTCAGAGGGGACGAGCGTGGGAAGAAGGGCAGAATAAGCCGGCCCGCCGAAAGACTGTCCGACCCCGACGAGAAAGGATAGGGCGAGAATCTCCCAGATCGCAATTCTGTGGGTGAAGAACAAGGCCGCCAGGACGAAGGCACAGGTCATTTGTATGTATTGCGAACCGAGCAGCATTTTGCGGCGATCCATGCGATCTGCGAATACGCCGCCCACCAGCGAAAAGAGAATGATTGGAAGCTGGCCCAGGAACAGATCGAGCCCCAAGTAGAAAGAATTCCTGGTTATGTCGTATACGAGCCAACTTTGTGCAAACTGCTGGACGAACGTGCCTATCGTTGAAGCGCAAGCTCCGCACCACATCACGCGGAAGTCGCGATGGCGGAATGCGCGGAAGGTGCGATTGAGAATGGGCGACTGGGAGATCAATCTGGACGCCTTCCAGGGTGGACGTCCGACCCCGAGTGGCAAGCGAACGTCATCAAACGACTCACTTTCATCGATGCGGAATTTCTAGATACCAAGAGTGATGAAGAATTCGGGTGATCGGTCGCAAATTCGCTACTACTATCAGGCAGAATTGAGACGAGCGGCTCCACCAGGCGGGCTGGCAGGCACAGTTTGGCGGGCTTTGCGGGGCTCGTGGAACAGACTCTACTTCGGAGATCGCTCATTCAATTCAGTCTCAATAGTACGTGGTCGCAAGAACCGCTGGCTTGCAGAACAATGCAGGCCATCACCCCTTGTGAGACAGAGTGGTCGCTTGTGTCGTAATGAGTTGGATCCCTGCGGATATCGGTGAAATGATTGAGAACGCCAATCCATGCGTTCAGAACGCTGTCCGCAGCACGGCGCGGCGCGTGAACACCTTGCGGATGATAAGAAGTCTAAGATTATTGACTCAGCTGTTGACAATCCGCAGATCCCGCGCGAAGCCAAGGTCGGCCAAGGCTGGATTGGTTTGCTTAATTAGCCCGGGAATCAGGTCGGGTGCAACAGGACGCGAGAGTAGAAAGCCCTGCAGGTAGTCGCATTGGAGATCGCGCAGGCACATCGCCTGCGAGGCGGTCTCAACTCCTTCGGCGACGACAGTGTGCCCCAGAGCGTGGGACATGTTGATGATCGCCTGTACGATCGAATGCGCGGTCGTGTCGCAGCTTGGCTTCATGAAAGACCGGTCAATCTTGATCGTGGAAGACTGGAACTGACTGATACGTGCAAAAGATGAGTGGCCGGTTCCGAAATCGTCGATCGAGAATTTGAATCCGCGCTCAGCGAGAACTTCGATGTTCCTGCAAACTTCCTCACCATCGCTCAGAGCGAGTGTCTCAGTGACTTCAAGATGGATCAGATTCGGATCAAGTCCGTATTGGTTCAGCATGCCTGTCAACTTGGCGGCAAAATCAAACTGCATCAGTTGCTTCCCGGATACATTGATCGCCACGGGCGCAAGCACTACGTTCTCGGCTCTCCAGTTCTGCATCTGCTCGCACACTCTGCGGATAACCCAATTTCCCAGTTGAACGATCAGACCTGTCGATTCCGCGACCGGAATGAAACGGTCGGGGCCCACTGCTCCGAGCGTCGGGTGATTAAGTCGCAGCAGCGCCTCAAGAGAGCGAACCTTGCCGTGCATATCGTAGATGGGCTGATATACAAGATGGAATCCGCCATCTTCTATTCGGTCCCGAAGATGTTCCTCCAGCATCCGGTGCTCTTCAGCTTGACGTTTCAGATCGCGCGAAGCCCAGATGACCTGATCGCCGCCCCTCTGCTTGGCACTGATTCGTGCAATCTCGGCATCCTGCCATAGGGTTGCGACGTTGGTTCCGTCATCTGGAAACAGGACGACGCCGATGCTGGCGGTTTGCTGGAGGCTAAAACCGTGGAGGATTACTTGCTCGCGAAAGATTCGCCGCAGGTGAGCCAGCTGGGCATCGACCGCACTCGGACCGTTGATGCCGTTCAGTACCACCATGAACTCGTCGCCACCCGTTCTGACCACAAAATCTATGGCGCGAACAGAATTGACCAGCCGAGCAGCAACGATCCGGATATATTCATCGCCGATCTCCATGCCACAGGAGTCATTGACGCGCTTGAACCGGTCCATGTCGATCGAAAGAATGGCTACCTTCTGGCTATCTCTGACCGCCGCTTCCGATGCCACCCGAATCAATTCGAGAGCGCGTGATCTATTGGGAAGTCCAGTAAGCGAGTCATTGCCAGAGAGATCGGTTATTCGCTTCTGGAGTTTTTCGCGCTCGCTTACATCGGTAGCCATGACGAAGCGGCATGAGCGTCCGCGAAAATCAATATTGTGAACTGAGAGATCGACAGGAACCTCAGAGCCGTCCTTGCGAACATGCATAGAGCATCGATTCGAGAATGGAGTTTGATTGGCCAGTTCCTTCGCCGATGACTCATGTTGCGCAGGCGCCAGAATGTCGGGTAGCCGGAGCCCGAGGAACTCCTTGAGGGTGTAGCCATGCATTTCGAGCGCGGCCTGATTGGCAGCGTGGAACTTCTTTGTCTCCCGGTCAAGGATCCAGAGGGCGTTTGGATGGTTGTCAAAAAGAAGGCGGTAGTCTTCAGCGCGTTTGTTGCTGCTTATTGCGTCCTCTTCCATGACGATCAGGATGATTGCTGCGGCGACGCAGTAATGGGGAAGATTCCAGATTTCCTGGTTGATTGGATGGGCTGCAAGCGCTTTCCCAAGCCAGAAGGCGAGTGGGAATGTCGCGCCCCACCCCACCAGACCAATGATGATCATG
>Ga0157369_10001999_pt1 | contig 24545 bp, 27 predicted proteins | sample C25metaG_FD_113461 | JGI IMG/M metagenome (GOLD analysis project Ga0157369, IMG submission 113461) | Corn rhizosphere microbial communities from Kellogg Biological Station, Michigan, USA - C2-5 metaG | ecosystem: Host-associated > Plants > Roots > Rhizosphere > Soil | place: USA: Michigan... | reverse complement strand
ATCGAGCTCCTCGACGATGCCGTTGAACGAGGCGAACGGGCCGTCCAGAACCTTGACGCTGTCGCCGATGTCGTAATCGACATTGATCTTCTTTGTCGGAGCGGCCGCTGCGGCTTCTTCCTTAGTGGAGAGGATTCGCGCTGCTTCGGCCTCGCTGATCGGCTGCGGCTTGCCGCCGGGACCGAGAAAGCCGGTGACCTTCGGGGTGTTCTTGACCAGGTGATAAACCTGGTCGTTCATCGCGAGCTTCGCCAGCACGTAACCAGGGAAGAACTTACGGTCGCTCGTCACCTTCTTGCCGCGGCGGATCTCGGTCACCTTCTCCGTCGGGACCTCGACGGCCTCGACCTGATTTTCGAGGCCCATTCGGCTTGCGTCGGCGAGGATCTGCTCCTTCACCTTGTTCTCGAAGCCGGAATAAGCGTGGATGATGTACCAGCGGGACATGGGTCTAGCTCTCGTTTGGTTAGCCGAGTTGTTTCAGAAGGAACTGAACGGCTGCGGAAAAGACGAAGTCGGTGCCGAGGAAAAAGAAGGCAAGGATCGCGGTCATGATCATGACCATGATCGCGGTCCGGATGGTCTCCTGGCGAGTCGGCCAGTGAACCTTCTGGATCCCCTCGATTTTAACCTGGCGGACAAACTCGCCAACCGAAACCTTAGCCACTCGTCACCTCGCAATGCCGCCACGCGATTGAATCGGGTGACGTCGATCCTCGCTATGCGAGGTCGGCCGGCTCTCGGCGTCTCTCGACATAGCTCGCTCCGCTGCGCTCGCTTCGCTAGTGCTCGGCGCCTCAGCAGGATAGAAAAACGAGGTCCGCGGGGCTTCCCGCCGGACCTCGGACGCCAAGGCATGTAGCGCGCGCGGCGTGGGGGTTCAAGGCTGGCGGCGGCGGTTAGCTTCGAACAGGCCAAAGCGCAGTGTCGGGGATGCCCTTGGGTGCTCCGGCGCGCGGCGCAAATCCAGCGCGACCATCGCCACGGTGACGAGCAATGCGCAGGCGAGGCGGGCATTGTTAAGCTATAGGAAAATGCGTTCAGCAAATGGCTAACGGAGCGCAGGGCTTGTCAGGCGATCAGCCGCTGTCTACCTCGCGCCGGCCCGAATACAGGAGTGTAGCTCAGTTGGTAGAGCATCGGTCTCCAAAACCGAGGGTCGTGGGTTCGAGTCCCTCCACTCCTGCCATTACTTCAGCGGGCTGATACAGCCGGTTTGCCCCCGCTACCCGGCCATGGAACAGCGAAGTTGGCTGCGGGGCCGCAAATCAGTTGCGCGCAGAGGATCGAGCCTGCGGCGACCACCGCTCCCGCCACAATATCGACCACATAGTGGCCGCCGCCGACGGTCGCCGCTACCATCATTCCGCAATTCAGGACCAGGAAGAGATACCGCGCCTTGTGGAATGGCCACATCGCCCAGGTGAAGATCACCGCCGCCGCCGCGTGGTAGCTGGGAAAGGAAACGAACCCGCTGAACATGCTTAGTGTCAGGGTTCGAACCCCCTGTTCCTTTATGGCGATCAAAACCGGCGGGAATTCGAAGCCCGCGCCAAACCGCGCGAACTCCGATCCTTTCAGGCCAAAATGCACGTAGGCCCCCAGTGCTGGCGCGAAGGGATAGATCAGGGCTGTTGCCAGCGCTGCCACCCCAGCTGCGGTCACGGCCTGCCATGCCCGGACCTCCAGCCGCGCTGCGAATAGTCCGCCGATTACTAAAAAGGGCTGCCAACCGAAGCTGTTGTACGCAAACACAGCACAATTTGTGGCAAACCGATCGTCGGCAACCCAATGGGCAAAACCGGGCCAGTCGAAACCGAGCGCGCGGTCCGCCGCGGCAAGCTGGGCGTCGGCGAAAGGGGCACTGAGCGCTGTCAAGGGAAACAGCAGGAAAAGGGTCGAGAGGCCCTGCACGTAAATGAGGCCGGTCGCCTCCAGCCAGCCGCTGATCCGCGGGCGATCGTAACGCCGCAACAGTGCAGCCCCGAGGCAGAGGAGAGGCGCCCACACCGGAAGGGCCAGAAGCATGGCGGGCGAAAGGGTGAAGCCACTGATCGGCAAGAGCACAGCCGCGGCCACCAACTGGAACGCTACGATTCCATAGGCTGGGACCGCCAGGGGCTCGATAGCGGAGCGGCTTTCCTTGCGATCAGCGCGAGCCTGCAGGCGTCGAATATCTAAAGCGAGCACGGGCCCTCCCGGGTCGGAACGCCAACGAGCTACCGGGGATTGGTTAATAACTGGGCTGCTGCCCCTAAGCCGCGATATCGTAGGGCTGGATCTCACCCGAAAGATAAAGGGAGCGCGCCTTCGTCCGTGACAGCTTGCCGGAACTCGTGCGGGGCAGGGTACGCGGTGGAACCAGTTCGACTACGGGGCTGATTCCGGTGATCGCATGGACTCGCTTGCGGATATCGTCGCGAAGCCGCCCGCGTTCCTCGGGATCGGACACGCGACAGTGGACGAGGACCGCCGGCGTCTCTTCACCCGACGGGCCGGTGATCGCGAACGCGGCGATGTCGCCGGACTTGAAGCCCGGTAGCTGCTCGACCGCCCATTCGATATCCTGCGGCCAATAGTTGCGGCCGTTGATGATGATCATGTCCTTGGCGCGGCCGACGATGTAGATGTAGCCTTTGGACACGTAGCCCATGTCGCCGGTATCGAGCCAACCGTCGGCGGAAAGACAGGCCTTGGTCGAGGCCTCATCGCGGAAGTAGCCGACCATCACGGCCTTGCCGCGAACGAAGATCTGGCCGATCGCCCGGTCCGCGAGGGGCTCACCGCCGGGCCCGCGGATCTCCACTTGCATGCCTTTCACAGGCTTTCCGCAATTGACGACAGCACGATAGCGGCGCGGACGCTCGTTATCCTCGCACTCGCCGCCCGAGAGTTCAGACTCGGCGACGAGTTCCATCCGGATTCCCTCGCCTGGCGGCATCAGCGAGACGGCCAGCGTCGCTTCGGCGAGCCCATAGCTGGGGCAGAAGGCAGCCGCATTGAATCCGGCCTGGTCAAATGCATCGACGAAGGCCTGCATCACGTCCGGACGGATCATGTCGGCGCCGTTCCCGGCGATCCTCCATCGCGAAAGATCGAACCGATCCTCCGCGCGTGTCTGCGAACTTATCCGGCGGGCGCAAATGTCGTAGCCGAACGTGGGCGAGTAGCTGACCGTCGTTCCCGGATTGCGGCTGATGATGTCAAGCCACGCGAGCGGACGGCGAGCGAAATCCTCTGTCTTCTGATAATCGCAGGACACCTGGAGGGCGAGGGGGGACAGCAGACAACCAACCAGCCCCATGTCATGGTACCAGGGAAGCCACGACACGCAGCGGTCAGTCGGGCGGATGCCCAGGCCGATGCCGTGGGCCCTAAGATTCTCCAACACTCCGCGATGGGTGATTGCAACCCCGTGCGGGAAGCGGGTCGAGCCGCTGGAGTATTGAAGATAGGCGATGTCGTCAGGCGACGCGGCGGGAAGTTCGCCCGAACCCTGCGCCAGCGCGGCAAGAGCGTTCCAGTCAAGCGGCCGCACACCCGATTCCGCAGTGGCTTCCGCAGCATATTCCGACAGTTCCGACGGATGGAGAAGAAGCACCGGATCGCAGCTCTTCAGCTGCACCTTTAGCTGATCCACGTACGCCTGCCGTCCGCCGAAGCTGGTCGGCAGCGGGAGCGGTACCGGCCAGGCGCCCGCGTAAACCGCGCCGAAGAAGGCGGCAGCAAACTCGGGGCAGGTTTCGGCGATCAGCGCGACCCGGTCGCCAGTCTTGATTCCGAGCTCCAGCAAGCGCGACGCATTGGCGAGCGAATCCTGGCGAAGCTCCGAATAAGGATAGGCCCGGACGAGAGCGCCGCGAGCATCGTGGAAATTCATTCCCCGCTTGCTCCGAGCCGCGTAATCGAGCGCCTCGGATAGCGTGTCGAAGTCGGCGATTCGCCGAGGAAGCGCGTCCGTCGTTGCTGTCGCTCCCGGCGGGCAGAGTGCGTCAGCAGTAGGCGAATGGCGTTCGAGCACGCAGTCTGTTCCGGTTTGTTGGTCCATGCTCGGCTCCTCCCAGAACCGGCCTTCCCTGATGGGGAGGTACTGTGGCACAAAAACGGCGCATGGCTGCACGCAGACTGAACAGAACCAGACGGGCGCTGAATGGAACTGCCCTCGAGGAACTGGCGCTTCGCTATGTTGGCCGTTTCGCAACAACTCGGGCCAGGCTCGCTGCCTATCTGAAACGCAAGCTGCGCGAGCGAGGCTGGGAGGGCGACAAAGAGCCCGATCCGGAAGCAGTCGCCGAGCGAATGGCGCAGCTGGGCTACGTCGATGACGCAGCTTACGCGTTGTCGAGATCGCGAGCGCTGACTGGGCGCGGCTATGGGCCAAGCCGTATCCGCCGCAGCCTCCGTGCCGCCGGAGTGGGTGAGGAGGACGCGCAGCCGGCGGACGAGCTTGCCCAAGCTGAACGCATCAATGCGGCTCTCCAATTCGCCCGCCGACGCCGTCTGGGGCCCTATTCGGCCCAGGGTACCGATCGCGAAGATCAGCAGCGGGCGCTCGCCGCCATGATCCGAGCCGGCCACAGTTTTGCTGTGTCGCGGGTTATCGTGGCTTTGGAACCGGGGAGCGAAATCGATATCGAATCTTTATGCGAAACCCGCTAGGGGGTGCCGACGGAGGGAAAGAGTCGGTTTTCCGACACTGTAACCGGTGTTAAGAGATGTTAGTGAAAGAACAGAGTTCTCCCCACCCGGAGCCGTTCATGGCCACCCACGAAGCCGACGAGCCCGGGGAACGTCCCGTCATTGCCCGAGTCAAATGGTTTGACGCAACTCGCGGCTTCGGTTTCCTGATTAGCGACCAAGTCGATGGGGACATCCTGATTCATTTTAGCGTGCTTCGGGAGCACGGTCGGAGGAGCCTTCCGGAAGGTGCCCTTGTCGAATGTGTCGCTGCCCGGCTCGACCGTGGGATGCAGGCGAAGAAGGTGCTGTCGATCGATACCGGCCCTGCGGTCACCGTTGAGCGACCGGCAGCAGAGAAGGCGAACCGCAACTTCCTTGCCGATGCTGCCGGCCAATTCGAGCCGGCGCTTGTCAAATGGTTCAATCGAAGCAAGGGATATGGCTTCCTCAACCGGCCCGACGGAGGCGATGACATTTTCGTGCATATGGAGACGATTCGTAATTGCGGGCTCAGGGAACTGCAGCCGGGCCAGCTGGTCGAAGCACGGATCGCTGAAGGCGGCAAAGGACTGACTGCTGTCGAGCTTCGGCAGGTCCCGTGAAGCTCCACTTTGCGGTTGCGATTGCTGTCGCGCTTGCCGCCTGCACCTCTTCGGCGGAGACGGTCCATGCTCCAGCCGGTGAGCCCCAGACGGGGTTAGAGCGGGTGCCGCTGACCATCACCACGGCAACCGGAGTGCACCATTTCAAGGTTGAGGTGGCCGGGACAGAGCAGCAGCAGTCGAAGGGGCTGATGTTTGTCCGGTCGCTTGCTCCGAACCACGGGATGATCTTCCCGTTCAGCCCTCCGCAGGAGGTGTCTTTCTGGATGGAGAACACCCTGATCCCGCTCGATATCGTCTTTATCCGGCAGGATCATACGATTGCTCGGATCACCAATGCGAAGCCGCTCGATGAAACCCTGCTTCCCTCCGGCGAGCCGATTGTCGCTGTGCTGGAGATACGCGGGGGCAGGGCGGAGCAGCTTGGAATGGCGCCTGGCGACAAGGTCAGCTGGTAGCGGCGGCTTCCGCGCAATCCCGTAAATTGAGATAAGTCACGGAACGGCACACGCTTCGGGTGTGTTCATCGTTAACATGAGGAATTCACAAGATTGGGGCGGTTGGCTGCTGATCGCCGCCGCGGCGCTCGCCTTTCTGGCTGCGCTTTATGACTTCTTCCTGGCTTGGGGGATCAGCTACAGCATCGGCTCCGGGATCGTGGTCTTCTCAACCGCGGTGATGACGATAGCGGCATTGGTCATTGTGCTCGCCCGGCCCGCGCGGTGGGTTCGAATCGTGCTCGGGATTGGGCTGGTTCTCGACTTCCTTGGGACGGCGCTGGCGGCTTATTTCCTGGATTCCTACCTGCTGACCATCTTGGCGCTTGTCGCGGGCCTCGGCTGGCTGATTTTCGTCCTGTCATCAAATGGCCGTGCGGAGCAGCCGGCATGATCGGACGAGCCGTAATGCTGGCGACGGCCGGAGTAGCTCTCGCCCTCGCTTCCGCGGACGCTCAGCAAACCACGCAAGGACCTTCACAGTCGCCGCAGCCTTCCGCGCAGCCGCTCGATTTCCAGGGCTGGAGCACATTCAACGGCGACCTCGCCGCCGAAAAATATTCCACAAACGCCCAAATCACTCCTGGCAATGTTGCCGATCTCAAAGAAGCTTGGGAATTCCACACCGGCGATGTGTCCCTTGGAGGAAACGGCAAGCCCCCGGAGACCTATTTCGAAGCGACCCCGATCTTCGCGAACAACACGGTCTATATCGGCACGCCCTACTATCGGATCGTGGCTCTCACTCCTGACACCGGCAAGGTGAAATGGACGTTCGATCCTCACGCCGAGCTCAAGGCGCTTACGCAGCCGGGGATGAAATCACGCGGGGTCGCTTACTGGCAGTCGGCCAACCCCGTACCAGGCCAACCGTGTCAGAAGATCGTCTACGTCGGGACAATGGATGCGAAGCTGTTCGCGGTCGACGCCGACACCGGCAAGCGCTGCCAGAATTTCGGCACCAACGGCATGGTCGATGTCAACCAGTGGAACAGCGATCACAAGTTCCCGCTGTCGCTGCTGCAGCCGCCTACAGTTTACAAGAACATGCTCTTCGTGGGCTGGAGCGGCAAGGACTGGAGCTATGAGCGGGCGCCGATCGGCTACACGCTGGCTCTCGATGCTCAGACCGGCAAGCTGAAGTGGAAGTATAACCCGTTCCCGCCCGGCGCTGGGCAGGAGAGTGGGACTGCGGATGTTTGGGCGAGCATGTCGGTCGATCCCTCCACGAACACGGTATTCCTGCCGGTCAGTTCGCCCAGCGCGAACTTCTATGGCGGCAACCGGAAGGAGCCGCTGCCGACTGTGACGTCCGTGACTGCTCTGGACGCAGATACCGGCAAGCTGAAATGGGCGACGCAACTGGTCCATCACGACGTCTGGGATTTCGACACCAACTCGGCGCCCGTCCTGGTCAACATCCGGCGAGGCGGTCAGGTGATTCCGGCGCTCGTCCAGTCCACCAAGATGGGATTTCTGTTCGTGCTCAACCGATTGACCGGCCAACCCATCTTCCCGGTGCGCGAGGAGCCGGTGCCGCAAACCAATGTGCCCGGCGATGCCAGCTCCCCTACACAACCCGTGCCGGTGCTTCCGCAACCGCTGGTTGCCAAACGGTGGCCGGGCATCTCGACGCTGGCGGACATCGCGGGCTTCGGCCAGTGCAGCCGAGAATTCCGCAAGCTGCGTTACGAGGGCTGGTTCACCCCGCCGAGCATCCAAGGAAGCATGATCTATCCCGCGACTCCCGGCGGTGTCGAATGGGGTGGCGGCGCGGTCGATCCGGAGCGCGGCATCTATGTCGTCAACAACAGCTATACCGACCAGATCTACAAGCTGATCCCCCGGGCGGAATACAACCAGCGCAAGGCAAAGGGCGGCGTCCCCAGCGACTGGTTCGAAATGCAGGGCAGCCCCTATGCCGTCGAGGTTCGCAACTTCACCAACTGGCTTGGGATGCCGTGCTGGAAGCCGCCATATGGATCTCTGACCGCTGTCGATCTCAAGACCGGTCAGCAATTGTGGAAGGAGCCGTTCGGCGAAGTGCAGCGATGGGGCTTCTACATGCCCTACAGCTGGGGATCGATCACGATCGGTGCTCCGCTGGTCACGAAAACTGGCCTCATCTTCATTGGCGCTTCGATGGATTCCCGGGCACGAGCCATCGACATCAATAGCGGTAAGGTGCTCTGGACGGGCCGCCTCGACGCGCCTGCGGTCTCGCTGCCGGCGACCTATACCTACAACAATAAGCAATATGTCGTCTTCACGGCTGGTGGGAATCACCTGCTGGTTCCGGGCAAGCTCAGCGACCAGGTGATCGCGTTCGCGCTCCCCTCCTGAGCGGATAGAAATTTCGACAAACATCAGGTGGGTTTCTGCACCCGCGGTTGGGGAGGAGCCGGAACGCGCGTATTGCGATTGCCTGTTGTTTCGCGGGGATATTGCCAAATGAAGAGAGCCTTGTTGCTGGCCTCTTGCCTCACGCTGTTTTCCGGAGCGGCGATTGCGCAGGACAGGTCGGCGGCGTCAGAGCCAAAGCATTCCGCAGACAAGCCCGGCGACGCCGACGGAGAGCCCGACCGTGGAGTCCTGTTCCAGCCGACAAGCTCGGCCAGCGACGGATCGGTCAATGTCGAAGGGCGGCGGATCGATTACCGGGCGCTCGCCGGGACGATCGTCGTTCACCCCAAGGGCTGGGACGACGCTGAGTGGCGCCAGGAACAGGCTTCGAAGGACGACGGCGACAAGCTAGACCATAGCGATGACAAAAACCCGAAGGCAGAGGCCTCGATGCTCTACGTCGCCTATTTCAAGAAAGGGGTGCCCTCCGCGGACAGGCCCATCACCTTCCTTTATAACGGCGGCCCCGGTTCCTCGACGGTGTGGCTTCACATGGGCGCGTTCGGCCCGCGTCGCGTGGTGACGGAGGATCACACGCACACTCCGGCGGCGCCCTACGGGCTCGTGAACAACGATTTCAGCCTGCTTGACGCCAGCGACCTGGTGTTTGTCGATGCTCCAGGCACGGGCTTCAGCCGAATCGCGGGCAAGGACAAGGAGAAGGCGTTCTACGGCGTCGACCAGGACGCATACGCGTTCAGCCGCTTCATCCAGAAATTTCTGTCGCAATATGGGCGGTGGAATTCACCCAAATATCTGTTCGGCGAGAGCTACGGCACCCCACGGTCCGCAGTGCTGGTCAATGACCTTGAAACGGACGATTCAGTCGATTTCAACGGGGTCATCCTGCTGTCGCAGATTCTGAACTTCGATCTTGACGTGGATGGACCGGAAGCGAACCCGGGGATGGACGAGCCTTACATACTCGCGCTTCCAACCTATGCTGCCACGGCCTGGTACCACAACCGGTTGCCGGCGCAGCGTCCTGCCAATCTGGAGGCCTTCCTCCAGGAGGTGGAGCAGTTCGCGACGAACGATTATGCCACCGCGCTCCAGCAGGGATCGGAGCTCGATCCGCAGCGCAAGCAGCAGATTGCGGAGCGGATGGCGCAATACACCGGCCTCTCTGTCCCCTATATAATACAAGCCAATCTTCGGATCGATGGCGGTGAGTTCGAGAAGAATCTCGAAGGTACCGACAACATGACCATCGGACGTTTGGATACCCGTTTTACCGGGCCGACTCTCGACCCGCTGAGCAAGGCTTCCGGTTACGACCCGCAGTCGGCGGCGATTAGCTCGGCCTATGTATCGGCATTCAATAATTACGTGCGGGACCAGCTGCATTACGGGCAGGACACAAGCTACAAGCCTTTGATCGATGTCGGTGACAGCTGGGATTTCCGGCACAAGCCGCCCGGAGCTGATATCGCCTTCCCAGGTGCGACCAATGTGATGGTCGATCTCGCGACGGCGATGAAATACAACCCTCAGCTCAAAGTTATGGTCGCGGGCGGCTATTTCGATCTCGCGACGCCGTTCTACGAGGGCTGGTACGAGATGCACCACTTGCCGAACATGCCCCAGAACCTGCTCGGCAACATGGAATTTCACTACTATCCCTCGGGGCACATGGTGTACGCCAACGCGGAGTCGCTACATCGGCTTCACGACGAAGTCGCGAGTTTCATCCGCCGGACGGACAATCTGGGCGGCCACTAGGGGTTGGCCACCGCTTGCGCTTGCAACCGCGGTCGCGACGCGCCAATGCCGAGCGCATGGCACGTTTTGGATTCTGGTCGAGAACCTTCACCTGGTGGAACGGCGACACGTGGGGAACGCGGCTGTTCACCTGGCTGGACGGCAAGGAGGTTGGGCGCGACGACAGCGGCAACATCTTTTACCAGCACAAGAAGAACTCGCGCCGCCGCTGGGTGATCTATCCCGCCGACAACGACGGAAGCCGGGTGCCACCGGGCTGGGCATTGTGGCTTCGTGGAACGATCGATGAGCTTCCGGAAGAGGCTCTCCCGCCCGTCCGCAAATGGCAAAAGACGCCGGAGCCGAACGTAACCGGGACGATGGCCGCGTTCCGCCCGGACGGAGCGCTGGGATCGGGCAAGATCCGCCCGGCCTCAACCGGCGACTACCAACCCTGGACGCCCGAATAAGCGTGCGCCTTTCCCGGCTACTGCTCGGCATCTGGGCACTGGCGCTCTCCGGATGCGGCCACAAAGGCCAGCAATCCCAGCAACAGTCGGCCGTGCAATCGGCTGCCCCGGCGGAGAATGCGGCCGGAATCACGCCCATGCCGCAACGGGTCGCGGTGCTCGGGGTGCTCAACAAGCGCAACGGGATCGTGAAGACCGTCGCACTGCATCCCGGCGAATCCGCGCGCTGGAACGATCTTATCGTGCATTTGCGCGCCTGCGAGACGACGGCGCCCTGGGAGCAGGAAAAGCTCACCGGCGCCTTCGTCCAGGTTGACGTACAGGGTACGGACAAGCGCTGGCGAAGGGTCTTCTCAGGCTGGCTCTACAAGGAATCACCGTCGCTGAATGTCGTTCAGCATGCGATTTATGACGTTTGGCCCAAAAGCTGCGCGATGAACTTCCCGGCAGGGCCGCCAGCGCCGCAGGAAACCGCGGATTCCACTAACCTGTCGAGCGCGAAAAAATCGGGTTCCGGAGCGGCTTCGCCGGTACCGCCTCCGGCCACTTCACCACCGAGCGCCTCCCCAAGCAACGCCACGTAGTCATCGCGTGGGATGCTGACAGCGCCCAGAGAAGCGAGGTGCCTCGTCATGAACTGGCAATCGAACAGTGTGAACGCGCCTACTCTCAGTCGAGCGATCAGCCACGCCAGGGCCACCTTCGATGCGTCGGTCATTCGGCTGAACATGCTCTCGCCGAAAAAGGCGCGGCCCAGCTTCACCCCATAGGTTCCACCGACCAGACCGCCACCGTGCCAAACCTCGATTGAATGCGCGTGGCCGAGCCGTTGAAGCGAAAGCATCGCCCGTTCGATGTCACCATTGATCCACGTCTCGTTCCGGTCAGCGCAGCCGGCGATGACTCCGGCAAAATCCTTGTCGCAGGTAACGGTGAAATGGCCGGAACCGAGAGTGCGCCGAAGCGAACGGGAAACGTGAAATCCTTCGATCGGAATGATCGCACGCTGTCTCGGCTCGACCCAGAAGACATCCTCTGCCTGGCGGCTGTCGGCCATCGGGAAAATGCCCATCGCATAGCCTTTGAGAAGCAGGCGAGGGTCGAGCGTGGTCATGGCTACATATTACAGACTTAGATGATCTCCCGCACCTTGTCCTGCGGGCGGCAGAGCCGGACTCCCTTGGCAGTTTCCACAAGCGGTCGCTCAATGAGAATCGGATTGGCGACCATTGCGTCGAGGATCTTATCGTCGCCGACGGCAGGGTTGGTAAGGCCAAGTTCCGTCGCCAGCGGCTCTTTCGAGCGGAGACCCTGACGCGCGGTAATTCCGGCCCGCTCATAGAGCTCGCTGAGTTCCGCCCGGCTTGGCGGGTTCTTCAGATATTCGCGAATCCAAACGTCAAATCCAGAATCGCGCAGTATTTCCAGCGTCTTGCGCGATGTTCCACAATTTGGGTTGTGATAGATGGTCGCCTTCTGCGGCATAAGTGATAATCCCGTTGCTGCACCCGAGAGGTGAACCGATCGCCAGGTGTTTGCAATCGCCCGCTTCGTCCTGAAGAACGATACGGATACGTAACAAATTTGTGAGAGCTGCTCGAGATGGCGTTCGGCAAGCGCGGTTCGGGTTGTCGCGAGGCCGGAACGATAGGCTGCAATCGTCGTTTTCGCGAGAGACATGCACCGTCGCCGGGGGTTCACGGGTCCCGGGGCATGGTCCGCAAAAACAACAGAACGGGAGAGAGACGATGCACAAATCCTTGTTGGCGGTGGTCGCCGCTGGAACGGTGAGCCTCACCGCCTGCGCAAGCAATCCGCAGACGGCGCAGGACGTTGGAACTGGCGCTTTGGTAGGCGCGGGCGCCGGCGCGGTGGCGGGCGCAGTACTTCCGGGCGTCAGTGTCGCGTCCGGTGCGGTCGTTGGCGCAGCAATCGGCGGCCTTGCCGGTGCGACCTGGGCTTCGCGTGCGAACAATGGCGTTGTGGATGGTTATTATTACAACGGTCAATATTATCCCGGCACGCCCGCCGGTTATGATCCAACCCTTGGCCGGGTCGCCACCGGTGCGGCCATCGGCGGCGCTGTCGGCGCCGGAGTTGGTGCGATCACCGGCGTCGGTGTAATCCCAGGCGCGGTGGTTGGCGCTGCGGTCGGTGGCCTTGCCGGTGCGGTGTGGACCGACCGGAATAACGATGGCGTAGTGGACGGCTACATGTACAATGGCCAATATTATGCTGGTGCGCCAGCGGCGCCGGCGGCTGCTCCTCCGCCCCCGCCGACCACCGGTGAACGTGGATAACATGGAGTTGAAGTGACGAGTATGAGTGAAGCGGGCACCTACCGGCATCCTCGGCGAGTGCACGCCTTGAAAATTCTCGGCGGCGCCGTTGCAGCGGCCTTGACTGCCGCGGCGCCGTTACCGTTGCCCGGCTTCACGGCTGCGGCGGCAGCGCTTCCGAGCGTTCCGCGTGGGCAGGATGTCAAAGACTTCTATTTGATCCGGCAGGAGCGGCCGCTCTGGTTCCAGGGTGGCCGTCTTGCTCCGGCCGGACAAGACCTTTTCGCTTTGCTGAGCAGCGCCGGCGTCGATGGACTGAATCCGAGCGACTACAATCTTGCTGGAATTGCCAAGGCGCTTCAGTCGGCATCTTCGTCTGACCCGCGCGCTATCCAAAGGGCCGACTTCCTGCTCAGCCAGGGTTTCGCGGACTATGCGCGTGATCTCCGGAATGGCCCTGATGCGGGCATGAACTTCGTCGTTCCGACGCTGAAGCCACCGGTCCCGACGCCCCTCGGGTTCCTGGCGACTGCCGCAGCGGCCCCGTCACTCGATGACTATGTCAAGACAATGGGGTGGATGAACCCGCGCTACGCGCAGCTCCGGCAGGCGCTGGCCAGCGGCTCATTCCAGGATCAGAAGCAGCGCGATTTGCTGACGATCAATCTGGCGCGCGCGCGCGTGCTTCCGGCAGGATCGGGCCGGTATATCCTCGTCAACCCGGCCGAGCAGCGGCTCTATATGTACGAGGGCGGGAAGGCCGTGGATTCGATGAAAGTCGTCGTCGGCCAGCAACGCCAGGATCGCAACACGCCGATGTTCGCGACCTACGTCTACAACGCGGATCTCAACCCTTACTGGAGCGTTCCGCCCGACCTGGTCGGCGACGACGTCGCCATTCACGTGCTTAAGCAGGGGCTCGGCTACCTCAAGAATGGCGGCTTCCAGGTCCTTTCCGACTGGGGTGACAACGCCACGGTCGTCGATCCCACTACGATTGACTGGAAAGCCGTTTATGCCGGGAAGGTGCAGATAAGGGTGCGGCAACTGCCGGGCATTCACAATGTGCTTGGGACGTTGATGTTCAACGTTCCCAATCCATACGGCGTCTATTTGCATGACACCTCCCAGCGGGACCTTCTGGACAAGAATGTGCGGCTGTACAGCGGCGGCTGCATCCGGTTGGAGGACGCGCCAAGGCTGGGCACATGGCTGTTCGGTCACCCGCTCGACCGGCACACCGACCAGCCGGATGTTCAGGTGCCGCTGTCGACGCCGGTGCCGGTTTATGTGACCTACCTGACCGCGGTACCGAACGGATCGAGCATCACCTATCTCGATGATGTCTACGGACGCGATGCTCAGCAGTTGGCTGACATGCCTGGCGGCGGAGGCGGCAAGAATAACGCTGCCATGTGATTAGCCCGCCTTAGCGGCGGCGCCAGTTCGGGAAGAAGGTGACATCCTCAGCGATCGGACGGCCGCTTGGATCAAGCGCGGGGCTGAATCGAACGTAGGCCAGCGTCAGCTGGCACATCAGCGAATCTGCGGTGAGACTGCCGCTGGACCGCGCGACCCGGCAGTTTGAGGGACTCCCATCAGGGTTGACCCGAACAGTCACTCCCGCAACCCCGCTTGGGATTCCGAGAGCGACGAAGCGCTCATATTCCAGATCGGGAATCTTGCTGATCTTCCGTGCAGGAGTGAACGCTCCGGTTCCGCCGCCCAAACCGTTCCCGTAGCTGCCTGGCCCGGTTCCGTTGGCCGCCCCTCCTGCACCCGCTGATGAAGCGAAGCCTGTGCCGGCGACCGTTGCTGCCGGAATTGGGCTGGGACGGGGCACCAGCGTCTTGGGCGCGACAACTGGTGCCGGGTTGGCCTGCTTGGCCCGGGTGCCCTGTTCGTGCTTCGCCGGCTGCGGCCGATTTTCGGGCGGCGGCCGAGGAGGAGGGGGTGGAGGTGGAGGTGGAGGCGGTTTCGGAATAGCGATGCTGAACGTCTTCAGCCCGTCGACCGCGCTGGTCACTTCGCGAACGCTAAGTCCCGAAATGATACCCACCCCGAGAGCGGCGGTGGCGGCGATCGCCGCAATCATCGGTTTCACCCGGTCTGGCTGATTCCTCGTGCGGTAGGCCATGCGTGCCTCAAAGGAAAAACGCTTCGAGGACCTGAAGGTTTAGGCGCCTCGTGCTTCCGGATCTACGAAGCTGGCGTGGTGTTTTTCAGGGCCGATTGCGGTCCACAGCACGATGATAATCGCGGTCACTCCGCCGAAGAGCGCAAGGGCGAGTCCGTAGTTGTTGCCGTGGCTCTCGGCGATCTGCGCCTGAAAGACGCCGTTGCGAGACATCGCGAGGTTGCCGAGCTGGTAAGCGAAGCCCGGGAATAGGGCCCGAACGGCGCCCGGCGAAAGCTCGTTCAGGTGAACCGGAATGATTCCCCAGGCTCCCTGTACCGCCACCTGCATCAGGAAAGCCCCAAGACCGAGCAGGAGCGGTGTGGATGTAAAAGCCCACAGCGGAAGGACAGGAAGCGCTAGCACCGAGGCAATGATAATCGCGGGCTTGCGACCGATGCGTTCCGACCAGATGCCGAAGCCGATTCCGCCGACGATCGCTCCAACATTCATGATCGCCGTCAGCAACCCGGTGAGATGTGTGTCGAAATGGTGCTGCTGCTGAAGGAAGGTGGGATAGAGGTCCTGCGTGCCGTGGCTAAACGCGTTGAAGGCCGCCATCAGCACGATCATGTACAGCGCGATCTTCCAGTGGCGGAAAAGCTCAGTGATCGGATTTGCGCGGGGACGCTTGAGTGACGCCTCGAACGCTGGGCTCTCCTTGACGTGAATCCGGATGATAAGGACGAGCAGGGCAGGTGCAACCCCGACCATGAACATGCCTCGCCAGCCGATCGCGTCGAACAGCAGGAAGTAGACCAGGCTTGCGACAAAATAGCCTGATGGATAGCCGCTCTGAAGAAGTCCGGAGACGGGTCCCCGCAGCTTCGCCGGAATCGATTCCATCACAAGGCTTGCGCCGAGCCCCCATTCACCGCCCATCGCTACCCCGAACAGGAAACGCAGAACCAGCAGGCTGAAAAGCGAAGGCGCGAATCCCGATGCGAATTCCAGGATCGAATAGAGGATGATGTCGATCATCAGGATCGGGCGTCGACCAAAGCGCTCGCCCAGCCAGCCGAAGCAGAAGGCGCCGATCGGCCGCGCCGCTAACGTGAGCATGACCGCGACGGTGACGGCCTTGATGTCGGTGCCGAACTCTTTGGCGATGGCCGTGAACATGAAGGTCATCAGAAAGTAATCGAAAGCGTCCAGGGTCCAGCCGAGATAGCTCGCCCAGATCGCGCTCCGCTGCGACGGCTCCAGCGATTTGAGATCCGCGAGCAGGCTCAACCCCGTTCTCCTCCGCGCGACCAAAGTTCGGGATGAAGGTCAATATTCCGCTCGAGAGCCGCCGCGATCTTGGCATCGTCAGCGGTGTTGGGGTGCCAGTTACAGCCGGTCATAGCCAGTCCGCCGACCGGGACATAACCGTCATTGGCGATTCCCGCCGCGGAGACCTTGGTGACAACCTTGCCGATCTCGGCAGAGATTTCGTTGGTCGGGTTGGCGGCCCAGAAGAGAAACCGCGCATTTGGGTTGCGCTGGTGAAGGCCGGTGACGAAGCGAACGAACGTCGCCTCGTAATCCGCCTGCAACTCCGCGCGAGTCTTCCATTTCTCACTGGCATCGAGCGGGGTCGAGAAATCGTTGGTTCCAAGCGAGACGACGATCAGCTGCGGATTCCAGTAGGGATCCGCATATCGCTGCGCCTTGTCGAACAGGATATAAGGATAAGTCTGCGGCAGCGTATCTGCTGCAAAGCCGTTGTAATTCCTGACGATCCCGCGGCCAGAGATCGCATTCACCTGATAATCCGCGGCATAATGGCCGGCTGTGAGCGCCGGCACTCCCAGCGTGGTGTCGGTGGTGCGCCAGATCTCCTCGTCCGTGCACTGATGTTTGGACGAGGTGTTTGCGTATCCGACCGTGTGGGAATCGCCGATGAACTCGATTTGCCGGGATCGTGTTGGGAGCGTTGCCGCAAAGACGCCGGCAGGAGCGAAAAAGCCGCCGAATTCCGTCGGTCCGTTCTGGCTCTCGGTGGCAACCTGGACCCGCAGCCGGTGCGCTCCGGAACTGAGGCTGCCGATCCGGTAGAAGCCCGGCGCGGGTTTCGTCAGCACAAGCGCCACCGGTGCATCGTCTGCACTGATCCGCAGGCTGACGTTTCCTGGCCCGACGCGGAACAAAGCGGACGTGCCCGTGATCGCCGTCTCGAAATAGGTGCCGGGCCACTGCCTCAGCACCATTCCGCCCGGCTCCGGCTGTACGCGACCGCCTACATGCATCGGCAGCGGCGCCAGATGTGCGGGCACTGATAGTTCACGGGTGAGAACTTGTGAGACTGCGGACTGTGGAAAGCTGGCGAGGGAGCAAAGTATCAGACTTGCCCGAATCACGCGCTTTGCAAATCTCTGCATATAGTCACCTCTCCCGTCGCTTTTTCTGTGCCGCTCTGCCGAAGCGGGCGCAAGCTGCGTTGGTAACATCGCCGGATTCCGATGACTGGCGCGCGGTTTCGCGAAATCCTAAATCCGCACCATGCCGACAACCGACCGCGACGCCGCGCTCCTCGAGGGACTTCCCGAGCCAGCAATCGTAGTGACCGGACGACATGTGCTGTCCTCGAACGCCGCAGCACGCGCTCTGCTCGGGGAGGCAATCGACGGGGCGGCTGTCGACACTGTGATTTCACATCCTGCCGCGCTCGAAGCACTTTCGGTGGGTGACCAGGCCGACGACGTCGAGCTCACCGGCCTCGACGGATCGCGGCGGCACTGGCTGATGCGTACTGCACAGCTTGCCGACGGCAGACGGCTCATAAGGTTCGTCGATCGCAGTGAGTCGCGCGCCGCCGAGCAGATGCGCGTCGATTTCGTCGCGAACGCCAGCCACGAGCTGCGCACTCCTCTCGCAACTCTCATCGGCTATGCCGAGACGCTGCGCGAGCAATCCCCCGAGATCGATGCGGCGACGCGCGAGCGATTCCTGGCGGTCGTGCACGAGGAGGCGCGCCGGATGCAACGGGTCGTCGAGGATCTGATTTCGCTCTCCCGAATCGAAGCGGAGAAATTCACCGCGCCGACGGACGCTGTCGATCTCGCGCCGCTGGTCGAGGAGGCGACCGACGGGGTGAGGCGGATGGCCGACGAGCGGGCCTCGGACCTGGTCCGCAATGTCGAGGCCGCACTTCCGCCGATCGCAGCCGACGGCAGCCAGATCCTGCAGCTGCTGGAGAATCTCCTCACGAATGCACTTCGCTATGGTGAGCCCGGGACACCGGTTACTGTTTCGGCAGCCCTCGAAGGGCCGATGGTCCATCTCGCCGTCACGGACGAGGGGGAAGGGATCGCCCCGGAACATGTGCGCCGCGTGACTGAGCGTTTCTATCGAGTCGACACCAGCCGCAGCCGGTCGCTCGGGGGTACCGGGCTCGGCCTTTCCATCGTCAAACATATCGTCGAGCGGCATCATGGGCGGTTGGTGATCGATAGCGCCCTCGGCCGTGGCACCACGGTGCATGTCCTGCTTCCGGTCGCCGAGACTCCGTCATGAAACTGTCACTCAAGACCGCTAATGGGGCCATGTGCCGGTGACTCAACCCAGGCTCCTGCTTGTCGAAGACGATCGCGCGCTTGCCGATCTGTTGATCTGGCACTTCAGCCGCGCCGATTACGAAATCGTCCGCACGGGCGACGGGGATGAAGCTCTGCTTCTTGCGGAGGAGCGCGCGCCTGACCTCGTCGTCCTCGACTGGATGATCGAGGGAGTAAGCGGGATCGAAGTGTGCAGGCGGTTGCGGCGGAACGCGGCTACGGCGAGTGTGCCGATCATCATGCTCACTGCCCGAGGTGAGGAAAGCGACAGAATTCGAGGTCTCGACACCGGAGCGGACGATTATGTGACAAAGCCGTTCAGCCCGCGCGAACTGATGTCGCGAATAGGTGCGGTCCTGCGCCGGGTCCGGCCGGCGCTTGCCGGGGGCACGCTGTCTTATGCCGACATCGAAATGGATGTTGCCGCCCACAAGGTGCGCCGCGCCGGTGGCGCCGTCCAGCTTGGGCCCACCGAATTTCGCCTGCTTCGGCATCTGCTGGAGAACCCCGGACGCGTTTTCTCGCGCGAACGCCTCCTCGATTCGGTCTGGTCGCATGACGCGGACATTGATTGTCGTACCGTCGACGTCCACGTTCGGCGGCTTCGCAAGGCGCTTAATGAAGGTGGTCGCAAGGATGTGATCCGCACCGTCCGCTCCGCCGGGTACGCTCTCGACTCCGAGGTCTGAGTCACTGGCATGAAAATCCACCATGTCACAAAATTGAAACGCGTGTGTCGCGTGATCGTCAGATACACGCCGTAACCGGTGTCCAACATGAGTGAAGAGGACGCTTCGGTGACAACCAACCAGGATACCCCATGCCATTCGTAGCGGCCCCCGTTCCGGCGGTCGAATTCACGCTGTCGAGCATCGGCATGTCGAAAGGGATAGCCCAAACCACCGGGCCGCAGCTTCTCGCTCGCGGCGAATTTGCGTTCGGAGCCCTGTTCGTCGGCGCTTACGCGAAGAACGTCGATTCCACCAGTTCCGACGGCGAGGCCGGGGCGTTGGTCGGTGTGCGAACGAAGCGAGACGGTTTCGATCTGTCGGTCGGAGCCGCGCTGAAACGTGCGATCGATCCCGCCCGCTCCATGGATGCGACTGCGCTCGAACTGAATGCCAGTGTCGGTCGGAAGGTAGACCGGGTGACCGTCAAGACTTCCGTTGTGTGGAGTCCCGACGATCTCGGCAGCACCGGCGAGAGTTTGTTCGCGGAAGGCGCTGCAGCTTACCGGCTCTCATCGACCGTTTCGGTTGCCGCGGCGTTCGGCGTGCGCCGGCGTGCTGGGGGGCAGGATTACAACGCCTGGAATGCCGGCCTGACGTGGGCTCCTCTGCGCGCTGTGTCCTTCGATCTGCGCTACTACGACTCGGACGGAGGAAGCTCCGAGCCATACAGGGGCCGTGCCGTACTCTCAGCGCGAGCAAGGTTTTAAACGTGGTTGCGGCACATGAAAGCGACAGGTCGTCACGGCATTGCCGTCCCGAAGTCCCTCTACTAAGCCGTGACGCCATAACAGGGGGCGTAATGTTCAACTGGTTTCAACGGCTTCTCCCGCAATCGGCAGATTTCTTTGGGATGTTCGAGGCGCATGCGGCGACCGTCGTTGCCGCGGCGAACGCGCTGCAAACGATGGTGGAGGAACAGACCCCGCCCGCCGAACAGATTCGCGAGATCGACAAGCGCGAGCACGAGGCCGATGAGATCATCCGCCAGGTGCTGCGCTCTGTCCGGCAAACGTTCTTGACTCCGTTCGACCGGGGAGCCGTCACCGCCCTCATCGCCGCCATGGACGACGCGATTGACGAAATGCAGTCGACCGCGCGAGCCATCGATCTCTACGAACTCACCACATTCGAGCCCGAGATGGTTCAGATGGCGGGCATGATTGCACAGGCAGCGCAATTGACTGCCGAAGCTATCCCTCTGCTTCGGGACATCAGCCGCAAGGGTGCGCGAATCCACGTGTTGACCGAAAAGGTCGTGCGCCTCGAAGGCGATGCCGACGATGCACACGCAGATGGCCTCAAGAAGGCCTTCAAACGCGACTACGAACGGCCGATGCAGTTCATTATCGCGCGTGAAATCTACAAGCATCTGGAGCGGATCACCGATGCTCTTGAAGATGTGGCCAACGTTGTCGACGGCATCGTGATCGATCACGCCTAGATCGCCAACATGTACCAGCTCGCCCTTCCGCTCCTGATCGGCTTGATCGTCGTCGCGCTATGCTTCGACTTTCTGAATGGTTTGCATGATGCGGCGAACTCGATCGCCACGGTTGTCGGAACACGCCTCATCAGCCCGGTGTGGGCGGTGGCGTTCGCCGCCTTCTTCAATTTTGCAGCCTATTTCCTGGCGCTCCGATGGCCATCCTTGCACAATGTCGCCGACACCATCGGAAAGGGACTGATCGAAAAAGATGTCATCACGCCAGCGGTGGTTTTCGGTGCGCTGATCGGCGCGATGTTCTGGAACGTAGTGACGTGGATCAAGGGATTGCCATCGTCTTCCAGCCACGCGCTGGTTGGCGGGATCGTTGGCGCGGGCGTGGCTCATGCCGGCTTCCCGAGCATCCAATGGGCAGGCCTCAACAAGACGCTGATCGCGATCGTGCTGTCGCCGCTGCTCGGCCTCATTCTCACCATGGCGATCATGCTCGCCACCAGCTGGCTCGGCGCTCGCGCAACAGCTCGAGGCGCGGAACGCACGTTCCGCGGCCTGCACCTGGTTTCATCGGGCACGTTGTCACTCAGTCATGGACTCAATGATGCCCAGAAGACGATGGGCCTGATTACGGTGCTGCTCTATTCCACGGGATATTTGCACGGAAAGTTCGCTGTCCCGAACTGGGTTGCGCTCTGCTGTTACGTGGCGATGGGGCTGGGGACACTGACCGGCGGCTGGCGAGTGATCGAAACCATGGGAACCCGGATCACCAAGCTGTCGCAGCACCAGGGTTTCAGCGCCTCGGCGGGAGCTTCCATCATGCTTTTCGTCGCCTCCCTCCTCGGAATTCCCGTATCCACCACCCACACAGTTACGGGCTGTGTGATCGGTGCGGGCGCTGCGAGACGAGCGTCGGCTGTACGCTGGGGGGTGGCAGGGGATGTGGCCGTCGCCTGGATCATCACGATACCAGCGTCGGCGATCGTGGCCGCGATCTTCTATTGGCTGGTCAGCGGGATGTGGCTTTATGTGCTGATTGCCGCCGGTCTCATTGCCGTCCTCGCTTATTTCGCGCGCGCCTGGCAGGTGCAATCGTAGCTCAGGCGTTTTCAGCCTTCTCGGCGAGCCACCGCTCAAGCCATTTGATGCTATAGTCGCCGGCCCGGAATTCCGGATCGTCGACAATCCGTTGGTGGAGCGGGATCGTCGTCTTCATCCCCTCGACAACGAACTCCTCGAGCGCGCGCCTCAAGCGCATTAGGCACCGTTCGCGAGTGGCGCCGTAGACGATAAGCTTGCCGATCATGCTGTCGTAGTAAGGGGGAACCCGATATCCGGTGTAGAGGCCGCTATCGACGCGCACGTGCATTCCGCCGGGAGCGACATAGTTCTTCACAATGCCGGGCGAGGGGATGAATTTCTCCGGATCTTCGGCATTGATCCGGCATTCCATCGCGTGACCGTGAAGCCGTTCCAGAACCTGTTCCTGAGTGCAGGAAAGCCCTTTACCTTCCGCCACCTGGATCTGCTCGCGCACCAGATCGATGCCACTAATCATCTCGGTGATCGGGTGCTCGACCTGCAGACGCGTGTTCATCTCGATGAAGTAGAACTCACCATTCTCGTACAGGAACTCGATGGTTCCCGCCCCGCGATAGCCCATATCGGCCATCGCCTTCGCAACGAGGCCGCCCACGCGTTCACGCTGTTCGCGCGTAATCACTGGGGAAGGCGCTTCCTCGATCACTTTCTGGTGGCGGCGCTGGATCGAACAGTCGCGCTCACCGATGTGGATGGCCTTGCCATCGCCATCGCCGAACACCTGGAATTCGATGTGGCGCGGATCGGCGAGATATTTTTCCATGTAGACGGTGTCGTCGCCGAACGCCGCTTTCGCTTCGGAGGCCGCTTGGCCCATGAGGCTTTCGAGCTGGTCCTCGGATTCGACAACCTTCATTCCTCGGCCGCCGCCGCCCGATGCCGCCTTGATCAGAACGGGATAGCCGATGTCCTGCGCCAGCTTCTTGGCTTCCGCCACATTGTCCAGAGGACCGTCTGAGCCGGGGACGAGCGGAAGTCCGAGCTTGGCCGCGGTGCGCTTCGCCTCGATCTTGTCGCCCATGGTCCGGATATGTTCGGGCTTGGGGCCGATCCAGATGATATTGTGGAGTTCGACGATCTCAGCGAACTGCGCATTCTCCGAGAGGAAGCCGTAGCCGGGGTGAATGGCGTCCGCGTGCACGATCTCTGCGGCAGAAATGATGTTGGGGATGTTGAGGTACGACTCGGTTGCCGGCGGCGGGCCGATGCATACTGTTTCGTCGGCAAGGCGGACGTGCATTGCGTCGGCGTCGGCGGTGGAATGGACCGCGACGGTCCGGATCCCCATTTCGTGGCAGGCGCGGTGGATTCTGAGCGCGATCTCGCCGCGATTGGCGATCAGCAGCTTTTGAATGGGCATCAGGCGATGACGACCAGCGGCTGGTCGAACTCGACCGGTTGGCCGGGCTCAACCAGCAGCTGCTTGATGATCCCCCCATGCGGAGCGGTGATCGGGTTCATCACCTTCATCGCTTCCACGATGAGCAGAGTGTCGCCCGCTTTTACCGCGTTCCCGACCGAGACGAATGGCGGCGCGCCAGGCTCGGGCGAAAGATAGGCGGTGCCGACCATGGGGGATTTGACGGTCTCGCCAACTACATCGCCGATCGCCGGTTCTGCGTGCATCGGGGGCGCCATCATTGGCTGCGGCGCAAGCGCCGCTGCGGCTGGCGCGGGTACGGCAGAGACCGGCGCTGGTTCGCGGCGGACCCGGATCTTGCGCTCACCGTCGGTGACTTCGATTTCGGTGAGATTGTTCTCGCTCAGCAGGTCGGCAAGCTCGCGCACCTGGGAAGGATCGATTCGCATCGAACCCTCTGGCGCGCCGCTCCCCTTGGTAGGTTCGGCCATTAATATCCCCTTGAAACCTGGCCCTTGGCCTCGGCGGCGCCTTTGCAGAGTGCGGCCGCCGCGTCCAGCGCCTCGACATAACCCTCGACGCCCTTGCCCTTGACCACCCGTGTCGCCGCCATGGCCACATAGTCGGTGTGGCGGAAGGATTCGCGCGTATCAGGATCGCTGAGATGCACTTCTAACACCGGTGTTCGGATCGCTTTCACCGCATCGTGCAGCGCCACCGAAGTGTGACTGAAGCCGCCCGGATTAATGATCACGGCTCCGGCGCCGCTGTCCTCCGCTTCATGCAACCAGTCGATCAAGTGCCCTTCATGATTGGACTGCCGAATGAAGAGCCTGATCCCCAGCCGGTCCGCGCGATCCGTCAGAATGACGGCGATATCGTCCAGAGTCTGAGTACCGTAGATTTCCGGCTCGCGCTTTCCCAGCCGATTGAGGTTGGGTCCGTTGAGCACGTAGATCACAGGTGGCGCCGGCATGGCGGGCTCTATATGAGCGACTCTGAGAAAGCACAAAGCGCGTTCGATTAATGGTTGAAACTGTTCAGGAAACGATCTGCGTCCGAGTCAACGGTGAGGCGAAGTCCGTCTCCGCTGGCCTGAGCATCGCCGGTCTTCTGGCCGAGATCGAGATCGACCCGAAAAAGGTCGCGGTCGAGCGCAACCTGGACATCGTGCCGCGGGCGCTGCTCGACGAGGTACGGGTCGAGGACGGCGACACGCTCGAAATCGTGCATTTCGTGGGAGGAGGTTGAGTGACCGCGCAGCAGGAAATCAGGGCCGACACCTGGACCGTCGCCGGGCGCGCCTTCACCTCGCGCCTGATCATCGGCACGGGCAAGTATAAGAATTTCGAGGAGAACGCTGCCGCCGTGGAAGCCTCGGGCGCGGAGATCGTCACGGTTGCCGTGCGCCGGGTCAACATCGCCGATCCCAACCAGCCGATACTGACCGACTTCATCGATCCGAAGACGATCACCTATCTGCCGAACACCGCCGGCTGCTTCACCGCCGACGAGGCGATCCGGACCCTGCGGCTGGCGCGCGAGGCAGGGGGCTGGAATCTCGT
>Ga0157369_10001997_pt1 | contig 24548 bp, 20 predicted proteins | sample C25metaG_FD_113461 | JGI IMG/M metagenome (GOLD analysis project Ga0157369, IMG submission 113461) | Corn rhizosphere microbial communities from Kellogg Biological Station, Michigan, USA - C2-5 metaG | ecosystem: Host-associated > Plants > Roots > Rhizosphere > Soil | place: USA: Michigan... | reverse complement strand
GAATCACGGGCGATCCGGCGACTCCTCACCTGTATCTCCCCCTGTGCTCGAGCTCGGGTCCCGAAGGGAGGGCGAGATCGCGGACACCGAAGGGATGCTGAGTTCTTCGCACTTCATCATCCATTCCGTGTATCGGATGCCCAACTCGTGCGCCTTGGCCGTTGTGATGGTCGGATCTTCGAGGGCGACCTGCACCATGAGGCCATCGAGCAGTGCAGTCAACGTGAGGATGGCTGACTCGCGTTCCTCCGCGCTCCCGGGGAAGTCGTCAGCGACAGCGTCGTCGAACAGTGTCCGCCAGCGCTCATCCTGTCGGGCTCGCGCGTCCGCGACAACCTCGTTGTGAGCGGCTTCAGCCCAGCTTTCGAGCCAGAGGGCCCAGGCTCGAGTCTGCCGGCTGTCTTCGGAAAACACCCATTCCACCAGGCGACGCAGACGCTCCGAGCCTGATGTCGATTCAGCCACGATGGTGTCGGCTACCTCATAGAAGCGCTCCTCTGTGGCAAGGAGGGCCTGGATCAGGAGGTTCTCCAGACTGCCGAAGTAGAAATTGACAAGCCCGTGGCTGACCTTCGCGCGTTTGGCGATGTCACCCACCCGAGCGGCGGCGAATCCCTTGTCGGCGATGAGGTCGGCGGCTGCCATGAGGATCTGCAACTTGCGTGCTTCAGCGGCTGCTTCGCTGCGGGCTGGCGATGCACTGGGTGCTTGCGTTGTCATGGTTGTCGCACCTCCGTGAGATCAATTGCAAGAGCATTCTGTCGACCTGTTCAAGGAGCATTCGCGATCGGCCTGGGTCGACCGGACGTCGTCCGCTCTACCCGCCACACAGGTTGTCACGGGGTCGCCGTCGAATTGTAAGCAGGTACGCCGACCGATCACGATCTGCTCGCTCACGATCGCATCAGTCGGGTCTTCCGATCGAGAGGACGGCCTCACGACACGCACGATCTCTGGCCCTGCCAAGCGGACCATAGAACGGTGAGCGACGCACGAGCTCGCGGTGCTGCGAGATCTCGACGAAGTCAGCGGCAACATCGCAGCCACCATCGGGCCAGATATGCGAGGAACGCTGCTTCGAAATACACGGCCGCCTGTATGGCGCCAACGCGCCCCCTGGGGACGTCGGGTCCGCTCGGCGGGATAATGGATGCGACCTCGCGGTCTTCGACGCAACGCCCCTTTGTGAAATCGGAGAGCCGACACCGTCTCCCGGCGGCATCCGGAAGATCCGCGACCGGCACTTTGGATGCTGAAATTTAGCCGTGTTAGCTTCGCTTTCCAGCGAGGGCGGACAACTCGACCCTCCACGACAAAGGAGTCTTGATGAGCGCCCCATCACCCGATATCCCGCTCGCCATGTCGACCGCGACCGCAGAGCCCCATGCGATGACCGCGCCGGAGCGGGAACCGCGAGGATATCGCGGACTGTACTTCTTCGCGTCCATCGGCCTGTTCCTTGCGACGTTCGCCCCCGGTCTCGGAGGCATGGCCGTGAAGATCCAGTCGCTCGTTCCGCTCTCCCAGGCGGGCACCGCGCTGGGACTCGTGACGGGCATCGGAGGACTTTTCGCCATCGTCACCCAGCCCCTGATCGGGCGGCTCTCGGATCGAACGCGATCACGCATCGGCATGCGCAAGCCGTGGATCATCGCGGGAACCATCGGCACTTTCCTGTTCTTGCTGCTGATCCCCCTCGCGCCGAGCGTTGCTGTCGTCGCGATCGGCTGGTCCGGTGCTCAGTTCTTCGTGAACGTCGCCCAGGCCGGCCTCACAGCGACGGTCGCCGACCAGGTGCCGGAGTCTCGCCGTGGACGCGTCTCGGGCCTCGTGGGCACTACCGCTCCGATCGGGATCGTGCTCGGGGCCTTCGGCCTCACCCTTCTCCCCACGGATCTGCTTCGCATGGGCATCCCCGCGGTCATCGGCCTCGTCGCGGGCCTTGTGTTCGCCGTCGCGCTGAAGGACCGCGTGCTGACCGAGCACCCCGGCCGATTCAACGTGAAGCAGTTCTTCGCATCGTTCGTGTTCAACCCCGTCAAGTACCGCGATCTCGGGTGGGCATGGCTGACCAAGGCGATGTTCGTTTTCGGCTATGCCTCCATCGTCACGTACCTGCCGCTCTACCTGGCGTCGAGCTTCGGCATGACGAAGCCCACGGATCAGCTGCAGTTCAATCTCTACTGCACGATCGTCATGACCGCTTTCAACGTGACCTTCGCGCTGATCGGCGGCGCCTGGAGCGATCGAGTCGGACGACGCAAGATCTTCGTCACATGGGGAGCGATCATCGCCTCTGCCGGAGTCGTCCTCTTCGCGGTCGCTCCCGTATTCGGCATCTCCAGTGGCCTCGTCGCCCTCCTCGTCGGACAGGCGTTGATCGGCACGGGTGGCGGTCTCTTCCTCGCGGTCGACATGGCACTGTGCATCGAAGTACTGCCGGACAAGAATCAGATCGCGAAGGATCTCGGCGTCCTCAACATCGCGAACCTTCTCCCCGTCTCGTTCGCGCCGTTCTTCGCGGGCATCATCTTCATCCCGCTGGGGAATCTTTGGTTCGGTGGTGGCTACATCCTCTGGTTCCTGTTCGCGGCGATGGTGTCCTTCGCAGGAGGACTCCTCGTGAACAAGATCAAGGGCGTCCGCTAAAAACGCAGCAGAAACGCGGTAAAGCGGGAGCGGGGTCGGCGGCAGTCCGCCGGCCCCGCTCCCGCTTCGCCGCCCAGCCCACGCGACTGTCAATTCGGGAGCAACGGGGAGCTCTCACGGGCGATCAGTTCCGTGCCGAACGACCGGATCGCACCGGTCATCGAACCGCGATGGCTGATGGCTTGCTGCAAGGTCCGCGCGCACTCGACGCTCATGTCGTGCGACGGCACCCGCAGGCTCGTCACGGGCGGGCGGACCACGGTATTGATCGGGCTGTCGCCGTACGAGATGATCTCCGCATCCCTCGGCACCACCAGCGCGCGGCCCTGGAGCCAGTTCGTGAGGCCACCCACCATCTGATCGTTGAGCACGAAGAACCCGACGCGAGCCGTCGGCAGCGTGAGGGCATCCAGCGCTGCTGCGAAACCGGGCTCGTCGTACACATCCGCATAGCAGCTCTGCACCGAGGAGGACGCCCTGCCGCCAACCTGCTGTAGCGCGTCGGTGAAGCCGATCGTGCGCATGCTGAGCGCACGACTCGTGTGCGTGGGAGAGACGATAACGAACTCCGACAGGCCGCGGGCGAGGAAATGCTGCATGGCCTGCTGCCCGGCGCTGTAGTCATCCACGACCACCGAAGCGCACCCGCGGGCGGTTCGGTTCGCGAGAACGATCGGCAACTCGAACTCATGCGCGTCGATGAAGGCGACATCCTCGTCGGTGAGACCCACCATCACTGCGCCGCGCGCGAAATCGGGAGAGATCCAGTGACGCTTCTCCTCGAGCCGCCCGCGCTCGAAAGGGAGCACAATGCAATCGACCTGCAGCTTGTTCTCCCGGAGATAACCCTGGACACCATCGAAGAACTGCCGCGTCGGGCCAGAGTCGAAGTCGCTCGGGGCGAACAGGGTCCAGAGCGGAGGAGTCGCACGGCGACCGCTTCGTTGCGTGACCCGTCGCACGTATCCGAGTCGGTGCGCCGCCTCGAGCACAGCGTCGCGCGTCACGGCAGCGATGCGGAACTCCTCCGCCCTCCCGCTGAGCACCAGCGATGCTGTCGTCGAAGAGACGCGGGCTTTGTCGGCGACGTCTTGAAGCCGAACGCGACTTGACATCGACTCTCACCTCCCGGCTGAAATTTAGCTTTGCTAGCTTGAATTGTCCAGCTCTACAGCGCGGTCAAGGACTCCGCCCTCGACGCTGGCTCACCACTTCGACCGAGAGGATGGAATGTCCGTCATCACCTGGACCTTCGAGAGCAAGTACCTCCGGGGCAACACCACCGTGAGCGTGATCCTCCCGGACATGCCGCGAACACGCGAGCCCGCCGAGTACTTCCGCAGCCGCCCGCGTCACAAGGTGCTGTGGCTGCTGCACGGCACATTCGGCGACCACAGCGACTGGATCCGCAAGACCAACATCGAGCTTTACGCGGAGGAGCGCGGCATCGCCGTCGTCATGCCGAGCGCGCTGAACAGCGACTACTCCAACTGGCATGACTTCTCCCTCGGATATGAGGCCTACGATTTCTTCACCGAGGAACTCATGCCTATGGTCCAGCAGACCCTGCCAGTCTCCGATCGACGCGAGGACAACTTCATAGCCGGCCTGTCGATGGGCGGACGCGGCACCGTGAAATACGCGGTGAACCACCCCGAGCGCTTCGCAGCCGCTGCCGTTCTTTCCGCCGTCCCGATCGACCTCGCGTCCATCGACGAGAGCGAACTCGCTTCGGCGACTGACTTCCTGAGCTCGAGGCTCCGTCTTCAAGTCGCCAACGCCGGCGGGTTGGAGGCCTACCGCGCCTCTCCGGATAACACCTGGGCGATCATCGACCGCCTGGCACCGACCGGGGTGCTCCCGCACCTGTTCTTCGCCGTCGGCGAAGACGACCTCCTCAACGACGAGCTCTTTCCACGCTTCGCGGAGCATGCGCAGGAGATCGGCCTGGACGCTCAATTCTGGGTCAGCCCGGGACACCGCCATGAATGGCGGTTCTGGGATGCGGCCATCCTCCGGGCGCTGGACTTCTTCGGGCTGCCCCGAAGCGAGTCGAACCCGTTCTGAGCAGCCGAACGGGTCGAAGACGAGAAGCGCCAATCAGAGGAACCATCATGGACAGCACCATCAGCCTCCGACCTGGAGTGCCAGACGACGACAACCGCGACTACCTCCCGGAGCGACTCCGGGACTCCGACATCGTCGTCAACGAGAACGGCAACAACTCCCAGCCCTACCCGGACCGCTTGCAAGAGCATCGGGAAATCCTCGGCGACGGAGTCGAGCACATCTGGTACTCCTACGTCCCCGAGCGATACACACCGGGAACGCCGACGCCGCTGGTGGTCTCCGTTCACGGGGGCCTGATGACGGGGTGGGGCCAGGCCGTGTACTCATCATGGACGCTGGTGGCAGAGCGCGAAGGCTTCATCGTCGTCTTCCCCAACGCCACCAGCCGCCGAATGTGGACGCTCGACGTCCCCCGACGATTCGTGGAGGAGGCCACCGCTCACAACGATCTTGGAATCTACCTCGACCCGCCCGCGGACAACCCTGACGATTTCGCCGACGCGCGGTTCTTCACCGAGCTGATCGAGTGGGCCAGCACGCGCTTCACCATCGACCCCGGTCGGATCTTCATCCAAGGCATGTCGATGGGGAACAGCATGTCGGACCAGTTCGCGCGACGCAACGGCCGCCTCCTGGCGGGTGCCGCCGGTTCGGGCGGGCCGTCGTCCCTCGGTCTTCTGTACGACGGCGAGAACCGGCCCGTCAACGACGGCGGACCCGTGCCCGCCTGGCTCACGATCTGCGAGTACGACACAGCTCCGCCTTTCGCCTGCGGAACCGAGCGTGAAGTCATACGAGGAAACCGGGACTACTGGCGCCTCATCAACGGCGCAACCGGGCTACCGGCCATCCGGGTCGACGGACACGACAACTTCGCATACTACGACGGCGAGCACGCCCCCGTGATCTTCCGAGATGTGAAGAACCGGGATCACGGTCAGACCTTCGATGACGCCGAGATCGTTTGGAGTCAGCTGTTCTCGGGAGTGCAGCGCGCCCGCGACGGCAGCATTACCGTCACCCAGCCGGCGGAGCCCCGGAGAGGCGACATCGCGGCCGTGGCGGTGGCCGCGGGGCGCAGGAGCGCATGGGTGCGCAACGGCGTGACCTCCGTCGGCGGGACGGCGATCGTCAAACACGCGTGGAAGTACCACGGGCTCGGCGGCGAGCAGATCTCCCGGGGTGAGCACATCCTCGTGCCGGTGCAGTTCCTCGCTGCCGCGTTCGGCGGCTCCGTAACGGAAGAAGAGGGTGGGGACATGGCCGCCTGGGACGCGCCCGACGGGCGTCGCCTCGAGTTCGCACGGGGTAGCATCGCCTGCCTCATCGACGGACGCATCCATGCAATGACGGTTCAGGCCGACCGCAGCACAGACCAGCTCTATGTGGCGCTGGAGTGGGTCGCGACGCATGTTCTCGGGCTCTTCGCATCGACATGCGAAGGGGTCTTGTATCTCACCGATCACCACGCCCTTCTGTCCAAACACATGGCACATCTGGTGGACGACATCCTGGCCGAGACGGACGGATCGTGACCACATCGGCCCGCGAGGTCGATCCGGCGTCGGGCCCCGCGCGTGGTCAGCACGGTTCGAAGTCCGGAAATACGGCGACCGTCTGGTCTCGGGGTTTCGCGCTCATCCTGATCGTGAACTTCCTGCTCAGCCTCGCGCAATACATGACACTGGCTGTGGTGCCCGTCTACGCCGCCTCGCTGGGCGCAACCGCGCTGCTCATAGGGATCGTCACAGGCATCTTCGCAATCACAGCCCTCGGCGTCCGGCCGTTCGTCGGGCCGGCAACGTTCCGCTTCCGCCATAGTCTGCTGTTGGCGGTCACCGCGGCGATCATCCTCGGGGCGTTCGTCTGCTACGCCCTCTCGCCTTCCGTGCCCGTTCTCATCCTGGGGCGGCTCCTCCACGGGATGGGCATGGGTTTCCTGGCGCCCGTCGCCCTGGCGATGGCCAGCGAATCGCTGCCGAGAGAGCGGATGGCCTCCGGCATCGGCATCTTCTCGCTGGGACAGGCCGTCGCAATGGCGGCAGGACCCGCGCTGGGGCTCGCTCTCGTCGGGTTGATCGGCTACCAGGGAAGCTTCCTGGCTGGAGCGGGCATTGTCGCGATCGCCCTCGCGCTCTCGTTCGCGATCTCGAGTCCACCACCCGTGGAGAAGGGGCCGCTGAAGATCACCTGGGCGCGGGTCGTCGCGCGCGAGGCGCTCCCCGCAGCCGTGATCATCTTCTTTCTAGCGGGAGCGTACTCGAGTGTGAACTCGTTCCTCACCGTCTATGCCGCCGGCCTGGGCGTTCCGGACATCGGGCTCTTCTTCACGACCTACGCTGTTGCGATGCTGGTCAGCCGACCAGCCGCCGGCCGCATCGCCGACCGGTTCGGCCTTCCCGCCGTCGTCATCCCCGGCATGATCCTGTTCGCCGTATCGTTCGTCCTCATTGCATCAGCCCGCTCTCTCTCCGCCTTCATCGTCGCGGCCATCGTCTCCGCGCTCGGTTATGGCGTCTGCCAGCCGGCCATTCAAAGTCTCGCCCTGCTCTCGGTCAAGAGAGAGCGCCGCGGCGTCGCGGGCAGCACGAACTACATGGGCGTCGACCTGGCCTATCTCGTCATGCCGGTGCTCTCGGGATGGATCGTGTCCGTCTTCCATGCCTCGGGCGACAGCACGCTCTCCGACGCCTACTCGGCGATGTTCCTCTGGATGCTATTGCCGGTGGGAATCGCCTTCGTCGCCTACATCGTCGTCACGATCCGAGCGCGCATTCGCGCTTCGAGAGGAAACCCATGAAACCCGTCACCAACCAGCCGATGCTGATCACGTACGCCGACAGTCTCGGCGGCGACCTGCGCGCACTCGAAAGCGTGCTCGACGAGGACTTCCGCGGAGTCTTCGGCGGCGTCCATATCCTGCCCTTCTACCGCTCATCCGGTGACCGCGGATTCGCCGTGATCGACTACGAGCAAGTCGATCCGGCGTTCGGCGACTGGGACGACATCCGGCGCATCGCCGACCGCTACACCGTCATGGCGGACTTCATGATCAATCACGTCTCGGTGCGTTCCCGTGAATTCCGCGACTACATGGAGCGCGGCGACGCATCCCCCTATCGCGAGATGTTCGTTCATTGGGACGAGTTCTGGCCAGGTGGAGAACCCACCGAGGAACAAATGGCCGCGCTCTACCGCCGAAAAGCGCACGGCCCGTTCAAGACCTTCACCCGCTCCGACGGTACCGAGGTACGACTCTGGAACACGTTCTTCGACGAGCAGGTCGACATCGATCCGTGGAAGCCCGCGACGCAGGACTACTTCCAGCGAAACCTCGAGCGCCTCGCCGACGTGGTGCCGCTGATCCGGTTCGATGCCTTCGCCTATGCGACCAAACGACCGGGGACGAGTTGCTTCTTCATCGAGCCGGACGTCTGGGACGTGCTCGAGATCGGCATGCGGCCGTTGCGGTCCCGAGGGACCCAGATGCTGCCGGAGATCCACGAGAACTATCAGGTGCAGCTGAAGATGGCGGAACGCGGCCACTGGGTCTACGACTTCGCTCTGCCGATGCTGACCCTGCACGCGCTGATGACCGGGCGATCGGACCGTTTGCTCCACTGGCTGGCCATCTGCCCGCGAAAGCAATACACGACACTCGACACTCATGACGGTATCGGAGCGGTGGATGTGATCGGCCTGCTCTCCGACGACGAGATCGAACTCGTCTCCGACCGAGTCAACGCGATCCTCGCCGACAGCAGGAAGTATCTGCAGACACCACCAGGAATGATCAAGCGCGGAACCGAGAAGGCTCGGCCGTACCAGCTCATGTCCACTTTCTATTCCGCGCTCGGGGAGGACGACCGCGCCTACATGCTCGCTCGCGTTCTTCAGCTGTTCGTGCCCGGGATCCCCCAGGTGTACTACGTCGGGGCCCTGTTCGGCGGCAACGACGTCGACGCGCTCCGAGCGTCGGGCGACCCGCGCGGGATCAACCGGCATGACTACACGGCCGAAGAGATCCGTGAGAGAGTCGAAGACCCCTGGGTCTCCGCTTTCCTCGACATCCTGGCGTTCCGAAGCTCCTCTGCAATCTTCGACGGCGACTTTTCGGCCCGTGGCGAGGGAACCGCCATCGCTCTGACCTGGAGCACGGCGGACGAGTCCGTCACCCTCGAGGCCGACCTCGCCACGTACGAGTTCTCGATTCTGGCCTCGTCGGCCGGCGAGGGGCGCCACATCCTGTTCAGCTCGCCGCGGGTGACCGCATGAGTGCCGCCCTCGACCCGCACATCGCTGAACTCGTCGACCAGTTGAACGCGATGGGTCTGCCGTCCATCAGCACAATGCCAATCGAGGAACTCCGCTCCCGGTCCCGACCACGCGGCGATGAAGCCCCGGCCGATTGGTGGGGTGCCATCGAATCCACCGAGCAGCTGAGCATCCTGGCTGGCGGATCTTCTCTCGACGCACGTCTATACCGTCCGCTCGCGGACGACGCGGTAGCGGGCGCTGTCATTCTCTTCATCCACGGTGGCGGCTGGGTGACGGGAGACCTCGACGGCGCCGACGGCGTCGCGAGGATGCTGGCCGCCGAGTCGGGCTGCGCCGTCGTGTCGACTCATTACCGGCTCGCGCCCGAGGATCCGTTCCCCGCCGCGATCGACGACGTCGCGGCTGCACTCCGGTGGCTCCGCGAGAACGCGTCGGCGCACGGTTTCGACCCCCGGCTGATCGCGGTGAGCGGAGACAGCGCCGGCGGCAACCTCGCTGCTGTTCTCGCCCAACAGGACAGTGCGCCCTCCCTCGCCGCCCAGCTCTTGATCTACCCCGCGGTGTCGGGGCGGGCCGACGGATTCCGCTCGTTCATCGAGAACGCCCGCGCTCCGATGCTCGATCAACCCTCCTACGCACGATTCCTCGCCTGGTACGGAGGCGATCCGGAAGACCCCCGCTTCGCACCCCTGCGCTCCGCCGAGGCGGCCGGGAGCGTCCCGGCCGTGATCGGCGTCGCCGGGTTCGACCCGCTTCGGGACGAGGGCATCGACTACGCTGAACGTCTCCGTCGCAGCGGGGGTCGGGTCGTCCTGCGACGGTACGACTCGCTCGTACATGGGTTCTTCGCCTTCGCACCTGTGTCAGCTGCCGCCGAGTCTGCCTCCCGCCAACTGTGCCGTGATATCGGCTCGCTCCTCCGAAAGCAACAGGAACAGCTCGCCCCGCCTGCCGACACCCGCATCACAAGGATCCTGACATGACGACACCAATGATCAGCGCGGACTGCGTGATCGAACCGGGCTACGGCGCTATCGCCGACGAGTTCGTCCGCAACTTCGAGGAGCGAGGAGACACCGGCGCAGCCTGCACCGTCTACGTGGACGGTGCCATTGTGGTCGACCTCTGGGCGGGCGACACCGGAAGCCGACCGTGGCAGGAGGGCACCAAGAGCGTGCTGTTCTCCGTCAGCAAGGGCATTCTCGCCACCTGCATCCTCATGGCGGTGCAAGAAGGCGCGATCGACCTCGACGCACCGGTTGCGCGCTACTGGCCGGAGTACGCAGCGCACGGCAAACAGCACACGACAGTCCGGCAGGTGCTGGGCCACCGTGCCGGCCTCCCCGGTCCCAGCGAACCCCTCACCATGCGCGACCTCGCCGGCTGGGACCCGGTCGTACGATCCCTCGCCGATCAGCGACCGGACTGGGAGCCCGGGACGACGTTCACGTACCACCCGATCACTCTCGGCTGGCTGGCCGGCGAGATTCTCCGGCGCACGACGCACGCTCGGCCGAGCCAATGGCTGCGCGAGAGAATCGCCGCTCCGCTCGGCGTCGACCTCCGATTCGGGACCGACCCACACGATCCACTCCTCGCCCCCATCGGCCCCCGGCTCGCGTTCGATCCGAGCGACCTTCCCGAGATTCCCGCGGCCGAACTCGCCTTCCTCGAACGGTGCACCGGGATGAACGGCGCCTTCGACGGCGCCGATCTCTTCGGCAGCGCCAACCGTGAGGACTTCCTGCGGGCGGAGATACCGGCTGCGAACATCACTGGGAGCGCGCACGACCTCGCGCGGTTCTACGCTGCGACCATCGGGGAGATCGACGGTGTGCGACTTCTGAACGAAGAGACTGTTCGCGACGCGATCATCCCGGTCTCGGAGGGTCGGCCCTGGCTCGGTCCCGAAGGGCCGCGCTGGGGCACGGGCTTCGGCATCCAGTCCAGCTTCCGACGCATGGCCGGGCCGCTCAGCTTCGGTCACGATGGCGCCGGAGGTCAGCTCGGATTCGCGGACCCCGAGTATCGAGTCGCTTTCGCCTATCAGACGATTCGCCCCGGCGGTTTCGATGACCAGAGAGCCGAAGCACTGTCGCAGGCTCTGCGCGACTGCATTTCGGCATAGAAGTGGCGGCGAGAGGCTGCGACAATCCCGAGAAGTGTGCAGGCCGAGCGCGTCGCCGGCCTGCCATTCGAGGCTGATGCTCAGTTCACCGTCGTGCTCAAGCGCTTCGGCATGCAGCGAGACGGACTTCGCCGTCCACACGACACGCGACGCTTCGTGGCTGCGCGGAACGAAGAGATGCCAGGTGTCCGTCTTGTCACCGACGACGACATCCGTGTGCTGTTGCATATAGTCCGCATACGGCAGACCTAGGCCGAACTAGCAACACTGGAATTCAGCCGGCTCTCTCTCGACCGACGCCGGTCGAGGTCGACCCGGGCGGTTCGAGGTCAGTGCTGAGAGACATCAGTTCAGTCGCTTCGTCCCGACCGAGTGCCGAGAAGCGTTCCACCGCCTCGGCGATCGGCACCTTCTCTTGCAGGGCGTACTGTGCGGCGCGCGCCGCGGCCTCATAGCCGATGGATGGAACGAGGGACGTGACCGAGCCGACGGAGGTAGACACCCGGTGCTCGAGCACCTCACGGTTTCCTTCGATTCCCGTCACGCACAGTTCGGTCAGAACCCGGACACCGTTGGTCAACCATCCGATCCCCTGAAGGAGGGAGTGCGCGATGATCGGCTCGAAGGCGTTGAGTTGCAACTGCCCCGACTCGGCCGCGACCGCGACGGTCACGTCGGACCCCATGATCGCGAAGGCGATCTGATTGATGACCTCGGGGATGACCGGATTGACCTTTCCGGGCATAATCGAGGAGCCTGCCTGCCGCGGCGGCAGACGGAGCTCGCCGAAACCGGCCTGCGGGCCGCTCGAGAGCAGCCTCAGGTCGCTGCTGATCTTGGAGAGCTTCACTGCGGAGCGGCGGAGGATCCCGGAGGCCTGGAGGAATGCGCCGGTGTCCCACGTGGCCTCGAACAGGTCGTAGGCCGGCTCGATCGGCAGGCCGGTCAGCTCGCGCAGGTGATCCAGCGCGGCACTGCGGTATCCGGGCGCTGCGGTGATTCCCGTGCCGATCGCGGTCGCACCGAGGCTGCATTCCAGGAGCAGCGGGATGAGCTCGCAGATCCGCTGGACGTCCTCCCGGATGGCGACGCCGAACGCGGTCAGCTCGTGGCCCAGAGTCATCGGCACGGCGTCCTGGAGCTGTGTGCGTCCGATCTTCCCCAGGTCGGCGTGCGCGCGTCCGCGCTCTTCGAATGCCGTCGCTAACGCCTCCAGCTCCGGTATGAGGAGCTGGAACGCCGAGACGACCGCGAGTTTCACCGACGTCGGGTAGACGTCGTTGGTCGACTGGCTTCTGTTCACATCGTTGATGGGATGGACGCGGTCGTAACGCCCCTTCTTGAAGCCGAGGGTCTCGAGCGCGGCGTTGGCGATGACCTCGTTGGCGTTCATGTTGCTGCTCGTGCCCGCGCCGCCCTGAACGACATCCACGCAGAATTGATCGTGCAGTTCGCCCTGACGAATGCGCTCGCAGGCCGCGGCGACGGCGCGTGCCGTGGAGTGAGGAACAAGCTTGAGATCCTCATTGGCCAGCGCCGCGGCCTGCTTGACGGTGGCCAACGCCGTGACGAGGGACGGATGGCGGGAGATCGGGGTCCCGCTGATGGGGAAGTTCTCCAGCGCCCGCAGCGTGTGGATCCCCCAGTACGCCGACGCTGGCACCGCAGCGTCTCCCAGCGAGTCGGTCTCTGTGCGGTAGAGAGTGTTCGTGTTCATCCGTTGATGCACACGACTTTGGGCTGAGTCATGTCCTCGAATGCGAAGCGGACGCCCTCCCGGCCCATGCTGCCATATTTCGAGCCCCCGAAAGGCATGCTGTCGATGCGGTAGTCGGACGAGTCGTTCACCATCACACCGCCGGCGTCGAGTTCGGCCGACAGCCGGAGGGCGCGGTTGAGATCGTTCGTGAAGACGGCGGCGTGGAGGCTGAAGTCGATCTCGTTCGCGAGCGCGAGCGCCTCCTCTTCGGCGTCGAACACCTGGAGGACGACGATGGGCCCGAAGGCTTCGTCGGCCCACACCTCGCACGAGAACGGAACGTTCTCAAGCACGGTCGGGTGGTAGACCGAGCCTTCCCGTCGATGGCCGGTGAGCACCGACGCTCCCGCCGCGATCGCGTCGTCGACGAGGCGTTCGGCGCGTATGGCGCTTTCCACGGTGATCATGGGCCCGACGTCCGTGGTCTCGTCCGTCGGGTCGCCGACCGTGAGCGCCGACGTCGCGGCGACGAAGAGGTCGCGGAACGCGTCGTAGACGTCGCGATGCACGAGGATGCGCTGCGAGCCGATGCAGTTCTGGCCGGCCGCCCAGAACGACCCGGAGACCGTGGCCTCGACGGCCTCGGCGATGCGTGCGTCGTCGAAGATCACCACGGGAGCGTTTCCACCGAGTTCCATCGACAGCCGTTTGAGTCCTGCACCGCGGGCGATCGCCTCGCCGGTGGCGAAGCCTCCCGTGAAGGACACCAGCCGCACGTCACGTGCCCCGATGATCGCCTGGGCGACCGTGCGGTCCCCGCTGACGACGGTGACGATCTCATCCGGGAGGCCGGCCTCGATCAGCAGGTCCACGAGCCGGATCGCCGTCAGCGGAGTCAGTTGCGAGGGTTTCAGGATCACCGAGTTCCCGGCCGCGATCGCCGGTCCCAGCTTGTGGGCGACCAGATTGAGGGCGTCGTTGTACGGCGTGATCGCCGCGATCACGCCGAGAGGCTCACGAGTGAACCACCCCGTGCGGTTCTCCGAACCTTCGAACGCGTCGAACGGGACGACCTCGCCCGCGTTCGAGCGTGCCTCGTCCGCGGACAGCGACAGTGTGTTCGCCGCGCGGCGGACCTCCTTGCGCGCCTGACGGATGGTCTTGCCGGCCTCTGCGACTATCAGGGCGGCGAGCTCGTCGTGGCGCTCGAGAAGGAGCGACGCGGCGCGGGCGAGGATGCCGTGCCGTGTGTACCGGGAGAGCTTGCGGGAGAGCTCGAAGCCCAGCTTCGCGCGCTCGATCACGCGGTCGATGTCCTTCACGTCCGTCTGCTGGGCGGACCCGATCGTGGCGCCCGTGTACGGATTGCGGACGTCGAGGGTGAGGGACGAAGTCTGCCGTATCGAGGTCATGGTCGCCATCTCAGATCGCGCTCGTCGCCACGAGGCCGTTGCGGACCGAGCTGTCGATCGCGATGATGTCGGACAGCAGTGCGTAGGCGGTCTCCACGCGCCCGGCGCCGGGACCGGAGACCGTGACGTCGCCGAGCAGCTCGGTCTCAAACTTCACTGCGTTGGTCGCGCCGGAGATGCCCTGCAATGGGTGGTCTGCGGCCACGGCGGCAGGAGCCACCCGCCCGGTCACCGTGCCATCCGGGAGCCGCCTGGCCGAACCGATCAGCTTCCAGCGCTTCCCCTGCGTCGCCGCCGCGACGATGTCGTCGGCGGAGACGACCGAGATGCCCACGCGCTCGACATCCCTCGTGCTCAGGTTCGCACCGAGAAGTTCGTTCGCGAGGATGACGACCTTCAGTTGCACGTCCGACCCCTCGATGTCCGCGGTGGGGTCCGCCTCGGCGTACCCGAGGCCTTGGGCTTCCGCGACGGCGTCGCCGAGGCTGAGTCCTGCCTCCATCCGGCCCAGCACGTAGTTGCTGGTGCCGTTGAGGATGCCCTCGACGGCGGTGAGACCGGCGCCGGCCAGCTGCTGCTTCGCGAAGCGGAGGATGGGCGTGCCCGAGAGGACCGACCCCTCGTACTCGAACCTCACACCGCACTCGGCTGCGAGGGCCTTCAGCCCGGCACCCGCGAGCGCAATCGGCCCCTTGTTGGTGGTCGTCACGTGCTTGCCCGATTCGAGCGCCCACGTGACGTGCGAGACGGCCGGCTGCCCGTCGAGCGGATTGGTGAACGTCGCCTCGACCACGATGTCCGCGGTCGAGTTGCGGATCACGTACTCGTTGCGAGCCTCCGCGTCGCTGCCGGGGAGGCCGTCGAAGGACTCTCCTGGCCGCATGGCCAGCACCTGTGCCACATCGATCCCCTCGGCCTGCATGAGAGATCCGAGACGAAGGTCGGTGATAGCAACGATGCGCAGCTCGAAGCCGAGCTCGGAACGCAGGTGCTCAGCACGGTCGCGGATGAGCTCGGCGAGGGCGCGGTTCACTCCGCCGAAGCCGATAAGGGCGAGGTCGTAACGATCCACGATGGTCTCCAATTCTCATGTGCGGATGCCGTCCATCATCGGTTCCGGCTGTGTCGGAGCACTGCTGTCATTCCGCTCCCCTGCCGTGCCGGAATGGCGGGAACACTGCCGAAACGTCCCCCGCCGCTTTCGAGACCTCATGCGTGCGGCTTTACTGAACGGACCACGAGCCCGAAGGAGGCAACCATGCGACCGCTCGACACCCGCGATCGAACGCTGCTCGACCTGCTCACGCGGGATGCCCGGGTGAGCACAGCCAAGCTGGCCGACTACCTCGGCGAGACGCCCGAGAACGTGCTCGACCGGATCAACGCCCTCACGACCACCGGACACATCGCCGGCTACCGTGCGGTCCGCGGTTTCCCCGACCCGGATCGGCAACCGATCACGGTGCTCGTGTTCATCGAGCGGGACCAGGCACTGAGCGGCAAGGATGTGCTGCGGAGCCTTCGAAACCTCCCGGAACTCGTCAGCAGCGACGTCGCCGGGGCCGAATTCGATTTGCTCCTGAGGCTCCGCGTCGAGACGGAGACCCGAATCGCGGAGATCGAAGCATTCTTCCGACAGCAGGTCGGCGTGCAGAGGGTGACGGTTGTGCGCCCGGTGTCGTCCGTCGAGAAGCACTGATCGCGGCCGGCGACCCACCCTGTGCATCCGGCCCTTTCCACGTGCGGATTAGGCTTGCGGCATGGCGATGCGTGAAGACGAGCGCAACATCTCCTCCAGCATGGGTCGGGGCTTCTCGGTCCTGAGCGCGCTGGCGCAGCTCACCTCGCAGGAACCGTTCAGCGCGTCGGTCCAAGACGTCGCCCACGCCCTCGGACGCGAACGCTCGCAGATCTCGCGGACCCTCTCCGCGCTCGCGAGCAAGCACCTGGTGGTCAGAGCGGAGGACCAACGGTATCGCCTCGCGTGGAGCTGGTACGCCGCCGCACAGGAGTTGACGCAGCGGCGGCTGCGCACCATCGGACTCTCGGTGCTCGACGAGCTCGCCGACTCCGTCGGAGAGGCGTGCTTCATCGGCACGCTCCAGGGTGACGCGACCCTCACAATCGTCGAGAGCATCCCGTCCACCGCCCGCATGATCGGTTCGTGGGTCGGACGCGCCTACCCCGCCTTCTGCAGCGACGCCGGCCAAGCAGTGCTGTGGGACGCCTCCGACGACGAGATCCGTTCAGTCTTCGCCCGGACCGCGTTCATGAGTCCGGGGCCGAATGCACCGCGATCGGTGGAGGACTTCCTGGAGCGTCTTCACGGGTCGCGCGCTCGCGGGTTCGTCATCGTCGACCAGGAGGCGGAGCCGGGACTGTATTCGATCTCGGCGCCGGTTCGCGACTTCCGCTCGGAGGTCGTGGCCGCGATCCAGATCGTGGGTGAGCGCGACGCGTTGCTCCCCCGCACCACGGACTACGCGGCGCGATGCGTGACGGCCGCGAACGATCTGTCCCGCGCGATCGGAGCTCCGGCGCGAGCCGATAACCTCGCCTAGAAGCCGGACACCAGGACGTCCAGTCGGTCACGAACCTCCCGGAGTGCCGCGTGCGAGGTCCGCGCCGAGGAGCCGCCCTGCTTCGGCACGACCACCGAAACCGATGCGATGACACCCGCTCCGCCGCGGATCGGGAGGGCGATCTCGGTCACCCCGTCGGCGTATTCGTCGACCGCGGTGATGATACCCGCGGCCCGGTCACGCTCGAGGTGCGCTTCCACCTCCGCCACGGAGCGGGCGGCGTTCGGACCGCCCACGCCGATGAACTGGACCTTCTCGAGAAGAGTCTCGAGTTGAGCGCGGGAGTGGTCCCACAGGAGGGCACGACCTGACCCGGTGCACCAGATCGGGCTGACCATGCCGGGGCGTATGACCGGGTCGGGCGCACCGCTCCCGATCTCATAGCGGAGAAGCACAGTGGCCGGTCCGTCCGCAGCGCTGATCAGCACGGTCGAGCGGAGCCGGGAGGCGAGCGCGCGTAGTTCGTGCCTGGCCGCTCCCAACCAGTGCTCGTTGAGCGCTCCGGCGGTGCTGAAGTAGGCGTCGCTCGCCGTCAGGGCGGCCGCCTCGTCGCGCTCCAGGTAGCGCAGAGCCCGTAGCTCCTGAGTCAGCCGCGATGCCCTGCTGCGCTCGATTCCCACCGCGTCGGCAAGGCGAGTGACCGTGAGACTCTGCCGGCCGGAACGCTCCCGCTCGACGGCTGCCTCGAGCAGAGCCAGACCCTGAAGCAGGGACGACGGCAAGGACACGACCCTCCCCTTCCGAACCGGCGACGCGACACGGTCTCAGCGCCAGACTAGCGGGCCGCCGGCGGACGGGCGCACGGGCACCGCCCGGCTCCCGCGCACCGCCCGGCGCGGCAGCAGGCTTCCCCAGGCGGTGTAGAGGTCGGCGGCGATCTGGCCTGATGCGCGCTCGAGGTCGTGGAAGCCGATCTGCTCGCCGCCCTGGCTGCCGCACAGGACGACCTCGTCCCCGATCTGCACGGAAGGGATGTCTGTGACGTCGATGACGCACGAGTTCATGGCGAGCTTGTCGACCACCCGTGCGCGCCTTCCCCGCACGAGCACGTCCGCCCGGCCGCCGAGGTTCCGGTGGAGCCCCGAGCCGTAGCCAACGGGTAAGACCGCCAGTCGAGACGGCCGCCGGGTGACGAACGTCCGGTCGTAGCCGACGCTGCGCCCCTCGGGATACTCGTTGACCGCGGCCACCTGCGACACGAAGGCGATTGCCGGACGCAGGCCCGTCACAGGCGCGCTGGTGTCTCCGTACAGGGCGGCACCGATCCGGACCATGTCGAAGCGGGAGGACGGTACGGTGATGGCCGCGAACGATGTCGCGCAGTGGCGCTCGGCCCGTCCGCCGGAAGCCAGCAATGCGACCGCATCCGCCGACTGAGCGCGGAAGGCCGCAGCCCCCGCGGCCACGTCCCCTGCTTCCTCACACGGGAAGTGCGCGCAGATCCCCACCGTCCGTAGCGCCGTCAGGCGGCCGATCGCAGCAAGGTCGGCGCGATACGCCCTCATACCGAAGTCGATGCCGTCCCGACTCAGTCCTGTCGAGTTGAGAGCCACATGCACCGGGATCGTCCGCCGGGTCGACCTGGCAGCTGATTCCACGATCCGGGCGTGCTGCAGACCTCCGACCCATTCTTCGATCAGCAGGTCTCGGGCGTCCTCGATCTCCTCCCTGGTGGCAACGCGCAAGCGGATGACCCGCCCGCGGAAACCGAGTGCCCGAGCCGTCCTGGCCTCATCGTTCGAGGTGACGCCGATCAGGTCGATGCCCGCGGCCATCAGCACCGGAAGGACCAGGTCGACACCGTGCCCGTATGCATCCGCCTTCACGACGCCGCAGAGGCGCGTCGTACCGGGCAGGAGCTGCTGCACGACCGCGATGTTGTTCGCGATGGCCGCGGTGTCGACCTCGATCCACGCCGGACTCGAGCTCATCGGCTCTGGTCGTCGTCCTGGTTCAGCGGCCGATCCGAGAGCTCCTCCATGAACTCCGCGGCGGCGGGGTCCTCCCGGACGTCCACCGGCGCCTCCTCCGAGACCACCGCGCGTCGCTTCTCGCCGCTCCGGCCGTAGCGCCACCAGAAGAAGAGATAGCAGAGGCCGGTGAACGGGACGCCGAAGTACAGTGCGGCGATCTGGTTGGGATCGAATGCGATCGCGATGATCGAGATCAGGAGCAGCAGGAACGCGATGATCGGGAGGGCGGGGAACAGCGGCGTCCGGTAGGGAAGCGTCGAGAGGTCACCGCCCCGGCGCACGAACGCGCGCCGGTGGAAGAACTGCGAGGCGACGATCGACATCCAGACGGCGACGACGGCGAATCCGGCGATCGAGACCAGTGCCAGGTAGACGCTCTGTGCCGCGATGACGCTGGAGAGGAGCGACACGAGCCCCAGCGTCATGCTCACGCTGAGCGCGACCAGCGGGATCCCGCGCTTGGTGAGACGCATGAGCGACTTCGGGGCATGGCCTTCCTCGGCGAGCGAGAAGAGCATGCGCGCGCAGGAGAACAGTCCGCTGTTGCCCGCCGAGAGAAGCGCGGTGATGATGACGAAGTTCATGATGTCCGGCGCGTACGGCACGCCGACGTACTGGAAGACGTCGACGAACGGGCTGCTGGTCACCCCGGCCTTGTCGTACGGCAGGATGGCTGCGATCACGGTGATCGAACCGACGAAGAGCACGAGGAGTCGAAGCACGGTCGAGCGGAGCGCCCGCGGGATGTTCTTGCCCGGATCCTTCGTCTCACCGGCCGCGACGCCGATCAGCTCGGACCCGCTGAACGCGTAGAACACGGCCAACGACGTCACGACCACCCCTCCGACACCGTTCGGGAACAGTCCGTTCGGGGTGCTGAAGTTGCTGAAGAGAACAGCCGCGGGGTGGTCGGAGGACAGCGGGGTGATGCCGAAGATCGCAGCGCCGCCGAGCACGATGAGTGCGACGATCGCCACGACCTTGATCAGAGAGAACCAGAACTCCGTCTCACCGAAGACCCGGGCGGAGATCGCGTTGACCGTGAAGAGGATCGCAGCGAAGATCAGGCACCAGATCCAGACCGGCACACCGGGGAACCAGCGCTGCATCAGGATGCCCGCGGCCGTGAACTCGGATCCCAAGGCGACGACCCAGCACAGCCAGTACAGCCAGGCCGTGGCGAACCCGGTCGCCGGGCCGATGGATCGCGCCGCGTAGATGTGGAACGCGCCGGAGACGGGGTACGCGGTGGCGAGCTCCCCCAGGCACGCCATGACGAGATAGACGACGAGCGCGCCGATGAGGTAGGCGATGATCGCCCCGAGAGGGCCGGCCTGGCTGATGGTGTAGCCGGAGCTGAGGAACAGGCCGGACCCGATCACGCCGCCGAGGGCGATCATGATCAGGTGCCGGGCGTCCATCGTCCGCTGCAGCTTTCGCAGCGGCACCTGGGTCGCGGTGGTGTGGGGCAGCGTGTTGGGGAGTTCTTTCTCACCGGGGAGCGGGTTCATGATCTCTCGCATTCGAGGTCGGGCGATGGATGAATGTTCGTGTGCTATCCCCACGTCCATGTGTCGATATGGCACGAAAGGTTGGAGGGGAGACTACCTTCGGTCCGCGGCGAGCACAACGTTCGGCGATGAAATGCGCTCGGGAGCAGGCCGATTGGTCCAATGCGTCCGCGTCATGGTCGAAATGACCAGCAGACTGAACATTCCGGCAGCCGAGGGCTCCTCGGTCACGGATGAGTCCCTGACTCAGGCCCGGTCGATGACGCGGGCGAGGGAGACCGAGGTGACGGTGTTGTCGACGCCGGGGATAGCGGCGACCTGTTCCCAGATCGCTCCGATGCGCTCCATCGTGTCGGCCTGGATCGTCACAAGCAGGTCGAACTCGCCGGAGAGAATGTCGCAGCGGACAACCTCCGGGATCTGCTCGAGCACCGTGAGGACATGGGCGCCTCGCATCCGATCCGCTCGGTACACCATGACGATGGCCGTGACCCGACGCGCCGCGGACGTCCCCCGGACCACCGTGTAGCCCGCGATGACGCCGTCGCGTTCCATACGCTCAAGACGCTGCTTGACCGCGTTCCGCGACAGATGGACACGGTTGGCGAGCGTCACGAGCGGCACGCGCGCGTCTGCCGTGAGCTCGGCGAGGATGCCGTGATCGATTGCGTCCATCTGCGGGCCGCCTCTCGGTTGCGTGCGTTATTGACAAATGCGTATGTTGATGACACACAATAAGCGACAATCTGTTTGTCCACCACCCGCGCACATCGTCGTGCGCCGACTCCGAAGGAGGCTCGCATGTCCGCGCGCCCTGACCGCACCCGTCCCGACACCTTGGCGGAGTCGAGCCTCGCGGTGCACGCCGGAAACCGCCTCGACTCGACGAGGGCTCTCCGCACCCCGCTGGTCATGGCGAACTCGTATCAGCTGCCGGACGACCCCAGCGAGATCAGCTGGTCAGCCACCGCGCCGGGACTCTACACCCGCAACACGGGCGTCAATCAGGAGGCGCTCCAGCACAAGCTCGCAGCCCTGGACGAGGCGGAGGATGCGGTCGCGCTCGCCTCCGGCGTCGCCGCACTCCACGCCGTGTTCTTCACCCATGTCCGTGTGGGCGACCACGTGCTGGTGAGCGACGTCACCTACGAGGCGACGTGGCGGCTCTGGACCGAGCTCCTCCCCGGGCGCTATGGGATCGAAGCGACCTTCGTCGACATCACGGACCTCGAAGCGGTCCGAGCTGCACTGCGCCCGAACACCCGCCTGGTCTGCATTGAAGCCATCGCCAACCCCACGACGAAAGTGGCCGATGTCGCCGCGATCGCCGACGTCGTTCACGAAGCGGGCGCGATCCTCATGGTGGATTCGACCTACACGCCACCGCCCCTCTACCGCCCGATCGCCGACGGCGCCGACCTGGTGGTGCACTCCCTCACGAAGTACATCAACGGGCACGGCGACGCCATGGGAGGCTCCGTCGCCGGCAGGCGGGACTTGATCGAGCCGATCAAGGCCGACGCGATGGTCGACGTCGGAGGCATCATCTCGCCGTTCAACGCCTGGCAGATCCAACGCGGGTCCGTCACCCTACCCCTCCGCCTGCGCCAGCACCTGTCGTCGGCGGAGACGATCGCGCACTTCCTCGAAGCGGACCCGCGAGTCGCCTACGTCTACTACCCCGGCCTGCCATCCCACCCCGATCACGAACTCGCCGAGCGGCAGTTCCGCGGGCGCGGATACGGCGGGATGATGGCGTTCGCCGTCCAGGGCAACCCCGACGTGCAGAACCGCTTCGTGGCGAATCTCCGGCTGATCACCTCCGGCTTCTCACTCGGCCACGACGACTCCCTCATCGTGCACACCGGAACCGAGGGCGGCCGCGTCGCAACCTACCCGGAACCCTTCCGCACGATGGGTCATCTGCGGCTGTCGGTCGGCCTGGAAGACACCACGGATCTCGTCACCGACCTCGCGTGCGCTCTGGATGAGACCTTCAGTCGACCGGAGTGACATCCCCTCCTCCTGCGGCGAAGGAGCGCAGACGCAGCCACTCATCGCGGGTCAGCCGGAGCATCGTGCCGTGCTTGGTCCCCGGCGCGATACGTGTTCGCTCGGCCGGAACAGGCGACCAGCTCGCTGCCTCGAGGTCGGTCGTCTCGAGGGCGAAATACCCTTGCGGCATCCGAGTGTATTGATCGAGGAAGAGGTACCAGCGCTGCTCGTGCGGGTCCTTGACGACGATCGGCGCTTCGACATCCGCGAACTCCCCTGCCCCGATACGGGTACGAAGCGTCACGAAGTCGTCCGCGAACAGCCCGGACCCGACGTCTTGGTGGATGCCCCAGGAGTCGCCGCCGCGCCGCTCGTCCTTGCTGAAGCGATAGACCCGTCCTCCTTCCTGCAGGATCGCCGTGTCGATGATGTCGAGCCCTGAGTCCACCAGCACCGCCGCCTCCGTGAAGTCCACGAAGTCGCGCGTGCGCGAGTACAGGATCCGGCTGTACGACTCACCCTGGTGTTCGGGGTCCGCCTCGTCGAAGAGCCACGACGACCAGAACACGATGTGCTCGCCGGTAGCGGGGTCGACGGTCGTCTCGGGCGCCCAGGCCATGCCCGCCGTCGGCGGTGCGATCTCGACTGCGCGCGGACCGGTCCACTCGATCAGATCATCGGAGTCCCACACGATCAGGGATCTGCTTCCCTTGCGCCGCCACTCCTGCCAACCCGCATCGTCGCCGCCCCAGACCCGGAGGTCCGTGGCGAGGATGTGGAAACGTCCCGCGCAGTCCCGCACGATGGCGGGGTCGCGCACGCCCGTCGTTCCCAGGTCCGACGTCAGCCTCGGCTGCCCGCCCCAGAGCGGCACCCAGCGCAGCGGAGAATCGTCCTCGCTAAGTGAGAAGTAGATGCGCTCGGCGTACCCGTCCGGCTCTTCCCGGAAATGGGCGAACAGATAGCCGTAGGCGTCATCCCCCGGGCTGTCGCAGCCGTCGTGCCTCGCGTTCATGTCGTACTCCGACCTCTCTGCCGTTTCGGCTCCGTGCGAATCCCTCATCCGTGCAGGAAGTCCCGACGTTCCGGCGTGGACACGGGCTCGAGGAAGAGCTTGACCACACGCGCCTCCACCTCGGACCGCCTGGTCGGGAGGTTCACTTCGAGCGCCTCGGCGGTCTGAGCCCAGCCGATCGTCTCCGTCGAGCCCAGCACCGTGACCTCCCGGATCGCGCGATTGAGCAGGCCGTTCCCCGAGCCGAAGGAGCGGATGCGGGCGACCGAATCCTCCGGATCGGCGAGAAGGGTGGCGTAGACATAGTCCCCGGTGACATCCGTTCTCGTGGTGAAGCGGACGTCCTGCGCCGTATAGGCCGGGGCTGTGGCGTCCATCATCGAGCCCTCGTTCACCTTCGCCGGGCCCTCTCCCGCCGTGAGCCACGGCCGTGAGCCGAAGATCGCTTCGCCGTTCAGGGTGAGCCACTCGCCGATCTGCTCCAGCAGCGTCCGCTCTTCGTCGGGAATCGTGCCATCGGGCTTCGGGCCGACGTTGAGCAGCAGCGTGCCGTTCTTCGACACCGTGTCCACGAGCTCGGTGACGAGCTCGTCCGGGCTCTTATAGACGTGACCCTCGATCCAGCTCCACGACGTACGCGACAGCGCGGTGTCGTTCTGCCAGACCTCGGGGCTGATACCGCTCATCGCACCACGCTCGAGGTCGTACACCGCGCTTCCCGGAGCGAACGCCTTCCACTTGAAGTTGATCACGACCTCCCTGCCCCACGCGGCGGCACGGTTGTAGTAATACGCGGCGAGCATCCGCAGATACGGCTCGAACGCGGGAGTCTCGATCCACCAGTCGAAATAGAGGGTCTGCGGGCGGTACGTGTCGATGATCTCGACGCATCGGAGGAGCCAGTCCTCGAGGAAACGCTCGTTCGGCGCGATTTCCTCGCGTTGTGCGGGTCCGTAGAAGTCGAAGAAGCGCGGGTCGCGCACATCGGAGTCGAAACGAGCCCCGCCGTTCATGAAGAACCAGTGCTCGGCACGATGGCTCGATGCTCCCGCGATCATCCACGCCTGGTCGACAGCGTTGCGGAGGTCGCCGAAAACGTCGCGATGGGGCCCCATCGACTTCGCGTTCCACCGCGAGCGGTCGGTGCCGTACATGGCGAACCCGTCGTGGTGTTCGGCGACGGGCACGACGAACTGTGCGCCAGCCCGCTTGAACAAGGCGGCCCAGTCGTCGGGG
>Ga0157369_10001995_pt1 | contig 24562 bp, 11 predicted proteins | sample C25metaG_FD_113461 | JGI IMG/M metagenome (GOLD analysis project Ga0157369, IMG submission 113461) | Corn rhizosphere microbial communities from Kellogg Biological Station, Michigan, USA - C2-5 metaG | ecosystem: Host-associated > Plants > Roots > Rhizosphere > Soil | place: USA: Michigan... | reverse complement strand
TGTTTTTACATTACCGGGATAACGAAAAAATGCTTTCGTGCTCGGATGCATCGCCGGCCATATCAGATTAGCTTTTAACCTGAGTAATAACTCGAATACCTTAGCGTAGGTTTTCGGACCGATTTCACCTGTCTGTGGTTCAAAGGTTTTTAGCTGCGCACGGTTGCAGTCCCCAGTCTTCATTATTGATAAAAATGCCCCTGTATTTTACGGCGGGCGGAGATGAAACGGAATCATTCTGCCTATTAGTCAACTCCGTTTGGTGCTTTACCGGAACGTCAGCCCACCAGTACCAGGGCGAAACACCAATTTTCTCTGATAGCGTAAACACACCATAAGCCGTTCCCCTTGCATCACTCCCTGCAATGATGAAGGCTTCTGCAATGCCGCCAAAAGGCTTATCAATAGTTTTAAAGGCAAAGCATTCCCATTTATTCAGAAGTTTTTTATAAACAGACGGGTTTGTTGATGAACTTTTGAATCAGACCCGATTTGATGTCGCCAATTACAATAACGTTTCCCTTTGCTTTTTCAGGATCGGTTATCAATATTGACTTAAAAGATGTAACTCTTTCAATATCTTCTGCGAGTAGATGAGCCGCAATAGAATCCAGTTTAGATGTTGTGTTATCGTAAACAATAGAAACCTTCACATTTTTGGTAACAATGGAAAATGTACCTTTTTATGCAGAAGTTGGAGAAGGAAACAAAACTAAAAAGAGCAAATAAAAGGTATAACATTTCATCGGATATTACAAAAAACTTACAAACGGTTGCTTTTGTTCTACGATATCTTTCGCAAAAGTTGGCAATATTTTGCACTCTGCGTAATTAAAGAAAGATAACGTGCTGCGCGTCTCCAGCTGCTTAGGTGTTCGTCAGTGAACCAATACAGAAAAAGGAATTCCAATTTTTAAAACTCGTGCTTCCAGCTTGGGAAAAGGCCAACTATTTTTTTCCCATCTGATTTTTCAAATCGGGAGGCAATTCCATTATATCATGCAGTACCAGTTCTGCCGTCCGCCTGGCGCCCAGCTCATTGAAGTGTGTATCGTCCGCTTTGCATCCGGATAGTTCGCGTGTTCAGCCGGCGCCAGCTGGTTGTATAACTTCCGCATTTGAAAACGTCCAAAGCTTTTATATAAAATCTACAATTTTCTAATGAAGTTCAGACAGAAAAACTGTGTGAAACTGGCAATGAAAAATAAAAGGTACTTCCCTTTCCTTCCTCACTATTAAGCCACATTTTCCCTCCATGTTCGGTGATGATCTGACTGGAAATGAATAACCCAATTCCAAAGCCGGTAAAACGATGGCTTACATCATTTACCCTGAAAAAGCGGTCAAAAATTTTTTGAACGTTTTCCTCTGCTATGCCAATACCGAAGTCAGTAAATGAACAAATTAATTCGTTTTGTTTTTTTATAGAACGGACTATGATCTTATTTTCCCCCGGCGAATATTTCGCTGCATTACTGATCAGATTGGCAATCACCTGCTCTAATCTTACCGGATCCAGCGTTATCTCTGCTTCATCGTTACGTTCTATTATAATTTGGTGTGCAGTAATTTGCTGAATAGCATTGAGTGTTTCAGGTAAAAAAGATTTAAAATTAATCTTGCTTTTCAATAAGTTTAATTTTCCCAGATTGATCTGTGAGACATGCAGTAATTGATTGATCAGGAAAACGAGTTTATCAATCATTTGGTCCATTTTAGACAAATTGGCTTTAATTGACTGCTGTTGATCATTACACATAGCCAGCGTTAACTGTGTATACGCCTTGATCGTAGTAATTGGTGTTTTCAATTCATGGCTGACAGTAGAAATAAACTGATCATTTTTTTCCTGCAGCAGTTGAGATCGTAACAATTCTGCTTCCTTTTTGATAAGTGCTTCTTCTGTCTCTTTGCGTTGCGAAATGTCGGAAAGAAAAGCAATAAAAAGCCATCCTTCATCCAGCTTTACATTAGATATACTAAGGTTTATAAAGAATTCTTTTCCATTTTTATGCAGTGCGGTGATTTCTACAGTTTTATTAAGAATAGGTCCTTCGCAGGTTTTTAAAAAGTGCTGCATACCTCTCAAATGAGCTTCACGGTATTGAGGAGGAATGATTGTTTCTGTAAGTGTTTTTCCTTTTACCTCCTGAAATGAAAAACCAAAAATGGCTTCTGCTTTCGGATTCCATTCTACAATCTCCTGCAACTCATTAATGATAATAACTGCATCCGGGCCACCTGTTAAAAAAGCCTTCAGACGTTTTTCACTTTCTCTGACAATCTTTTCTGCTCTTTGATTTTCACTTAAGTTTTTGAACACACAGCGGGTATATTGCGGCACTTCATGGATGTAGGAGCACCCAACATTTATTTCCCCCATCACTATTTCATTGGCGCTTGTTAAATAGGCAAGATCAAACGACTTGTTTTTTTTATTGTTAATAGCGGCTTCACGATTCTTGCGGTATTTTTCTCTGTAATCGGGATGAATAAACTGGTAAATATTTTTCCCTACAACATCTTCAAATTGATACTTTAAAGTATGCAACCATGCACCGTTTACTATTAGGATTTGGCCATCAATCTGCAAAATTTGAATTAAATCATTCGAGTTTTCAAAAAGATCCCTGAAATGATTATCAAAATTTATTGGCTGCATAAATTGGATTAAAAAGGGTGTAAAAATAGAAAATAAAGAAATGGTAAAAACAAAAATTCAAAAACGTTTAAGTGCGAAAAATTTAAATACAGTCGGTCTGCTGTTTTTCTAGAGATATCCTCCTGCATTAATCAAATACTTTTCGCCGTATTGTTTTTTCATGCTGTCACTGGCCTGGTAGAGTTTGACCATTTCCTGGGTATCACTAAATAAATTGATCTGGTAAGTGCCGGCAATCAGTTCTGTAAAACGGACGCCAACAAGGCGGGTTAGTTGCCAGCGTGAATAAAGTTTGTGAAAAAGTTCTTTTACTATCAATACCTGGTCTGATGCCGTATAATCGATATAAGATTGTTTGTGTTCTGTCTGAAAATCGCTGTACCTAGTTATCGTCTTTAAACCAACCTGTATCAAAATCGAACTCCTACTGTATCAAAACCGAACACTTTATTTTACCCTGTTTCATAAAATACTGATATACAATAGGAAAGTTAGTGGCATGTATTTTCCGGCTGAGAATGAAGAGCATCTGCGGAGGTAAGAATACAATTATTGCTTGTTTTAAAGCAAAGGGATTACGAAACCAAAATAATCAGAACAAATAAAATGGACTGATGTTTAAAAATTATTTCAAAATCGCCGTTAGAAATCTTACAAAGAATAAGGCGTTTTCTTTGATTAATATTTTTGGTTTGGCCATTGGCCTCACTTGTTTTATGTTTATGGCGGCATTCGTGTTCAATGAATTAAGCTATGACAAATATCCTGCGCAGGCCCTCAATATCTATCGTGTTATTTTATCAGTTACCGGCAATGGAGATGTGGCTGCATATCCAATGGTGGATGTAGCAGTTGGCGAAGGAATGAAAAATGCTTTTCCTGAAATTAAAGCTACCACAAGACTTGCACCCGTTACTGATTTTATAAAATATAACGACAAACAATTTAAAGAGGAAAAAATTGCTTTTGCTGACTCCAATTTCCTGCAGATGTTTTGTATTCCATTGATAGAAGGCGACACCAGAACCGCACTGGTACAGCCTAACAGCCTGGTGGTATCCAGCGCCTTTGCAAAAAAATATTTTGGAAATGAAGATGCGGTTGGTAAATCTTTATCAGTGGGCACAGTGCATCAGCTTTATAAAGTAACAGGGGTATTTGGTGAAATTCCTGAAAATTCACATTTTCATTTCGATGCTTTTTTAAGTCTTACTTCATGGCATTTAACCCGACAAACGTGGAGTAATGTTGGCTTTTACACCTATCTCCTTTTAAATAAAAATACGGATCCCAAAAAACTGGAAAAGAAATTTCCTGAATTGGTTGCTGAACATGTGGTTCCCGAAATACAGCATGACATGGGCGTCAGCCTTGCCGAAGCAGAAAAATCTATCAACACATTTGTATTTTCATTGCAGCCTCTTACCGATATTCATCTTTACTCGCATACCAAATATGAACTGGAACCTAACGGCAACATTCAATATGTGTATATTTTTTCAGCACTTGCCTTGTTCATTTTATTACTGGCATGTGTAAACTTTACCAATCTTTCTACTGCAAAAGCGGCAAAAAGAGCCCGCGAAGTTGGGATCCGGAAGGTGATGGGTTCCATGAAAAAAAACCTGGTAATTCAGTTTCTTTCCGAGTCGGTATTGCTTACCTTGTTGTCAATGCTTATTGCATTTGGATTGCTGTTTTTGCTTCTCCCCTATTTCAATCAACTGGCAGACAGGCAAATTCCGTTCAGGTTTTTTATAAGCTATCAATGCATACTCGCAATGGTTTCATTGATGTTCATCACAGGAATTGTTGCCGGCATTTATCCCGCTTTTTTTCTCGCATCTTTTAATACTATAAAAGTCTTAAAAGGAGCTGCATCCAAAGGTTCACAAAGAAACCAGCTGAGAAGCAGCCTTGTGGTATTCCAGTTTTTCGTTTCCATCGCATTGATCATTGCGACGATCATTGTTTATCAGCAATTGTATTTTATGCAAAATAAAAACCTTGGGTATGATAAAGAACAGGTTTTGTTTTTGCCGGATGCACGCTTACTGGGGAAAAATCAGGCTGCCTTTAAGCAGCAACTATCGCAGAATAAAAATGTGATTGCCAGCAGTATTTCAAGATCAGCGCCGGGGTTGCCTTTTATGGATGGAACTGAAATTTATCCGAAAAATGAAAATGGAAATGGTAAGGAAATTCATGCTAACATTTATCATGTAGATGAAGATTATTTAAAAACTCTTGGCATTAAAATCATCGGTGGAAGAAATTTTGCCAGGAATTTTCCGACTGATTCTGGTGCAGTAGTAATTAACCAGGCAATGGTACGTGAATTGGGATGGAACCGCACCAACCCAATTGGAAAAACTATCGTTCGTTCAGGCCAACAACAATTTGAAGTAATAGGTGTTGTAGCGGATTTTAATTATGCATCTGCAAAACAGGAAATAGCACCGCTTAAGATGATGCTGGGAAATAATTATGGAGGTTTGGTCATAAAAATAAACACCACTGATGTAAAAGGATTTTTATCAGACTTAAAAAAAGAATGGGACAGTTTTAATCCCGAAGGCGCTTTAGATTATACTTTTCTTGACGACAATTTTGCAAAACTGTATGCAAGCGAGATCCGCGCCCAAAAGATATTTTCAGCGTTTGCCATAATTGCTATCATCATCGCAAGCCTCGGATTGTTCGGACTTTCCGCGTTTGTAATCGAACAACGCACCAAAGAAATTGGCATTCGCAAAGTGTTAGGCGCCTCCATTCAAAATGTACTGTTGCTGGTTTCAAAAGATCTTTTATTGCTTGTTGGAATTGCATTTCTTATTTCTGTTCCGGTAACATGGTGGGCAATGCACAACTGGTTGCAGGACTTCGCCTACAGAGTCAACATACAATGGTGGGTTTTTCTGTTAGCAGGTAGCATTGCCATTTTGATCTCAGCATTGACCATCAGTTTCCAGGCAATAAAGGCAGCAGTAGCCAATCCAGTGAAGAGTTTAAGAACGGAGTAATTTGCCTGATGTGCTAATGTGAAAATGGGAAAATGGGAAAATAAAATGCATTGTAACGGCTTAGACGAAAAGAATTTGAAAATAGCAATTTGAAGTATTTGTTAGTTTGCTATGTATAACGGTCATTACTAAACGAAAATAAAATGTTTAAAAATTATTTCAAAACCGCGTGGCGCAATCTTTGGAAACATAAGGCTTTTACCTTCATCAATATCCTTGGATTGTCCGTAGGAATGACTGCCTTTTTCCTTATCTTTTTGTATGTAAATTTTGAAACAAGCTATGACGCTTTTAATACAAAAGCAAACAGAATTTACCGGGTTGTTACTGATATTAAGACCCCCTCCGACATGTTGCACTGGAGTGCCACTTCTGCGCCAATGGCAATTAATATACGAAAAGATTTTCCTGAGGTTGAATCTGCAGTAAGGATAAGTGCCCAAAGTTTCCTTGTGCGTAAAGGTAACATGAAATTCCAGGAGAAGAATACGATTATGGCTGATTCCACGCTGTTCAAAATCTTTGACTTTCCACTGATTTATGGGGATAAGAATACAGCATTAAAAGAGCCTATGAGTGTGGTGTTGTCACAAACTGCGGCAAAAAAATATTTTGGGAACACCGATCCTGTGGGGCAAAACATTCTGCTTACTGGTGGATTAATCAATTCAAAAGTTACAGGGGTCATGAAAGATATTCCGGAGAATTCGCAGATCAAAGCAGATATGATTGTTTCAATGTCGTCACAGAGGCAGATATATGGTAATTCGCTTGATAGCCAATGGGCAAATTTTGGTTTAACCTCTTACCTCCTTTTAAAGCAGGGTACAGATCCCAATAAGCTGCAAGCCAAACTTCCCGCATTTTTAGATAAATATACCGGAGAGAAGCTTAAAGAAGCACAGATGAGCTTTAAACTTTTTCTTGAACCATTGAGGGATGTGTACCTGAGATCAACAAGAGACGGTAAAAAAACAGGTAATATCAATAATGTTTATATTTTTTCAATTATTGCGCTTTTTATCTTAATTATTGCCTGTATCAATTTCGTAAATCTTACTACTGCAAAATCTGCAGAGCGTGCAAAAGAAGTAGGTATACGAAAGGTAGCCGGTGCAGAAAAGTTTCAGTTGATAAGGCAATTTATTGGTGAGTCTGTTTTGCTATGCCTTGTTGCTTTTGTCATCACGGTAGTTCTATCCATTCTATTAATTCCTTTATTTAATCATCTTGCGGGCAAGACTATCAGCACCGGATTTTTTCAGCATTTCTCCAATCTCCTGTTATTGTTTGTTACTTCTCTGTGCATAGGATGCATAGCAGGCGTTTACCCTGCGCTGGTTTTATCATCCTTTAAACCTATTACTGTTTTAAAAGGCCGGTTTTCAACCGGAACTCATGGTATTTTATTAAGAAAGGGACTGGTGGTGGGGCAATTCACTATTTCCATCGCACTTATTATTGCAACGATAGTCGTGTATAATCAACTGAAATACATGAGGAGCCAGGATCTGGGTTTTAATAAAGACCAGATGCTTATTATAGATACCAATGGTGATAAAAGTAAAGATGCATTTAAAGAATCACTGTCTTCAATTCCGAGAGTAATAAGTACTTCCTTTTCCAGTTCTGTTCCGGGAAATGGAAATTCAACCGCGTATTCCAAACTGGAAAATAAATCAGGTGATATGCAAACTGCAAGTCTCGATATATACTTTGTTGATTTTGATTTTATCAGTCAATACCAAATGAAGATCATTGCAGGCCGCAGTTTTTCCAAACAATTTGCTACTGATACCACCGAGGCGATGGTGATTAATGAAAGTACCGCAAAGTTATTAGGTTATAGCTCACCTGAACAGGCAATTGGTAAAAACTTTGATCAGTGGGGAAGAAAAGGGAAGATTATCGGTGTGATCAAAGATTTTCATTATCAGAGTTTACAACAAGCCATATCACCTTTAACGATGAGAATTGAACCGCAGGGATACCAGATGCTTTCTATAAAAGTTTCTTCCAATAATTTGCCTTCCACCATTAAAAGCATTGAACAAAAATGGAATCAGTTTATTCCGGACAGGCCTTTTGACTACTCCTTCCTGGATGAAAGTTTTGACAAACAATACCGCGATGAAGACAGATTTGGAAACCTGTTTTTAAATTTTGCCATACTGGCAATTTTTATTTCTTGTCTTGGCCTGCTTGGTCTGGCATCATACAGTACGATACAGCGGACAAAAGAAATCGGTATCAGGAAGGTGCTTGGCGCTTCAGTTTCAAATATCACGACTTTATTATCAGGAGAATTTATAAAGCTTGTTTTGATTGCTATGTTGGTAGCATCACCAATTGCCTGGTTTGGAATGCATAAATGGCTGGAGGAATTTGCTTATCGTATCAGCATCAATTGGTGGGTATTTATTCTGGCAGGGGCGCTGGCAATTTTAATAGCCTTGTTAACGGTTAGCTTCCAGGCAATAAAAGCAGCGATTGCAAACCCCGTGAGGAGTTTGAGAAGTGAGTGAATTTAATTAGCTAATGTGCTGATTAGCTAATGTGTTAATTAAGAAAACAGGAATTTGAATTATTTGTTGGTTTACTATAACGATTACGAATAGACGAAATAAAATGATAAAGAATTATTTCAAAACAGCGTGGCGAAGTTTATGGAAAAACAAAACCACAACTGTTATTAATGTTATTGGTCTATCAGTTGGCATGACAGCAGCCATACTTATTTTTTTATGGGTGCAAAATGAAGTAACCTTTGATAATTACCATAAAGACGCAAATAATATTTATCGTCTTACCACAAATCTGAAGTCCGAGGGATGGACTTGGGAAACCACGCCGCTATTACTTGCGGATGCAGTAAAAAGTGAGGTACCTGAAATTGAAAGTACCGCAAGATTGTATACAAGCGCTATGCCCATCTTTAATATCAATAATAATCTTTCTTATGAAAAGAACTGTGCTTTCGTAGATGCTGACTGGTTCAAAATTTTTCATTACGATTTTATTAAAGGCAGTGCTGCAGCATTTGCTCACGACCCTAACAGCATTATACTTACTGCATCCGAAGCCAAAAAATATTTTGGCAATCATGATGCTTTAGGAAAAGTTATTCGTGCAGATACTCTGAATCTTGTTGTAAAAGCAATTGTTGCTGATGCGCCTGCAAATTCAAGCTTTCAATACACATCATTCATCCCTCTTTCAGATTTTTTATTGGACAAACACAGGCGGGAAAATGATGAGCAATGGGGTAATGCGAATTATATAACTTTTATAAAATTAAGACCCGGAACAAACGTGCCTGCTGTTACAAAAAAGGTTACAAATGTTTTACAACAACGGAGCGGCGATACCGAAAAAGAAACAGCCATCAGTCTTGTTAATTTGAAAGACATGCATTTTGAAACGGATTTGCAATCTGCAGTTTTTGTAACCGGAAATAAAACTGCAACGTATATTTTTTCAGTATTGGGAATTTTATTATTGCTGATTGCATGTATTAATTATGTGAACTTAACAACTGCCAAAGCAAGTCTTCGCGCAAAAGAAGTAAGTATAAGAAAAATCGTTGGAGCCAACAGATTCAATTTATTTTACCAGTTTCTTGCCGAAGCATTACTCGTCAGTTGTATAGCGTTAATAGTAACATTAGTGCTTGTTAAATTTTGCCTGCCGGAATTCAATTCTATTACAGGTAAAAACTTTGAATTGCCACTTGCATCAGCAACTCTGTGGCGGATTACACGGTTAACCTTATTAACGGCATTTATACTGAACAGTGTTTATCCTGCATTAGTATTGTCATCATTTAAACCATTAAACGTATTCAAAGGCTTTACTGTTTTAAAATTAAAAGACAGTTATTTAAGAAAGGCATTGGTAACAGTTCAGTTTACTATTGCTGTTGCGCTGATCGCAGGCACCATTGTTATTTATAAACAAATGCAATTCATTCAGCAGAGCAATCCCGGGTATAACAAATCCCAGGTGCTGGTTACTCATATACCACCTGGTGTTGACTTTCGTAAAAAGAAAGAAATAGTATCTGCAATAAAACAGGATTTGCTTACCCAAAGCAGTATTCAAAATGTTTCATTAGCCAATCAAACCATTTTAAACATTGGCAGCTACTCCACGGGAAGTGCCGACTGGGATGGACACGATACTACTTTTAATCCGAAGATTGCGCAACTGTCAACCGACGCAGATTTTGCTGCCACCATGCAATTGCAAATGAAAGAAGGAAGATGGTTCAGGCAAAATGATGAAGCCGATAAAAAAAATGTGGTATTAAATGAAGAAGCAATTAAAGAATTAAAAATTCATCAGCCATATATCGGGCAGCGTTTTACCTGGAAGGGCAAACAAGGGCAAATTATAGGCATTGTAAAAGATTTTAAATATAAAAGTTTGCATGATAAAACAGGACCGTTAGTTGCTTTTCAAGCTCCTGACTGGTACAATACATTTATGATACGCGTGGCACCAAACAGTGCATCAAAAGCGATAGCTGCTTTACAAAACACCTGGAAAAAAATATTACCCGGCAATCCTGTTGAATATAATTTCTTAGATGACACATTTAATCAATTATATAAAGATGATCAGCGTGCATCAACATTAATATTAGTATTTGCAATCATTGCTGTTGCTATTTCTTGTCTCGGATTATTTGGACTTGCCACATTTGCAGCAGAACAACGAACAAAAGAAATAGGAATACGCAAAGTATTAGGAGCCACCGTTGCAAATATTACCACACTGATTTCAAAAGACTTTATAAAACTTGTTTGTATTGCCATCGTTATAGCCACGCCCCTTTCCTTTCTGGCAATGAATAAGTGGATACAAAGTTTTGCATACAGAATAAATATTGGCTCGTGGATATTCGTTGTTGCAGGTCTAATCGCTTTATTAATTGCACTGATAACAGTAAGTTTTCAGGCAATAAAGGCAGCAATTGCTAATCCGGTGAAAAGCTTGAGAAGTGAGTAATTTAATAATGTGCTGATGTGCTGATTTGCTAATGTGCTAATGTCCTAATGTGAAAATGTGAAAATGAAATGGAAATAAAAATTTGAAGTATTTGTTCGTTTGCTAATTATAACGTTGATGATTAAACGAAAATAAAATGTTCAAAAATTATGTGAAAACCGCCTGGCGGGGCTTATTAAAAAATAAAGCATACAGTGCAATAAATATTCTTGGTTTAGCAACAGGAATGGCTGTTTCCCTGATGATTGGGCTTTGGGTTTATTATCAATTTTCCTATGACCGTTTTCTACCGGGTTATCAGGAGGCTTACAGTGTAAAATTACGAACCAGCAATAATGGAATCATCAATGTGGATGCAGGCACGCCACTTCCCCTTGCAGAAGCGATAAAGCAGAATGTTCCCGGAATAAAATATGTTTCGCAACCAAACTGGATTGCCAGCCATTTACTTTCAAATGGTAAGAAAAAAATTTTTCAGAATGGAGCAATTGAAGGAATTGATTTTCTTAAGATCTTTCAATATCCTTTTTTAGAAGGCAACAGTAACACTGCATTACAAGATCCTTATTCAATTGTGTTAAGTCAATCAACCGCAAAGGCTTTGTTTGGTAATGAAGACGCAATGAATAAAACAGTTCGTTTTGACAATAGTCAAAATTTGAAGGTAACAGGTATATTAAAAGATCTGCCTTCTAACTCAACGTTGCAATTTAATTATATTGTTCCGTTTAGCTACGCGCTTCAAAACTATAGTTGGTTAAGCAAGGATATGGATAACTGGCGGGATAATTCTTTTGAAACATTTGTGGCATTAGAACCCAATGTTTCTTATCATCAGGTTGAGCCTGTTTTACGTGAGCTGGAGAAAAAATATAACCCTGAAGATTACAAGGTAAATAAAGCAGAAGTGATTATGCAGCCACTTAAAGACTGGCATTTGTATTCTGATTATAAGAATGGTGTTGCGGCAGGGTTTATTGATTATGTAAAAATGTTTGCTATTATTGGTTTGCTTGTTTTGATAATTGCCTGCATCAACTTCATGAACCTTTCTACAGCGCGCTCAGAAAAAAGAGCAAGAGAAGTAGGGATCAGAAAATCAGTAGGTTCCCTCCGCAGCAGCTTAATTTATCAATTCTTAATTGAAGCAATCCTTACTGCATTGATCGCTTTTTTACTTGCATTATTATTTGTTGAGCTTCTGCTACCTGCTTTTAATTCGCTAACCCAATCAGACATTATTATTCCTTACCATAATGTTTTCTTTTGGGTCATTATAACCGCGTATGTATTCATTACCGGATTGCTTGCAGGCAGCCGCCCGGCATTTTATTTATCATCATTGAATCCTGTAAAAGTTTTAAAAGGAACATTTAAAGCGGGTAAAGCATCCTCCTTGTCCAGAAAGATTTTAGTTATTCTGCAATTTAGTTGTTCCATTGCTTTAATGATAAGCACTATAATCATTTACCAGCAAATTGAATATGCAAAAAAAAGACCCGCAGGGTATAACGAAAACCTGTTAGTAAACACGGATATAAGCGGCAGCCTTCAGCAGAATTACGAAGCTCTAAAGAATGACATGCTGCAGAGTGGAATGGTTACAACTGTTACAAAATCATCAAGCCCTGTTACAGATATTTGGGGAAATCAAAGAATAGATAATTGGGAAGGCAAGTTACCTGGCGAATCATTGAATCTTTCAACTGTTGCTGTCTCGGATGCTGATTATTTTAAAACGATGGGTATGCAAATTATCAGTGGTAGAAATTTTAGGGGTTTACCAGGTGCAGATTCTCTCAGTGTTTTATTAAATGAAGCAGCTGTAAAAAGAATGCGTTATAAGCAACCACTCAACCAGACCATAACATGGCATGATGTGCCGCAACGTGTAAAGGTTGTGGGAATTGTAAAAGATGCGGTAATGACTTCGCCCTTTTCAGATGCGCAGCCAACTATTTTCGCTTATAATCCTGAGTGGGCTAATGTTATAACATATCGTTTGGCACCAACTGTAAATACTCACACAGCAATTGCAAGGCTTAGTGAAATATTCAACAAATACAATCCTGCTTATCCATATGAATATCATTTTACAGATGAAAGCTATGCTGCCAAGTTTGATTTTGAAATGTTAATTGGCAGGCTTGCCGGAATATTTGCCGCACTGGCAATATTTATTTCCTGCCTTGGATTATTTGGCCTGGCAGCCTACATGGCAGAACAACGCACGAAAGAGATTGGTATCCGCAAAGTTCTTGGAGCAAGTGTTCCTCATGTTTGGATATTGTTATCAAAAGAGTTTATTGTGCTTGTTGTAATCAGTTGCATTATTGCGTCACTGGCAGCATATTATTATCTATACGCCTGGTTACAGCAGTATGATTATAGAATCACAATAAATCCATTGGTTTTCATATTAGCAGGTGTTGCAGCGATTCTAATAACGATTATCACCATCAGCTTTCAGGCAATAAAAGCAGCGATGGCAAACCCGGTGAAGAGTTTGAGAACGGAATAATTTGAAAATTTGAAGATAAAAAAACGTAATAATTGTTTGTTTACTATCTAAACGTTCATGAAAAGAATCAATGATGAATTAAATCGGAAAATCAACAAATCATACATCCTAAATTAACTTTCATGTTTAAAAATTATTTAAAAACCGGATGGAGAAATTTAAACGGCAACAAATTTTACAGCCTGATCAATATCAGCGGCCTTGCCATCGCACTGGCAACAAGTATAATGCTATTGCTTTGGGTGCAAAATGAAAAAAGCTATAACAAGTTTAATAAAGATTATCAAAACATTTACCAGTTAAGCACACATTTTACTGACAACGGCAATGAAATAACGTGGACGCAAGTACCCGGACCACTTTCTGTTTTTGCAAAATCGATTCCAACGGTAAAATCTATTGTAAGGATTGTAGCCGATTATGATCAGTTACTTTCCAACACCAACCACACTAAGATATTTGATGGAAATACTATAGCAGCAGTGGACAGCAGTTTCTTTTCCATTTTTAGTTATCCTTTAGTAAAAGGGAGTAAAGACGATTTTTTGCTAAACAATCACTCTATGATTCTTACGCAAAAAACTGCTGCAAAACTTTTCGGAACCGAGGACCCAATAGGAAAATCAGTCGTTTATAATAATGATAACTTTATGGTGACCGGAGTTTTAAAAGATTTTCCTCAAAACTCTTCCCTGCAATATGATGCAATTTTTCCGATGAGTTATTATGCAAAACAATTTACCCTAAATGGAGGAAATGGCGAGTGGAAGACGATTGATGCAGACCTTGGGAATTTCACCTTTGAAGCTTATGTAGAATTGCAACCGGACGCTACCCCCCGGAAAACAGGGAAAGCATTTTCTTCCGCTTATAAAAAAGTAAACCGCGATAGTGATGCCTACTTTCAGTTACAGAATATTGCAGCCATTCACTTGGTAACTGCTGACGGGAATAATGCGGCATTACGAATGGTGAATATATTTATGTTGATAGCCATTTTATTATTGCTTATCGCAGGAATTAATTATGTAAATCTTTCTACTGCCCGTTCGCTAATCCGTGCAAAAGAAGTAAGCATCCGCAAAATTGTGGGAGCAAATAAAACGCAACTTTTCTTCCAATTTGTAACAGAAACATTTTTATTATTCTGTATAGCGACAGCCATTTCAATAGGCCTGATTTTTTTGCTGATGCCTTTGTACAATAACGTTTCAGGCAAAATACTCAACTTTTCTTTAATGAATCCTGCCGTATGGAAAGTGATCCTTGTTTCCATTGGAGGCACGCTGATAGCTTCCAGTATTTACCCGGCTCTTTTATTGTCTTCATTCAACCCCATACAATCTTTAAAGGGAAAGATCAGTACGGCAATGGGAAGTGTTTTATTCAGGAAGGTACTGGTAGTTTTCCAGTTTGCCGTTTCAGTTATTTTAATTGTAAGTACACTCGTTATAAGCAAGCAAATGCAATTTATCAGGGATAAAAATGTTGGATATGACAAAAGTTTTGTCTTTTCTATTCCGCTTACGCAGAAAGCAACAGATCATATAGATGCAGTTAAAAGTGAATTACGCAACCAGCACGGAGTTTTAAATGTTGCATCAAGTGATATTTATAGTATTTCAAACATTGAGCGTTCGACCAGTGATATTGATTGGACCGGAAAACCGCATAATTACAGCATGATTATCGCTGAGGCAAGAATTGATAAAGATTTCATTCCTACAATGAAATTGCAGTTTGTGGAAGGAGGGAATTTTACAGGCGACCCCTCAGACAGCGCGCATTATATTCTGAATGAGAAAGCCGTTCATCAAATGAATTTAAAACCACCTTATGTAGGCAAGCAAATAAGTTTTCACGGGAATAAAGGAACGATTACAGGGGTTTTGAAAGATTTTAATTTCAAATCATTAAAAGAAGAAATCTCCCCATTGATTTTTTCTTCCCGTTCCACATGGGGAGGTAAAAATTTTTTGTACATCCGTACTACAGGCAAAGACGCGCAACATACAATTGCCGCTGCTCAAACACAATACAAAAAATATGCAGGAGATATTCCGTTCAACTACACTTTTGTGGACAAGCAATTTGAGAATATGTATTTGTCTGATCAGCGAACAGGCACACTTTTCAATTTGTTTGCTGGCATCGCTATTTTTATTTCCTGCCTTGGCTTATTTGGTTTGACAACTTATACTGCGCAGGTAAGAACCAAAGAAATAGGTGTAAGAAAAGTACTCGGCGCAACAGTTGCCAACATTATAAAACTGATGAGTTCGGATTTTTTAAAATTAATTTTTATTTCAATTATTATCGCGGTTCCTTTTGCGTGGCTTGCAATGAATAAATGGCTTGCGGATTTCGCGTTCAGAATACATATCAGCTGGTGGATATTTTTAATAGCAGGAATTAGTGCGATTTTAATTGCATTGATAACAGTCAGCTTGCAGGCAATAAAAGCTGCGATGGCTAACCCGGTGAAGAGTTTGAGAACGGAGTGAACTTAATTAGCTAATGTGCTGATTAGCCAATATGCTAATTAAGAAAAACAGGAATATTAATTATTTGTTGGTTTACTATAAAGTAACAGTCATTATAAAAGCAGCAATTGCAAATCCTGTCAAGAGTTTGAGAAGTGAGTGATTAATTGCTAAAAGGAAAATAAGAATTTGAAGTATTTGTTGCTTTACCAGACCTAAAAAAAGTGAATGTGAATGGTAAGTTTTATAGTATACATCAAAAAATCATCTTTTATGATCAGAAATTTTTTCAAAGTAGCTTTTAGAAACATGTTTCGTAACAAAGCTTTTTCAGTCATAAATATTGCCGGCCTTACTATTGGAATGGCAAGTGCAATTCTTATTTTACTATGGGTACAAAATGAAATGAGCTATGATCGTTTTCATGCAAACCTAAATCGTTTATATGAAGTGTTTGGTAATGATGTCGCGGATGGTAAAATAAACACCGGGACTGCTACGCCGGAAATTATGGCGCCGATTTTAAAGAATGATATTCCTGAAATAGACCAGGTGTCGCGTATCAGCGGGGGCGAAAATTATCTTTTTACAGTTGGTGATAAAAGTTTAAAAGCGAATGGTAATTTGGTGGATCCTTCCTTTCTAAGCATGTTTAGTTTTCCATTGATAAAAGGAAATGTGAACAGTGCTTTAAAGGATCCCTATTCTGTTGTGCTCACACAACAACTCGCAAAAAAAATCTTTGGAAATGAAGACGCCATTGGGAAAGTTATCAAAGTCGAGAACGATGAGAACTATAAAGTAACCGGCATTTTAAAAGACCTTCCCAACAATACGCAATTTAAGTTTGACTACCTCATGTCGTATGAGCATAAAAGCATGAAAGGATATATTGACAGCGACTGGACTGATGTTTCAATACGTACTTATGTAATGCTAAAACCTCACGCCTCTTTAAGTGCAGCAAACAGCAAAATAAAAAATGTTATTGTACAACATTCCGGTGGCAGAGCCAAAACAACGCAATTCCTTTATCCTTTTAGTAAGCTTCACTTATATTCTCATTTTGAAAATGGCGTAGTTATCGGCGGTCGCATTGAACGGGTAAGAATATTCCTGCTAATAGCCATATTTATTTTACTGATCGCATGTATCAACTTTATGAACCTTTCCACTGCAAAAAGTGAAAAGAGGGCAAAGGAAGTCGGTGTTCGCAAAGTGGTGGGCGCCCGAAAAAGATCTTTGGTGTTTCAGTTTATTGCCGAATCAATTCTCCTGTCTTTCATTGCCGGAGCGCTTGCAATAATCACTGTGCAGCTTTGTTTACCTGCGTTTAATCAGCTGGTGCAAAAGCAATTGTTCATTGATTATGAAAACCCATATTTCTGGATTGCAGGCATCACTTTTATTTTAATAACAGGGGTTCTTGCAGGAAGTTACCCAGCCTTCTTTTTAGCAGCTTTCAAACCGATATCTGTTTTAAAAGGAACCTTCAAAAAAGCAGATTCGTTTTTCACTCCCAGAAAAGTATTGGTAGTACTGCAGTTCACAATTGGAATTGCGCTTATAATTTGCACCATCGTTGTTCACGAACAAGTAAAATATGCAGAAAGCAGGCAAACCGGTTACGATCAAAAAAATTTGGTGTATGTTTTTCTCCAGGGAGATATGGATAAAAATTATTCTTTGATCAAAAATGAATTAGTGAATTCCGGTGTGGCAACATCAATTACCAAAGCACAGGCACCCCTAACACAAAACTGGAGTTCAGGAATTAGTATGAAATGGCAGGGCAAAGATCCGGGTGAGAAAATCCAGGTTAATCGTTATACTGAAGATGGAGGACTTGTAAAAACCGCAGGGATGCAATTGATCGAGGGAAGAGACATTGATATAGAAAAATTTCCTTCTGATTCAACTGCCTGCCTTATTAGTGAAGCAGCAGTAAAAGCAATGGGTTTCAAAAATCCAATTGGTCAGTTAATTTATGATGACCCCATAAACTGGCACGTTGTAGGTGTAATAAAAGATTTTATTCTTGAATCTCCGTATGAACCTATTAAACCATTTATGGTAAAAGGCCCAAAGTATGGTGGCAATGTTTTGCTTATTAAATTAAATAATGCGAATAATAATGCTCAAAATCTGGCCAAAGCAGAAAAGATATTTAAAGAATATAATCCCGCTTATCCTTTTGAATATTATTTCATCGATCAGGAGTATGCGAAAAAATTTGAAGATGAGCAACTGATCCAAACACTGACATCACTCTTTTCAATGCTTACAATTTTTATTTCTTGTCTTGGATTGTTTGGTCTTGCTACCTACATGGCCGAAAATCGAATTAAAGAAATCGGCATAAGAAAAGTTCTCGGCGCTTCTGTTTCGGGCATTGCAACTTTACTATCCAAAGACTTTGTAAAGCTCGTCATAATTTCCATCGTTATTGCATCTCCGCTTGCGTTTTGGAGCATGAGCAAGTGGCTTTCCGGTTATGCTTACCGCATTCATATCTCCATCTGGATATTTCTGATTGCAGGAGCAATTGCAATTGTGATTTCATTGTTAACGGTAAGCTACCAGGCAATTAAAACAGCGATAGCCAACCCTGTGAAGAGCTTGAGAACTGAATAGTTTAATAGGCTTTCTGTCCGTGGTCGGTGTCCTCACCGACCGTGTCCCTTTGTCCGAGGCCAGTGTCCTCACCGGCGGTCGCACCGGACATCGTAATTCTTATACAGAATTGAACGAAGTTTATTATTGAACGATAACAATCAATAAGTGGAACACCAACAGGAATGAAAAATTTGCCCAACATATATGCGAAAGACCGCTATTGTATCAACTGTTCCGTTTTCTTTACCTCAGCCTGATTTCCAGCTTTCAAAGGAATGTCTATCTCTATTTCGCAGCCATTGCCAGGAGAAGAAAAAACATCCAGCTTGGCACAAAATAATTGTGCACGCCTTTTCATATTTGACAAACCAATGCCACCTTTTACGGCATTTACATCAAAGCCAATTCCGTCATCGGCTATCCTCATTTTGATTTTTCCATTTTTTACAATTAGGTCAACTTCAATGTTTTTACAGTCAGCATATTTGACTATGTTTCTCAATTGTTCCTGCAACATCCGGTAGAGGTTTAGTTGCAAATCCCTGTTGAAAGTTACCTTCTCAATTCGTTTGTCGAAATACAAAGAGATATGGTACTTTTTTTCCACATTAATATTATTAAGTAATACAGCAAACGCTTCTTCCAGCGTGGAATCATTAAAAAAAGCAGGTGCCAGCCTGTGGGAAAGGTTACGGATCTCTTTTGTAGCTAAACTGATATATTCCCGGCATTGGTGAAAAAGCTGCTTTCCATCCTGGTTAACAGATTTAGCCAAAATTCCAAGGGTGATATGGGTGCTTGCGAGTATCTGGCAAATATTGTCATGAAGTTCCGCACCGATTTCGTAACGCTCATTCTCCTGGGTATTAATAATTGCCCTTGTCACCTCTTGCTCCCGATGGTTTCTTTCGGTAACGTCGGTAACAATTGCCAGCCGGTATTTCCTGCCATTGATAAACAGAAAATTAGCCTGCACCTCTACTTCTAACAATTGTTTCGATTTAGTAAAATGACGGGCAGTGGTTTTATAAGTGCACGGTTGTTGGCCGTGTATCTTAAGTTTTTCCTTTAAAGCATCATTCTCTTCTTGTGTACGCACGTCAAGTACGGTCATTTTCAAAAATTCCTCCTCACTATAACCATACAAATCAATCGCCGCTTGATTTACCTGCACAAAGCGAAGGGTCTCCAGTTCAAATACCCACGTTGGCTGAGGATTCAGGCGAAACAATTCGCTATATCTTTTCTCAGATTCCTTTAGCTGGATTTGCGATAATTTGTGTTCAGTAATATCCCTGAAATATACGGATAATCCATTGTTTGGAAAAACGCTTATCTCAAGCCACTTCTCTAAATCCGGATAGAAATATTCAAAAACAACGCTTTTATTGGTTTCAAGCGATTCATGATATTTTTTGTAAACATCGGTGCCGATGCTGCTGGAGAATACATGCCACAGGTAATGTCCTACTATTTTGTTTTTTGGTGTTCTTAATAGTTTTTCTGCTTCTTTGTTCCAATAAGTTACCAGCCAGTTTTTTTCTACCCGGCAAAATGCGTCGCCAATACTTTCCAGGATCGCATCTTTTTCCTCATATAGTTTCAGTATCTCTAATTCTGCTTTTTTGCTTTGATCAATATCCTGAAAACTTCCGTATATTTTTTTGCACCTGCCATTTACCATTTCCGCTTTCCCAATTGTTCTCACCCACTTTAGATTGCCTTTATGAGTATATATCTGAAGGTCATCCTGCCATTGTGTTCCATTACTTACCGCTTCTTTTACCCGGGCAATGATGGTTTCCCGGCTATAACCTTCTTTAAAATGCCTAATCCCTTCACGCAAAGTTGGCTTGAACCCCGGAGGGGTTTCCCGAATGTCTTTAGTAATGTCTGACCAGTAAACCGTCGCACTTTCTACATCAATCTCCCAGCTGCCAAGCCGCGCCAACCGGTTGGATTTGTCAAGAAGATGCTGCAGATTTTTCTTTTCGGTGATATCCTGCACCGCGCCGATTATGCGAATCGCCTTTCCGTTTTTATCCCTGATGATAATGCTTCTGTCGAGAACATGAGCATAACTTCCATCCGTTTTCTGAAAACGGTATTCATTCAGCCACTTAGAATCGGTTCCCTTCGCCAATTGGTCTATTTCATCCAACACCCTGTCATGATCTTCCGGATGAACATGTTTTTTCCAAAAATCCTTATCTGATAGAGTCTTTGCATCATAGCCAAAATCTCTTATAAACCCGTCGCCCCAATAACAGGTATCCTTGATATAATCCCAATCATAAATGGCATCAAAAGTGGCTTTACTGGCATAATGATATCTCATGTTACTTTCCTGCAACGACAATTTCAATAGCTTCCTTGTCGTAATATCCTGTACAGTTCCGTCAAAAACAACCGGCTCTCCTTTTCCGTTTTTTTCAAGTTTTCCTATTTCATGGATCCATTTTACAGCTCCGTTTGGCTGAACAACACGAAATTCAAAGTTCATATCCCTTTCACCTTGAAAAACGGCAGATCTTTCGCGCGCAAACATTTCCCGATCCTCGGGGTGAATGGCTTTAAAAAACAGGTCATAAGTGAGTTTTGAAGCCTCTTTATTTACTCCAAGTATATTGTAAACTTCTTCAGACCAGAACAGTTTATCTGTGCGAAGGTCTAATTTCCAATAGCCAATTTTGGCAATTTGTTGAGCGGCGAGTAGCTTTTTCTCATTGCTTTTCAGGTGCTGTAGCGCATTTTCTTTTTCACTTACATCTGCAGAAGTGTGAATAATATACGCTATTTCACCGGTTTCGGAGAACACCGGAATATTTTCACATTCATAATGCCGTTTCTCGGCTTTACTACCTTCGCTGCACTGAATTTGATATTGATGAACCGGTATTTTATCAGGGATCTTTAAAGAAGTGACTTTTTCCAATGACTGCTGCAAACCCGAAATTATTTGATTTTCATCCGATAACCTCTGAAGAACTTCAAAAACAGGTTTACCAATAACATCCTTTTCTTTACTGTTACACAGATTTAAAAAAGCTGAATTTACCTCTGCAACAGTGAAAAGCGGAGAATCGGTCAATAAGACCAACATGGGCAAAGGGGTGGCTTTAAATACAGAGAGAAACGATTGGGAATTAATCATATGATCAACTGATAGGTAGCTTGCTAATTATAAACGTATAAAAGCCCTTGTAAATTGTTTATAAAGTATGAAATCGGTACGCTTTCAACTTGCAATCGTATCGAGGTGAATATCAGTACCCCAATAATCTATTTCGAAAATTATTTAGAAGATCATGTGGCTGTCTTCTTCTTTCTCGTTTTTGATTAACGGGGTATCTTCTGATTTTTTATTTGTAGGACCCTTATCTTTTTTAACGGCGAGAGATTGGTACCGGATGTTAAATTGTTGCTTTCTGCTGGTTTTGCTGGAACAATATTTTTGGCAGAATCAGCTTGCATGGGATCATTTCCCGGATCTAAAGGTTCCTGTTCAAACATCCTTGCAGAAAAAAGACTAAAAGAAACAACAAGCAACGCGTATTTCAGTACTGTTTTTTTCATAGATTTCGCTTTTCTTTATAGCAGTGTCCCCAAAGTTGAGGAAATGGCAAACAACAAAATGTAGTTAAAGAAAGAAATTATTGTAGGAAATTTTCTAGAAAGAAACCGACAGTTTAGAGCGGTGGGCTACTTTGTGGGAGGCACCAACGGCACAAACACATTCTTACATCTTCTCTTCTTCGCCCTTGCTCCCACCCTTTGCCGTAGTAAGTGCTCCAATCAGAGCACTTACCACCTGAAAGCCGCGTGAATACACGAATATAGCATGGATAAAAGTGGGTATATTCTAGCAGGATTAAAGGTTGCCAGCCTTGTGAACTTCTGTCCGCGGTCAGTGTCCTTTAGATCAACCATGTTTTTAAAGTAAATTATCCTTTCTCCGTAAAAGAATTCCATTAATGGTATTTAACCAGTGAGGAAATAAAGTTTTTGAAACCAATAAAATTAATGAAGGCTGGGATGGCACTTTTAAAAGCCAACCCTCCTTGCAAGGCAGTTATGTATGGATAATCAGTTTTGCAGACATAAATAACAAACCAACGCAATTAAAAGGAATTGTAACATTGCTGAGATAAGAACCGCCACTGCTGAAGATTCTTCCTTCTTTAATATTGTTCAGCACGGGTTCTTTAACCGCTCTATATTCTTTTCGATGATCGCTTTATCGGAATTTGAATTGGCAAGAGCAAGCGCTTTTTTATAATGCGCAAACGCTTTGTTATCATCCACGCCGGTGTACAGATTTCCCAATAAAGTATAATACAAATGATTATCCAGCAGGCTTAATTTTTCAGCTTCTGTTATTGCCTGCATTTTGCCGTTCGCCTTTGCAAGAGCAAAAGTGCGGTTCAATGCAGCGATGGGAGAATATTCTATTTGCAGTAATTGATTGTAAAACTGTAAAATATTTTCCCACTTTTCTTTTGTGTCTTCTTTCTGTGTATGCCAGTAAGCAATGGCTGCTTCGAGGTGATACTTCGATAATTGATTGCCCCGCGATGACAGGTTTAAATAATATTCACCTTTTTCAATCAGTTCCTGGTTCCAGAGACCGGTATCCTGGTCGTCGTATAGGATGGCTCCTCCATCTTCATCTGTTCTTGCTTCAAAACGCGAGGAATGAAAACACATCAGCGCGAATAAGGCGTTTACAGCAGGTTGATTGGTATAGTCGTTTTGTATCAGTAAATAAGTGAGCCTCATCGCTTCGAGGCAGAGATCTTTTCGCAAACTCACATCCTGCATTGAAGAATAGTAGCCTTCATTAAAAAGGAGGTACAAAGTGAGTAAGACGGACGGCAGACGCCCGTTTATTTCAGATAAGGCCGGTTGCTCTATTTTAATTTTTTCATTTCTTAGTTTTTCCTTTGCACGTTGCAATCTTTTGTAAATTACTTCTTTGTTCGTCAGGAAAGCATTCGCAACTTCTCCTGCTCCAAAGCCGCAAAGGAGGTTTAATGCCAGCCCGGTTTGTGCTTCCGGAGGATTGCACGGATGGCAAACGGTGAAGATCATGGACAATTGGCTGTCATTAATATTTTTAACGGAAAGATCGATCTCTGTTTCGTGAAATGTTTCCGCATTATACTTGATTTCTTTTGCAATCTTCCGGGTAAAAATGGAATGATGCTTCAGGTAATCCCTGGTCTTATTTTTTGCAACGGTATAAAGCCAGGCGGTGGGGTTTTCAGGCAGCCCTTTCAGTCCCCACAATTCAGAAGCTGAAAGGAAAGTATCGCTCACAATATCCTCTGCAATTTCAATGTGGTCAATACCAAACAATTTATAAAGCACGGAGACGATTTTCTGGTATTCTGTTCTGAATAAATGGGGGATCAGTTCTGTCTGTTTCATAAAAATAAATGCCTTTGCAAAAGTACAAAGGCATTGAACGGTTTTCTAATTTTGTCTGGAGATTTAAGGTTGCCAGGCTTGAAATGCATGTTACTATATAAAACGAAGCAGGTTGACAACCGTGGAACCTTGATGCACAAGAGTAACTAATTACATCTGCTGGATCTCTCTCACCTCCACACTTGCACCGACGGAAAGGCCCGGGCATCCTTTTGCCAGTTCGGTGGCTTCTTCCAGCGAATCGGCTTTTACAATGGTGTAACCTCCGATCGTTTCTTTAATTTCTGAATAAGGCCCGTCCGTGATAATATTACCAGGTTTTACCACTTTTCCGGAAGGAAAAAGACGGTTGCCGCGATCAGTTAATTTATTTTGAGCGGCAATACCACCGATCCAGTCCATCCACCGTTTGGTCATCGCTTGCATTTCATCAGGGGAACCGCCGGGAGCACCGTTCATCCTGAATAAGAATAAGAAATCTTTCATTTTGTTTAGGTTTTATTGGTTAAAAAATAATAACGATTGAGTCGCCGGAATTGGACAATCAAAGAAAAACTATTAACTGAATTGCCCAACTTTATAAGTTCCGACAGGCGGGCGAAAGGCAATATTGATCCGGTTATATGTGTTGATCGTAGTGACTGCGAGGGTCAGGTCGATCAGTTCTTCTTCTGAAAACTGCTTCCTGGCTGTTTCATAAACCTCATCGGGAATATTGCCATTGGTAATTTTGGTGACAGCCTCTGCCCAGGCAAGAGCCGCCCGTTCCCGGTCAGTATAGAAAGGCGCTTCACGCCAGGCATCGAGGGTGTAAAGA
>Ga0157369_10001994_pt1 | contig 24568 bp, 19 predicted proteins | sample C25metaG_FD_113461 | JGI IMG/M metagenome (GOLD analysis project Ga0157369, IMG submission 113461) | Corn rhizosphere microbial communities from Kellogg Biological Station, Michigan, USA - C2-5 metaG | ecosystem: Host-associated > Plants > Roots > Rhizosphere > Soil | place: USA: Michigan... | reverse complement strand
GAGTGGCTGCGCGCCGCGGTAGGTTACGTCGTAGGCTTCGCCGTTCTTCGTGAAAATCACTGCGTCTTCAAGTTTCTTGCCAAAGACCTCGCGCTCGACCAGACGCACGCCACCCTTCGGAATCTGTGTATCGGCCGGCAGATATTTCACGAAGGTCCGGGCTATCGCGAGTCCCGTTATTTCCTGGCGATAGAACGAATAGGCGCGGCCCATCTCGGTCCGGGTCTGCATGTTGCGGAAAGCGTCGCCACCGAGAGCATCGATGATCTTCCCGACGAGTTCCTTCCCGCGCTGCTGCGAGGCTTCCCCGCGCAGCCATGGGGCCGCGGCAAGTCCGAGAGCGAAACCACGCCTTGTCATGGCTTTTTCGACATCTGATCCGGCGTCAGACCTGTATTGATGCGGAAATCAGTAATAACAGCATCGGCAAAATGCTTGCTCCCGCGCTGGATCGAGATCTTTCGGGGCAGACGTATGCTGCCGGCGGACTGCCAGTCCGAAAACACTTCTTCCGTAGTGCCGCCGCCCGGTTCGGCGAAGGTTTCCTGCAAGGGCAGTCCGGTTTTGGCATCGATGGTGAGCAACAGTGAGTGGCCTTCCTTATCCGAAATCTCCAGCTTGTTTTCGCCCGCATTGTTCACTGTCCGCGCCGGGTTCGAGCCGCTTTGCAACAGCGTAATCCAGTTGCGGAACAGGTCCCCTTTCACCTGACCCAACTCAGTGGGCCCAAGCGTCTTCGTTCCCTGGGGCGTGGCCATCCAACCGGATTTTCCATCCGAATAAATCGTTACCTTGCCGAACGGGTAGTTCCCTTCCTGGCGGAAGTAACCAGGCGACAGCCACTGTTGGGTTTGCGTTAGTTTGATTCCTCCCGCGGCGGCGTCGAGTTGCATCGAGAGGTTCTCCACGTAATCCTTGACTGCCGCAATTGCGCTCGCGCCACCCATGGCCTGGATCACGTTATCCAGCATCTGGCTGCCTCGGGCCAGGCTTTGCTGATCGGCCTTTGCGGTAATCGCCTTCGGCTCCGGGATCGTGAGATCGATATCGTTTACGGGCATCCCAAGCGATGAGAGAGGCTTGTCGAAGTCCTTCGGGTTCCCCACGGCGACGATCACGAAATTCGCCGGATCCAGATACTGCTTCGCGGCGCGCAGCACGTCGGCCTGGGTCACGCGCTCCACCGCTTTCTGGTAACGGAAGATGAAATCGTCCGGGTAGCCGAAATAACTATAGGTCAGCAGCCGGTTCAAAGTCTTCGATGGGGTATCGAAGTTGAAGATAAAGCCATTGAGTACTGTCTGTTTCGCGTATTCGAGCTCGTCTTCCGAAACTTCATGCTCGCGAATGCGATTGATCTCCTCACGGGAGGCCGCGATCGCCTGCTCCGTACTTCCCGACTTCGTGCTGCCCGAAACCATGAACAAGCCGGGATGATCGTAGTCTGCGGCCCAGGAAGCGCCGATGTTGTAAGCCAGCCCGAGTTGCGTCCGGACGCGCCGGAATAAGCGGCTCTGGAAACCGCCGCCCAGAATGTAAGACATGACTTCGAGCGCCGGATAATCCTTGCTGTTCACCTCTCCGCCCAGCTGCCCGAGGCTAAAACTGGTCTGTGTGACGTCGGCCTTCGTAGCCAGGTAGACTCCCGGTTTCGACCTATGGTTTACCTTCGGGAACGGAGGCACGGGATCCTGACGATAGCTCCAGGAGCCGAAGATCTTCTCGAGCTTCGCCTTCATCTCGGGCGCGGAAAAATCTCCCTGTACCGCAAGCATGATGTTGGCCGGAAAGTAATAGCGCTTGTAGAAATTGACCGCGTCCTGCCTCTTGATGTTGTTGACGGTGGCGTACTCTTCCTGCCAGCCATACGGATTATCGTGCCCGTAAATGGTGTCCGCGAATTCTCGATGCGCAATCGACCCCGCATCGTCGTTGCGGCGTGAAATCGATGTGCGCATCTGGGATTTGATCAGCTCGATCCGGTCTTCGCGAAAAGCGGGATCGGTGAGAACATCATGGAAGACCTGCAAAACCTCGTCGGTTCGCTCCTTCAGGGTCGAAAACGAGACGGAGCCAAAGCTTTCGGATATCTGGCTTTCCACGGATGCCGCGATGTTCTCGAGTTGTTCATCCAGTTGGTCGCCCGTTTTCGCGGAGGTTCCACCGCTGCGGATTGCGCTACCGGTGAGCGTGGCCAGGCCGATCTTGTCCGACGGATCGAACAGATTTCCGGTTCGAACCAGCGCCGTACCGCGGATCAGCGGCAGCTCATGATTTTCGAGCAGGTAAATCCGCATGCCGTTCGGCATCGTGTACTGCTCGATGGGCGGAAGTTTGATTTCCTTCAGGGGTGGATACTTCAGTTCCCTATAAGAGGCGGGAAGCGGAGCCGTGGCGGACGCAGAACCCGGAGCCGCGGGTTGAGTGGATGGGGTGCGGGAGGCCGGGGATGCGGCGTGAGCCGCCGGGGGCGCGGTGTGAGCCGCCGGAGCCTGCGCGACAAGATATGACGCAGGCAGCGCGACGAGAGTCAGCAGGAACGGGACGGCCCTCACTGTTCGCCTCCCGACGCCGGATGCGCGGTCGAGGTCGTCTGGGCCGGAGCTGATGCCGGCTGAACCGTAACGCCCACCGTGCGATTGCCGGGCGTGAAATACTCGCGAGCAACGCGTTGAACATCCGCGCCTGTTACTTTGTCGATTTCGTCAATATCGGTGAACTAACGTTTCCAGTCTCCAAAGTTCGCGTAGTATTCCGCGAGAAGCCGCGCGAGTCCGGCGTTGTTATCGAGCTGGCGGATCAGCGAAGCACGCGTGCGGGTCTTCACTCGCGCCAGCGCCGCTGCATCCACCTTCTCTTTCTGCAGATTCCCGACGATGGAATCGAGTTCCTTCTCGTTTTCGGCAAGCGTGTGGCCCTGCGAAGGAACCAGAAAGAACAGGAACAGATTAGGATACTTGCTACCCGGAAAACTGGAAATCGCCTGCGCCGCGTAAGCGATCTTCTTGTTCACTACCAAGTCCCGGTACAGCAGACTGGTACGGCCGCCGGAAAGCAGGCTCGAGATCACGTCGAAAACCGGGTCGTCCTTGTCGTATTGGCTCGGCCGGTGATAGGCCAGAATTTCGAACGGCTGGGCGGGTGAAGTGACTTCCACGTGCTTCATGCCGTCCTGGCTGGGCTCGATCGTCAGGACCGGCTCCGGCAGCGGCTTCTTCGGGAGGCGGGAAAAATATTTCTCCGCGAGCGCGCGAATCCGAACGGGGTTTACGTCGCCCACGACCGCCATCGTGATATTGCCGGGCACATAGTATTTGTCAAAGAATGCCTGCGCGTCTTCCACGCGAAGGTTTTCGATGTCACTGGCCCAGCCTACCGGTGGAACGCGATAGGGATGAGCTTCAAACGCTGTCGCGTTCTCGGCTTCGACCAGTTTGCCCTGCGGCTCGGATTCCGTACGCATGCGGCGCTCTTCCCGCACCACGCTGCGCTCCTTATAAAATTCGCGTAGAACCGGGTGCAGAAAACGCGCCGATTCCAGATAAAACCACAACTCCACGCGATTCGCGGGGAAATTGTAGAAATACTGGGTTGCGTCTTCCCCAGTCTGCGCATTCATACCCTCGCCGCCGTTCTCTTCGATAATCCGCGGATAAAGGTTCGGAACCACATACGAGTTCGCCTTCTCGATGGCGGCGTTCAGCGTTGTTTCCAGTTGTTTCAGCTTCGCCGGATCGGCCTTCACGAGCTTGTTCCGCTCGGCTTGCAGGGCATCGTAAGCGGCTTCCACGCGCGCGAGCGCCTGCTTCTCGGCCGGCCAGTTCGTCGTTCCAATCGTTTCGGTACCTTTGAAGGCCATGTGCTCGAACATGTGCGCAAGGCCGGATTTGCCTTTCGGATCGTCCACCGACCCGGCATTCACGTAGGTATGAAACGACACTACCGGCGCTTCATGCCGCTCGAGCACGATAAAGTGCAGGCCGTTGGGAAGCGTGAACTCGGTGACGCGCTTTTCGAATTCCGCGAGATTCTGCGCCGCGAGCGATCCCGCCAGCGCAAGAGGGAGGAGGAGGTTCAGTTTCACTGCTGGGCTCTAAGGACAATTTAGCCGATTCCGCGGGTCAGCCCGGCAGAGCGGAGCGATTGCCTGTTTTTCCCTGTAAACTGTAAGGCCGGAGATTGGAGATGCCGGAACTCATCAGCGAGCAGGGACTGGTACCGGTTCGAGTATTCTCTACGGAAATGGAAGCGCTGATCGCGAGATCCGCGCTGAGGTCATTCGGGATCGAATCTTATCTTTCGAGCGACGATTGCGGGGGCCAGCGACCGGCCTGGACACTCGTCAACGGCATACGCCTGATGGTCCGGCCGGAAGACGCGAATACAGCCAACGATGTGCTGCGAAGCGCGGTGGAGCCGGAACACGAGGACTGACGCCGGCAAATTTCAGTTGAGCGCGAACTTTACCCGCGCGATTCCGACGACCATCAGCTCAAGCTCGCCCGTTTTAGAACTGAACGAGTGCGGCTCATTGAACAGGACCGGCACGGCGTCTCCCGCGTGAATGGATGCGTTCTCCTTACCCACCCTGGCTGAGCCTTCACCCTTCATCACGTAATAGAATTCCTCGATGTTCTCATGCCGTTCCTCCGCGGTTTCATGCCCGGCAGGAACGACCACGTGATCCACGTACGACCAGTTGGTAAAGAAAACGTCAGGCGACAACGCGCGGCGATACAGGATGGAATCCGTCGTGGGCTTCAGCATTTCGCGATCGAGCCGCATGGTCATGAAAACGGGAATGGGGTCGAGCGGAGCGCCGACTCGTGTATCCCCCAGATCGAAATTGTCGTACTTGCTTTTCACGCGTCCCACGTTGATGTTCATCCACTGCACCGGTTTGTCGGTCGCGTTATAGATGGCGTGAGAGTGCCCCATCTGGCAGAGCGCCCCGCCGGGACCTTTCAGAAGCGATGTTCTCCCATCAATGGTGAACTGCGCCTCGCCGTCCAGAATCACGAACATCTCTTCGCAGGTGTTGTGAAAATGAGCGCCGATTCCGCCCTTCGGTTCCAGCACGCCACGGTGGAGGAAGTAGAGATTGACTCCGAAATCGTGGTCGCCGAACAGCGGCATCAGATCGAGCGTGCCCGCGCCTCCGTGAACCCCAGGGTAAGGCTTGTACTGCGCCGGATCCGTGTGGGCAATTCTCGCGGAGAGTGGATCGCGCGCCAACAGCGTCGAGCACACGAACAACATTACGGGCAGAAAGGTTTTCCGCATAGGCGGGAATTATATAAGACCAGGGAAAAAGAAAATCACTCGGCATCCGTGACGCAGCGAAAGCCGACGGCAGCGGATCTGTCGTAACCCGGCGCCATCAGCAGGAGCTTGCCGTGCTGATCGTTCCGGTAAGCCTGCGGAAAGTACCAGATGGAACCTTGCGGCTGATAGTAGCTTCCTCCGCGGAGGATACCGCCGCGCGTGTGCTCATCCACAAATTCGTTCGTCCACTGCCAGACGTTACCCACGAGATCCATCACGCCGAATGGGCTCGAGCCTTCCGGATGCGCGTCCACGTCATCCGGACCACGCATGGTCCGGCTCTGATCGGGTTTCGGAACAGCGGAGGCTTTCCACTCGTTGCCCCACGGATATATCCTTCCATCCTGCCCCTGCGCCGCGAGTTGCCACTCCCACTCATTCGGCAGGCGCTTGCCGGCCCATGCCGCGTAAGCGCGCGCGTCTTTGAGAGAAACCCAGGTTACGGGCTTCTTCTCCCACCCGGGGGGATACGCGCCATTCTTCCAGTCCCGCAGGAAATTCAGGCTGTCCTGCGGGTGGTAATGCGTGGAATCGAGGAAGCGCTTGAACTCGGCGTTCGTAACCGGATACTTGTCAATGTAGAAGTCGCCGATCTGGATGGTGTGGTCGTGAAAGCGGCGTGCGGAATCCTCCCAGGGGTATTGGACATCGACGCCGATATCGTTGAAGCCCTCGATTTCGATTCCCATAACGCGAAAGCGAAATGCGCCGCCGGGGATGCGAACCATTCCTTCCGGCGCAGTGGCTGCTTTCTTCGCAGGCGCGATCTCCACCATCTTTTGCGGCAGAGGCTTCCATTCGGCGGAGTAAGAAGCGAGCGGCCGTTTGGTCAGGTCGCGCATCTTGCCCGTCAGATTTTCGATCTCGTTCGGAGCCGCGCCGGTGATCTGCAGAACGGCGCCGTAACCATGAGCCTCGATTGGAAACGAGAGCGTGTCCGTCGAACCCTGCCTTTCCGGCATTACCTCGGCGCCGTGGTACAGGTCGAGATACCGCGCGCCGTCGAGATGCCGGACCGACATGATCGGCCCTCTCACGTCGTACTGGTTGCGATTGACGATCGTCCACAGGGTGCTGTCGGCCGCCGGCCAGCGGCTTGCAAACACGCCGTAAGGCAACATGGGAGCGAAGGGCTCCCATTCGGGACTGGTCAGATAGTGCGCTACGCCGCGCTCCAGGGTGGCAACCCGCCTGGTCGCTTCCGCGTCCCGCGGCGTGATTCCGTTCCAGATGCCCCAGATGTTCTCCCAGCTTTCCCAGCCTTCACCGTTGAAAAAGGCGTACTGAAGGTCGTCCGTCTTGCTGCGGTTCCAGCGATCCGAGATATTCACCATGTGGCGCGGTTCCAGCCAGCGATATTTATCGACGCCCGGCACGAAACCGAATTGGCCGCCGTATTGGCCCCACGTCATCACGTTCCAGGCGAGCGCCTCATCCGAAGGTCCGCCTTCCGGCTCGAACGCCAGCGGGTGTCCGGCGTGGTCCGCCGCGGTTGAGAACGCGAGTGGGACGCCATCCTGCGTATCGCCGTTGATGCCGTCCGCACCAAGTTCCTTCATCAGCTCCGCAATTGCCTGAGGCCATGGCATGCCGGGATCTCTCGTGCCCTGATCCCACATCATCATGGGAAACAAGACGCGAACGCCGCGCAGATGAAAGTCGGCGATCATTTTCTTCACGCCTTCCACGCCGCCTGGCATGCTGCGAATCATGTCGTGCTGGTTGCGGTTGTCGATGCCCATGTTGGGATAAGTGGGCCAGATCAGCACCGAATCGATGCCGCCGTATCTTTCTTCAAGATCGGCCAGGTACCGATCTACTGTGTAGCGCCCAGCCACCGGATCGTAGAAGTACCGATCCTGCACCATCATTTGCGGTTGGATAAAGCTGCGCTGTGTCCACTGAAGCGCCGGAAGCGCGTAGCGGGAACCGTCGTACCCGATCCGGATTTTGCGCTCGTTCCTCCAGTGCCGGATATCTTTCAGCCATTCCTCATGGCTGGAGGCGGAGCAGGGAATTGATCCACCCTGCCAGGCGCCTTTCATCGTCAGGCAATCGGGCGCGGGGATGAGCTGGTTCTTTGCGCGGTATTTCGTGTCCTGCGCTTCCATCGCGAAGGCGATTGCAAACAGGAGTAACGAAGCGGCGATCCGGCGGTTGATTTTCACGATCGGATCAGGTGTGGCTCGTCTCCTTCGGCCAGACGACGCCCTGATCCTTCTTTGTCACGGGCGCGAGCCCGCGATAGACGAACTTCTGGATTCTTTGACCCCGGTACGTTTCTGTCGTGAAAATGTTGCCTTTGGAATCGGTCGCGATACTGTGTACCGCATAAAATTCCCCGGGCTGGCGGCCGCCATCACCAAAGCTGGTGAGTTCCTGGAGGGTGTCACGCAGCAGAACGCGAATCTTCATGTTGGAGCCATCCGCAACGTAAATGTACTTCTGCTGCGGATCTTTTGAAAGAGCGATATCGAATACCGATCCATCGCCGAGCGTATTCTTCGCGATGAACTTCTCCTTCACGAATTTGCCATCGGTTTTGAAAACCTGAATGCGATCGTTGGTCCGGTCGCAGACGTACAACATTCCATCGTTCGCGAGAACTACGCAATGGACGGGATTCCGGAACTGCTGGGCCGGAGGATCGTTCGGATTGTAGGGCGGCAATTGTGTGTCGTCCGGCTTATGGCCGTATGCGCCCCAGTGCCGCTTGTATTTGCCGGTATCCGCATCGAAAACGATCACGCGGCGATTCCCGTAGCCATCGGCGACATAGAGCTCGTTGGTTTTCGGATCCACCAGCGTTTTCGCTGGTAGCCGGAGATTCTGCGTATCGTTGCTGCCCTTGCTCTGATTCGGTCTACCGATCTGCATCAGGAACTTGCCCGACTGGGTGAACTTCAGGACCATGCTGTCGTGCACCGCTCGTACTGTGCCCATCTTGCTTTCGTCAGAAGGAAGGGGAGCCGCCTGCTGTCCGCGTCCATTGCCGCCGATCCAGACGTTGCCCTTGTAATCCACGTCGATGCCATGATTCGATGCAGGCCAGTCATAACCCTGCCCAGGGCCACCCCAATGCCCGATCAGATTGCCGGCTTCGTCGAATTCGAGTACCGGCGGCGCCGCGGCGCAGCATTCCGCGGCGGGAGGTTTCATGGTCAGGTACTGTTCTTTCGCTTCGAGCGAGCCCCCGCGGTGAATCATCCAGACGTGATCGTTTGAATCCACCGTGACTCCGATGACGGATCCGATCACCCAGTGATTGGGCAGAGGTTTGGGCCACATCGGGTCCACCTCGAATCGCGGCGCCGGCACGGCTGCCGCACTCGCCGCATGCTGCTGAATCGCCAGCGTGCCGGCTACGAGCCCAATAAGAATTCCTGCATAGCCCAAAGCGGTGAATTGCCTGCGGGTCATTCCTGCTCCTTCCCGATGCGAGTAGATATCATATGTGATTCGTTCGAGGGCTTACAACGTGCGCCGCCCTTTACAGGCAATATTGTTTGCCGCCATTTCTTTGGTGGCGGCCGTCCACACCGCTGCGGCCCATGATATTCCCAGCGATGTCACCGTGCAGATGCTGATCCGGCCGGATGGTCAGCATTTGCAACTGCTGCTGCGCGTGCCGCTCGCGGCAATGCGTGATGTCGACTTCCCCGCGACTCCACAGGGCTACCTGGATATCGAACAACTTGCGCCTCAACTGCCCGGCGTAGCCACGGTCTGGCTTTCCGATTTTCTGCGCGTCGAGGAGAACGGCGAGCGTTTACCCCGTGGGCATGTTGCAGCGACGCGCATCTCGCTGCCTTCGGATCGCTCCTTTACCTCTTTTGAGGCGGCGATGGCGCTCGTGACCAGCCCTCGTCTTCCCGACAGTGACAATCTCTTCTGGAATCAGGTGAACTTCGACGTCCTGCTCGAATATCCAATTCATTCGGCGCGCTCCGCTTTTTCAATTGATCCGCGATTTCAACATCTCGCCGCGCGCGTGTTAACGGTGGTGCGCTTCACCAGCGCCGGTGGGATAGAGCGAGACTACGCGCTCGACGGCAATCCCGGCCTTGTCCCGCTTGACCCGGGCTGGTTTCAGGCGGCGAGCCGGTTCGTGAGACTGGGGTTCCTGCACATTCTCGATGGAACCGACCATCTGTTGTTCCTCTTTTGCCTCGTGATACCGTTGCGGCGTTTTCGGCCGCTACTCGCGGTCATCACAGCTTTCACGGCGGCGCATTCCATCACGCTGATTGGCTCCGCTTTCGGTCTTGCGCCTAATGCGTTATGGTTTCCCCCGCTGATTGAAACGCTTATCGCGGCCTCGATTGTGTGGATGGCGCTGGAGAATATCGTCGGCGCGAAGGTTCAGCACCGATGGATGATCGCTTTCGGATTCGGCCTGGTGCACGGTTTCGGGTTCTCGTTCGCACTGAGGCAGACGCTCCAATTTGCCGGATCGCACCTGTTGTTGTCGCTGGTTTCGTTTAATCTGGGCGTGGAACTTGGCCAGCTTATGGTGCTCGCCATTCTCATTCCTGCGCTCTATGTTCTCTTCCGGTTTGTTGTTGAGCCGCGAATGGGAACGATTATTCTTTCGGCGTTCATCGCGCACACCGGCTGGCACTGGATGGCGGATCGGGCAGCCGAGCTGCGCCGTTTCCATATCGATTTGCCCGCGATAAACCTCGCTCTTCTGGCGCTGGCGATGAAATGGTTAACGATCGCGTGGGTTGCTGCCGGTATCTCCTGGCTGGTGGTTCACTACCTCAGGCCGCGACAAACCGCTGACGCTCCAGGCGCCGCCCGGTCCGAGTCTTAGCCCTGATTTAGATAAAGTCGATCCGGAAGATCCAGCCGCTCGTCGGGCTATCGTTATTCGGCCAGTTCGGATGAATTCCGGCGTCGCAACTAACCAGGGCGCCATCGTGCATCACGAGCCCGTGCGGGTCGGATGAGCCGGGGACGAAATCCACGGTTTCGAGAACCTTGCCGGTTGATGCTTCGTAACGCACCAGACCGGGGCGGTACTCCGCATAGCTGTGGCTATCGTTGCCAATCACCTGCCAGATTGTGCCGTTATCCCACGCGATCGCGTGATAACGGTTGCGTCCCGGAGCCTCATAGAAAGGAATCATGAACTCCGGCTGCCAGGTGGTTGGGTCTACGCGCAGGTTGCCGCGCAGTCGCAGGGATGAGATCCAGAGCTTGCCATCCTGCCACATGGCTCCATGGCAACCGCCGCCATCGTTGGGCGGCCCGAGCGGGATTTGCCGATGGCTCACCAGACGGGAGTTCATGTCCACCTGAAAGACTCCCTCGGGAGGGGCGTTCGCTACCATCCAGATGCAATCGCCTCCAAACGCCATGCCGCTGGTGTTCCGCGATGGTGTGCGGACTGTCTTCAGCAGTTTGCCGTTCCAGTCCACCAGCCATGCTTCTTCGGTCAGCGATTTGGGCTCGGCCATGTGATACTGGGCCGCCATTGCGCCCGAAAGTTTCTGCTCGCCGATCCACAGCCCCTCGGGCGCAAGCGCGAGCCCATTCGGGAAGCCGCGCGGGCTCTTGAAAAGTTTCGTGGTCTTCGCTTTGCGGTTGGGAATCGTCCGGCCGCTGCCCTGCGCGTAAGCGGCGCGGAAAGTTCCGAGACCCAGTCCCGCCATTGCGGTTGCGGCCAGGAATTCTCGTTTGGTGATCACGTCGTCAGCCTGCCTCTAACGGGCCAAATTATATACCCACTGCGCAGGCGGTTACTTCTTCCCGTTGATGGGGTACCCGTGCCAGACGTATTCCAGGGCTTCAGGCAGCGTCTGTGCTTTCACGGCGCGGTCCGTGTGACCGGCGTTGCGCGCGAAGACAAACTGGTAATGGTAACCCTTCGCCTTCAGAACCTTCGCCATATTCTCGTTCGCGACCACCCAATCGTGCATGTCGTCGCGCATCACGTTCGGGTTGAACAGGTCTCTGTCGCCTACTTCCATCCAGATCCGCAAGGGTTTTTTCGGACTATTGGGAATCAGGCTCTTATGAAATTCCCACGCGCCGCCGGGAGTTTCCGGATTCCACGGATACTGCTGATTCACATAGGTACCGGAATAAGTGAGAACGCGATGATAAAGGTCCGGGTGATACCAGGCCATGATCAACGCGGCGGAGCCGCCCGAACTACCGCCCATGGTTGCCCGGGCGTCTGGATCTTTGGTCAGCTTCACATTCGCCTGCTGCTCGACCATCGGCAATACTTCGCTTTCGACGAACTCCGCATATTTGCCGTTCATGTTGTCGTATTCGAGGCCGCGTTCGCTCCCCTGGGCGTCGCCGCTGCCATTGCCGATCGAAATTCCGATCATCACCGGGAGTTTGTGCGCCGTGATCAGGCTATCGAGAGCGGTGAACAGCATGCGGTCAGGTCCGTCCGCGCCGACGATGAATGGCGCGGCGGTTCCGGGGACATATTGCTTCGGTACATAGACCGCAACGCGGCGCGTGTATGGAGCGGGATGGCTCGTGGTCACGATGAGTTTCGCCGGGTTATTCGGATCGGGAGTCCCGAACGTGCCCCGTTCGCGCGCAATTCCCGGATACATCTTGCTGTCCTTCGACTCCATCGTGAAGTTGACGACCTTACCCTGCATGGACCCTTCCGGTGCGGTCATCTCCGGCGCGGGGTTATGAGTCGGGCCGATGATGAAGTTGCCGTCAGCCGTGGGAGAAGGGACTTCGCCGTCCGGTAGTTCTTTCGCCTTGACATAACCCGGTGTGTGCGGGTCGCGCGTCGGCGGCGTGGGGCGGCGAGGACGCGGCGCGGCATTTGAACCGGCCGCTGAAGCGCCGGTAGAAGCGTTGGAAGGGGTCTGGGCGGCTGCCGGACCGGCAACACTAATCAGACTGATCAGCAAGGTCGTGGATATAAATCGCAACATGGGAAATCTCTTAAACGATGTTCGTATCAGCGATTAATGCTTATAGCCGTGCCACACGTACTCGAGCGCCTCTGGCAGTGTCTGCGCTTTCACCGCACGATCCGTGTGTCCGGCGTTCCGCGCAAAGACAAACTGATAGTGATAGCCCTTTGCCGCCAGAACCTTCGCCATATTCTCGTTCGCCAGCACCCAGTCGTGATAGTTATCGCGAGTGCTCAGGTTGTCCCTGTCACCCACTTCCATCCAGATCCGAATCGGTTTTACAGGACTGTTGGGAATCAGATGCTCGTGATACTCCCAGGCGCCGTGCGGAGTCTCGGCATTGTATGGCCACTGCTGATTTACATAAGTGCCGGAATAAGTGAGAACCCGGTGATAAAGCTCCGGGTGATACCAGGCCATGCTCAGCGCCGCCGAGCCGCCCGAACTTCCGCCCATTGTTGCCCGGGCTTCCGGATCCTTCGTCAGCTTGACGTTATACTGCTTCTCAACCAGCGGCAGCACTTCCTTTTCGACGAATTCCGCATAGAGGCCTGACATGGTGTCATATTCCAGACCGCGCTCGCTTCCCTGTGCGTCGCCGCTGCCGTTGCCGATTGAAATCGCAATCATCACCGGTATCTTGTGCTCGGCGATCAGATTGTCCAGAGCGGGGAACAGCATACGGTCGGGGCCATCCGCGCCGACGATGAAGGGCGCAACCGTACCCGCAACATATTGCTTTGGAACGTACACGGCTACGTGGCGCGTGTAAGGCGCCGGGTGGCTTGAAACAAGCATCCGCCCGGGATTGTCCGGGTCCGGGCGACCGAATGAACCAGGTTCGCGAGCAATTCCCGGATAGATTTTGCTGTCCTTTGATTCCATCGTGAACTCATAGACGGTTCCCTGGGGCACGCCCTCTTTCACTGACATCTCCGGCGCGGGATTGTGGGTTGGGCCGAGGATGAAGTTGCCGTCTACATCCGGTGGAGGCACTTCTCCATCGGGCAGTTCTTTCGCGGTGACGTAGCCCGGCGTGTGTGGATCGCGCGTGGGAGCGGGCGGGCGGCGCGGGCGTGCTCCGGGAGCCGAAGCCGGACTGGCCGCCGGGGTCGCGGTCGCCGGTGTCTGTGAAGGCGTCTGCCCGATTGCCGGAGTCAAACCGGCGAGGAACCCTGCAAAAAGAGCGATAGCTGTGGAACGGAACATGGGAATTTGTTTCGAAACGATGGAAAAACGTGCCGATCTTATCACAGGCGCTGTCGACTCCCCTCGCCTGATATTCTCCGGAAATGCGAAAAAACGAAGTCCGGCATGCGCTCAAAGCCGGTCAGTTTCGGCTGGGCACGAACTTCGGGCATCTCCGGTCGGCCGAAATTCCGCGTCTCCTCGTGGCTGCCGGGTATCACTGGGCGTTTATCGATACGGAGCACGGCAATTTCGATCTTGAAACCGTACAGGACGTCTGCCGCGTCGCAAACTTAGCAGGCTTGTGTCCCGTGGTTCGGGTGGCCGACCTCCAGTACTCGCTGGTTGCGCGGGCTCTCGATTGCGGGGCGCAGGGCATCATTTTTCCTCGGATGGAAGATCCCCGGCTCCTTGAAACCGCGCTCAGCTGGACCAGATTCCCGCCGGCGGGCGTTCGCGGATACGGCCTGATGGCTCCTCAGGTGGAATATGAGCCGCTCAGCTTCAACCAGATCATCGAACACGTGAATGACAACACGCTCACCGTCCTGCAGATCGAATCGAAGCGCGCCGTGGAAGCTCGTGACGAGATTCTGTCGGTGCCCGGCATCGACGCGGTGATGATCGGGCCAGCCGATCTTTCCATCTCGATGGGCGTTCCCGGCGAGTTTCAGCACCCGACCATGGTGGAAGCGATGGAAAAGATTCGCGAAACGTGCGAAAGCAAAGGGGTGGCGCCAGGCACCCAGACCCGTACGGTCGCGCTTGCGCGATTCTGGAAGGAACGCGGCATGCGCTTTCTCGGCTGCGGCAGCGACATCGGCTTCCTCTATGAGAAAGCGGGAGAAACCGCCCGCGCCATCACAGGAGGATAATTGGCGGCGAGATACCAGGTTGGACTACGCTATGGCGCGGCGGCGGCTTTCGGCGCCCTCGCCTTCACCCTCGCTGCCGCGCGTTTCACCGATATCGATGCGCCCCGCCAGGCAGCTATCGACCGGATCTCCGCCGATTCCATGCGCGGCGATCTTTCTTTCCTTGCGTCGGATCTTCTCGATGGCCGGGGAACGCCCTCACGCGGGCTCGATCTGGCCGCTGAGTTCATCGCCTCGCGCTTTCGCCGCGCCGGCCTCGAGCCCGCCGAACCGGGGGGCAGCTACTTTCAGGAAGCGAATTTTGCGGTCATCACGCCGATTCTGAGCGATCTTTCTGTCAAGCTCGTTCAGGACGGATCCGAACTCGATCTGGGTAGCGTGGATGTCCGTGTGGAGTCGCTCGATCCAATCGAAGTGAAGGATGCGCCTGTTATAGCGCTGCCCGAGAACGGGGCCATTCCCGATATTACCGGCAAAGTGGTCGCCGGTGATTCGCGCCATTGGGGAGACGAGGCTGTCCTTGCTCAGCTTCAGTCACGGAAGCCGGCGATGATTCTGCTGATGAGTCGTCGCGCCCGTCCAGGAGGTTCGGATCAGTTCCTGCAGCCGCTTGATATCTACGCCGCGCCTGTTCTGCGGCTGTACAACCGGGATGCTGTGGCGTCTCTCGGCAAGCACACTGATATCAGGGTGAGTGTTCACGTGTCTGCGCCCTCGAGGCGCAACGTCATTTTGCGGAATGTTGCCGGGATTCTGCGCGGCTCGGATCCAGCCCTCGCTTCGCAGGCGATTGTTCTCAGCGCTCATTACGATCATCTGGGCGAAAAAACGCCGGGGCCCGGCGACCGGATCTTCAACGGGGCCAATGACAACGGCAGTGGCGTGGTATCCGTTACGGAGATCGCCGCCGCACTTGCGACGCTGAATCCGCACCCGCGCCGTACCATCCTTTTCATCGCGTTCTTCGGAGAAGAAGAAGGCCTCTTCGGCTCTTATTACTACGTGCGCCATCCGATCCTTCCACTGAAGGACACAGTCGCCAATATCAACCTCGAGCAGATGGGCCGCACAGACGATGCGGATGGGAAAGAAATCGGCGCGTTTGCTTTTACAGGTCCGTCTTATTCGAATATTCCGGAGCTCATGTCCAGCGCCGCCGGCGCTGAGAGCGTCAAAACATGGTCAAAGCCGTCGGCGGACGATTTCTTCGATCGCAGCGACAATTACGCTTTCGCGCTTCACGGAGTTGTCGCGCATACCATAGTCGTGGCGTTTGAGTATCCGGATTACCACGCAGTCGGCGATGAATGGCGCAAAATCGACTACACAAACATGGCGAAGGTCGATCGCGGCGTCGCCGCTGGTCTGCTTGCGATCGCCGATTCACCCGAGCGCCCGAAATGGAGCGACTCGGAAGACGCTGCGCGGTATCGCAATGCCCGCCCGTAATTGAAGCTCGCGCCTACTCCGAGGCATTAACCAGTTTCAAAATCATCCCTGTATCGGTTGCGATCCAAAGGTGCTGATCGTCCGGTCCCGCGATGATGACGCTGTGAGCAACGGCGCGATAATCGACCGGCATTTCAGTCCAGTTATTCAGATCGTCGCTCGAGAGCACTTTCACCTTGCCTGGAATGGGACTCCGGTAAACAGGCCCGCTGGTTTCATACCCGGCGATCACGGCCTTGCTTGAGCCCGGGAGAAGTTTGATGTCCGTGATGGCGCGGTCTTTCTCGCGATAGGCGCGGTCGCTTTTTCCGGTGTGCAGGTTGATGCGATAGACCTCGCTCGGATACTGAAACTCATCTTTGAATTCGATCAGTCCAAGTCCGGTCCCCTGCGGGCTCATGCTGATCCGGGTGATCTGGCCGAACAAAGATGCTTCGTTCGGCTTCCAGGTTTTGCCGCCATCGGTGGTCTCGAGCAGAACCGATAAATGCGGTACCTGCTTGCGCTCGCGCGCCTGCTGAGGATCCATCCAGTCCGGCCCGCCGCGCTGCGGCGGCACGTTCCAGCCGGAGATGATGCCGTTACTGCCGGAAAAAGAGATTTCACCGAATGTGGTGAAGGTCGGGTCACCCTGAACCTCCTTCACGATCGGTAGCAGCGTCCAGCTCTCTCCGCCATCATGAGTTTCGAAGATCCGTTTTTGCAGGCCCGCGGCAAACCCGTGCTGACGGTCGAGAAACCACACGCGCAGAATTCCCGAAGGCGCATTCTTCAGCTTTGACCAGCTTTTGCCGGATTCAGGGGTAAACCAGATACCCTTGTCGGTCACCATCCATCCAGTCGAGTCATCGAGAAAAAAGAGCGCCAGGCAGGTTTCTTTTGTCGGCGACTCCGCCCAATGAACACCACCGTCGATCGTCGTGAGGACGATCGAGTGATCCTTCCCCTTGCGGTCCGTAGTGAAACCGCACGCGGTGCCCCGGGTTGCGCTGGGAAAGGCGAGATCGTTCAGTGTGAGCGTTGCGTCGATATCGCGGTATTGATACTGGATGTCCCAGCGCAATTCGGCAAACAGCGGGGCATGAACTGCCGGGCCGATAAACGCCAGGAGTAGTAGAAAATTTTTCATTTACATTCGGGGACGTACGCCGCTCGAGGACAGCACGAGTTCGGCGTGATTAATGGATTCAACAATTTGCGGCGACATGCGCGCGAGCGCCAGAGCGCAGCCGACCTGCTCGCCCAGAGTGGTAACCACTTCCATCTCTCCTCCGGTGTGCTGGTGCGGATGCCGGTGCTGCACGTTGATGACGCCGACCACGCGATTGCGCGCGATTACCGGGGCCGAGAGAAACGCTTCGAACGTGTCTTCCGGAAGCTCGCCAAAAAATTTGAAGCGGGGATCGCGATAAGCTTCCCGCGAAATTGCCAGGAGCCGGCGTTCGCGCGCGACCCAGCCGGTGAGACCTTCATTCGACCTGAGCCGGATACGGCCAATTTCGGCTTCGTGATGGGTATTGGATGCGCAGAGCACAAGCTCGTCGTTGTCGGACAAATAGACGAGGCAGGAATCGCACTCCGTAAACTCGACCACGAGCGAAACAATCCCCTGCAGTACCTCCTGCAGGCTCATCTCGCGCACCATGAATCGGCTTACCTTTTGAAATAACCTGAGTTGCTGTTCAATCCTGTGCAGTCGCGCTTCCAGCTCTTTTGCCTTCGGCACGGCTTCATTATAGTCCAGCTCAAATTGGACGAATTTGCACGGATTTTGGTACTATTGTTTGTTTGACATCGAATACCGGCGAGGCTTCGCAGGGGCCGAAGATTGCTCTTGACGAAGCGGCGTCCCGCAGGGCGCTGGACGCGATCCGGCGCGATGCGGTGGACGGTTTGCTGGCGCTTCCGCGCGTAGGAATGGGAGTCGGCGGGTTTCTGGCGGGGATACGGCGCGGGAACCGGATCCAGATCGTCGATCCTATCGAAATCCCGTGCACACACGCGCGCGGCCCCGCTTTCCTGCTGACATCCGAAGAGTTGGAAAATGCGCGGACACTCGCCGCCAGAGCCGAGCCGCTCGAGGTGCTTGGTTTGTATGTCTCAAAGACTCGGGGCGTTCTGGAACCCGGCCCCGAAGATCTGGAGACTCTGGCTGCCCTTTGTCCAGGCGTAGGACAGATCATGCTGATGATTCGCCCGAGTACTGTGGAACCGGTACGGGCGACGCTTTTCAACTGCGCGCCCGGCGGATGCGTCGATTCCCCACTTGAAGTCTGTATGGATGGAGCCCCGAACCGGCCGCCGGATCTCGAGGAAGCGCCGGAGCTTTCGGCTGCAACTGCTCCGCCGCCGAACCTCGCGCTCCAGGCGGTGAAACGGGCCGCCAGCAACAGCGAACATACAGACAGCGGTGTAGAACGTCCGGCCCAATCCGTACGGCCAATTCCAATCCAATCGGAGGCCGTACCTGCGGCGTTGCCGGGGTTGGCGAAAGAACCGGAAGTGATACCGGGTTCCGCGTCGCGTCAGGATTCGGTGTTGTTCCAAAATTACCAGGGAAAGCAAAGCCCGAGAAGAGCGTTCCTTTATACTTGTGGGGCTCTGGCTTTGATGGCAGCGGCGGCGGTAGCAGCGCGGGATGTTTTGACCGCCAGGCCGGAACTCACGCTCAACATTCGGGAAGAGAACGGCGCTCTCGTCTTTCACTGGAACCAGAACGCCGCCGCGGGCGAGGATCACGGCAGACTGCTGGTGAACGATGCCGGCCAGCTTCATGAGTTCCCGCTCAATACCATGCGGATTGAAGCCGGTTTTTTCCGGTATCAAAGGAAATCGGATGAAATTGTGGCCAGGCTTGTGCTCGGAGATCGCTCTGCTCACGCGGTGTTCTTCGGGGACGCGTCTGCGCCTGCAGCTTCGAAAGCCATCTCTCCCTCTGATCCCGAAAAGCCCGGCGAGTCCCGTCCACGGTAGCGCCGTCGCGCCCCGAATCACCAGAGTGATGGCCGCCGACGCTCAGTGTTATCGCGGCAAGTGAAACAAACGCCGGGGATATGATTCATCAGAGTCGGTCCCCACATGCCTGCACGCACTTTTCTGCTTATGATCGCCGCAGCGGCGGCCGCCACGGCTCAGTCGCCGCTCACTGGCGTCATCGATATCCACGCACATTGCGATCCGGATAGTTCGCCCAGATCGATCGATGCTATCGATCTCGCGAAACTGGCCAAAGCGCGGGGCATGCGCGGGCTTGTTCTGAAGAATCACTATGAGTCGACGGCATCGCTGGCGTATATCGTTCGCAAGGAAGTGCCGGGCATCGAAATCTTCGGCGGCATCGATCTGAACCGTTCGGTCGGTGGCCTGAATCCCGCCGCGATCGAGTATATGGTCAAGGTGAAAGGTGGGTGGGGCAAGGTCATCTGGTTTCCGACATTCGACTCCGAAAATCAGGTGCGGTATTCAAAGCAGGATCGGCCTTACGTCTCGGTTTCTCGCAACGGACGGCTGCTTCCCGAGGCCAGAGCGGTAATTGCGCTCGCGGCGAAGTACCATCTGCTGCTCGAGACGGGTCACTCCTCCGCAGAGGAAGGACTGATGATCCTGCGGGAAGCGCGGCGCGCCGGCGTTCCCCAGAGAGTTGTAACTCATGCGATGCTCGCTCCCGTTCGCATGTCTCTCGGGCAGATGCGGGAAGCAGCGGCTCTCGGAGCGTACATTGAGTTCGTCTATAACGGGCTGATCGGTCCCTACAAGGAATACACAGCCGCGGATTACGCGCACGCCATCCGCGAAATCGGCGCGAAGTCCTGCATCCTCTCGAGTGATATGGGGCAGAAAGGCAATCCCACTCATCCCGACGCGCTCGTCGCGTTTTTTGCAGCGCTGAAACACGAGGGCATCTCGCAGGCCGATATCGATCTCATGTCGCGAACCAATCCCGCGCGTGCTCTGGGACTTCAATAACGTTTTTGCCGATCCTGATATATTTGCAGGCTTGAAGCTGCTTTTGTTCCTGCTGTTCGCGTGCGCGGGTGCTTGCGTCGCGCAGAATACTCCCGCATCGCCGCCGATTCAATACGATTCCGGCCGTCATATGTGGCTTCTCCGGACAAGATCCAGTTCGTACGCGATGGGCGTTGATCAGAACGGGTCGCTGCAAAATCTCTACTGGGGTGCTCCTCTGTGGCGCATGGAAGACTTGCCCGCTGCGGTGGTGCGCCGCGATATCTCGTCTTTCGATCCGCACCAAATGCTCGAGAACGAGGAGTATCCGGGCTGGGGAGGTCCGCGCTATTACGAGGCGGCTCTTAAGATCTCGCGAGCCGACGGCGATCGCGATCTTGTCCTGAAGTACGTCTCGCACCGGATCGAGGGTAATCGTCTCACGATCGATCTAAAAGACATTCGCGACGATGTCGCTGTCGAACTTCATTACGAAGTCTTCCCGGAGCACGGCATGCTGCGCCGAAGCGCCACCATCCGCAACGGAACACAGCAGAACATCACACTGGAAAGCGCGCAATCTGCCGTCTGGAATCTGCCGCCGGGCGATGGCTACCAGCTAACGTACCTGAGCGGGCGCTGGGCTGCCGAAACCCAGATCAATCGTGAACCGATCCATGAAGGCAAAGAGATTTTGGAGAGCCGCAAAGGGCATACCAGCCACAACTTCAATCCATGGTTCGCGATCGATCGTGGCGACGCGGATGAAGAACACGGTTCTGTCTGGTTCGGCGCTCTCGCATGGAGCGGCAACTGGCGCATCACGATCGAGCAGACGCCTTATCGTCAGGTCCGCGTGGTCGGCGGCTACAACAACTTCGACTTTGAGTATCCGCTCAAGCCGGGCGAAACGCTGGATACGCCCGACTTTTACGCCGGCTATTCCGCCGATGGTCACGGCGGGGCATCGCGCCTGCTCCACGCGTTTGAGCGCGACGAAATTGTGCCTGGAGGAAAGGAATCACGAACCAGGCCCGTTCTCTACAACTCCTGGGAAGCGACCACGTTCAACGTGAATGAGGCCGGGCAGACCGCGCTCGCCGAAAAAGCCGCGAAGCTCGGCGTTGAATTGTTCGTGATGGACGATGGCTGGTTCGGCAAGCGCAACAACGATCGCGCAGGACTGGGAGACTGGGTCGTCAATCCGCAGAAGTTCCCGCAGGGACTCAAAGGCCTGATCAGCCGCGTGAATCAGCTCCGCATGGATTTCGGATTGTGGGTCGAGCCCGAGATGGTGAACGCGGACAGCGACCTGTACCGAAGCCATCCCGACTGGGTGATGAACTTCCCCGGCCGGCCGCGCAGCGAATTGCGAAACCAGATGGTGCTCAATCTGGCGCGGGACGATGTTCGCGACCACATTTTCACTGTGCTGGACAAGCTGGCGACCGAGAACAATATTCGCTACTTCAAATGGGACATGAACCGCCCATTCAGCGAACCGGGCTGGCCCGAAATGCCGCCCGGGGCGGAGCGTGAGATCTGGGTCAGGTACGTCCGAAATTATTACGAGATTCTCGACCGCCTGCGCCGCAGGCATCCGCAACTTGCGATTGAATCCTGCTCGGGTGGTGGCGGACGGATCGATCTCGGCGTGCTCCGCCGTGTCGACGAAGTGTGGACGTCGGACAACACCGAGGCCCTCGACCGCCTTCGTATTCAGGAAGGCTTCACTCAGGCCTATGCGCCGAAGATCATGTCGGCGTGGGTCACCGATGTTCCCAACATGAACGGACGGAGCACGCCCCTGCAGTTCCGTTTCCTGGTCGCGATGCAGGGCGCGCTCGGAATCGGCGCCAACCTGAACAAGTGGACGGACCAGGACTCGGCGCTGGCGACGCGGATGATCGCCGCATACAAGCGCATCCGCAACACTGTTCAGCTCGGGGATCTCTATCGGCTGCTCTCGCCTAGGGCCAACGATGTGTCGGCTGTCGAATATCTGGCGCAGGATAGAAGGCAGGCGGTTCTGTTCGCGTACCGCCATTCGCAGGAATTTAATGTGGCGGCGCCGGCAATCCGGTTTCGCGGGCTTGATCCCGCTGCCGTCTACCATCTCGACCTGATCGCCGGACGCCTTGAGGAGAGCCAGACGGATTTGAGCGGCGCGTATCTGATGAATCATGGAATTGCCCCGAACCTGCGTGGCGATTACGACAGCATGGCGGTAATCCTCGAGCAGAGGCAGTAAGGTGGAATCGATGACTACGAGCGAATATCCAATGTTCATCGCCGGTGGCCCCGTTCGAACCGGCGAAAAACGTGAAGTGCGGATTCCGTATGACGGCTCTGCAGCGGGAACCATCTACCAGGCCGGCCCTGAACAAGTGAACGCCGCGATAGAAGCGGCCCTCGAAGCGTTTCCGAAAATGCGCGCCATGAGCAGGCATGAGCGTTCGTCCATTCTTTATCGGGCGCACGCCATCCTGAAGGAACGTGCGGATGAGATGGCTCGGGCTGTAGCTTCTGAAGCGGGCAAGCCGATTCGCGAGGCGCGAGTCGAGGTGGAGCGCGGACTTTTCACTCTGCTCTTCTCCGCCGAAGAAGCGCACCGGTTGCACGGCGAAGAGATTCCGATGGACGCGCACCCCGGCGGGCGCGGCAAAACCGGACTGGCCATTCGCGAGCCGCTCGGCGTCATCGCGGCGATTACGCCGTTCAACTTCCCTCTGAATCTCTCGCTGCACAAAATCGGTCCGGCGCTCGCGGCCGGCAACACCGTCGTGCACAAACCCGCGTCGGCCACTCCGATCAGCGCACTTCTGATCGCGCAGATTTTTCTCGATGCGGGTCTGCCGCCCGGAGCCCTGAACGTCATCACCGGTCCGGGCGGAATAATTGGCGACGCCCTTACTTTCGACCCGCGCGTTGCCATGGTCACGTTCACCGGCAGTCCCGATGTGGGACAGCGCATTCGGAATCTCGCAGGCATGAAGAGGGTCACGCTTGAGCTGGGGTCGAACTCGGCCGTCATACTCGAGCCGGATGCCGACCTCGATAAAGCCATCCCGAAATGCGTCGCGGGCGCGTTCGCCAATTCGGGCCAGGTTTGCATTTCCATCCAGCGGGTTTACGCCCAGGAATCCATACGCGACGAAGTAGCCGAGCGTATGGCGGAACTGGCAAGCAAGCTGCGCATCGGGCATCCCCTCGAGGACTCCACAGAGGTCAGTTCGCTGATCACTGAAGGCGAGGCCAAACGCGTTGAAGAGTGGATCGGCGAGGCGCGAGATGCCGGAGCCAAAGTCATGACCGGCGGCGAGCGGCGTGGAGCGACGCTTTCACCTGCCGTCCTCAAAGACGTTCCGGCCGAGGCCAACCTGAGCCGGCGCGAAGCGTTCGGTCCCGTCGTAGCGGTGAACGGCTACAAAACCCTGGATGACGCCATCGCCCTCGTCAACCATTCCGATTACGGGCTCCAGGCTGGCATGTACACGCGCGATATCGATAAAGCCTTCCGGGCGGCCCGCGAAGTCCACGTAGGCGGCTTTCATATCAATGAGATACCCGCATACCGGGTGGATCAGATGCCTTACGGCGGAGTGAAACTATCGGGTTCGGGCAGGGAAGGTCCGCGCTACGCCATTGAGGAAATGACGGAGCTGAAACTGATCACCTGGTGACCTTTTTCTGCGGCGCTCGTCCAAACAAGTAGAAACGGACTTGCCGACCAGGATGGTCGGAGTAGGAACGTAAACTTGACAGCGCACACCCGGTCGTTTCGGCCGCCGCAGTGCGCCTTTGAGACAGAGCCCAGATGCACGATGCCGCGGAAACGGTGAGTGCCACATTGGCCGCCCCACTCGACGAAGCCGGTTTAATCCGGGCCGCCCAGCGTGGCGACGAGGACGCGTTTGAGCGCCTGGTGCGGTCGTACGATCAAAGCGTACTGCGTGTGGCAATGAATCTACTCCGGTCGCCGGAGGAGGCGCGAGATGTATATCAGGAAGCGTTTCTGAAGGTGTATCGGAATTTGAAGTCATTTCGTTTCGATTGCGCGTTCCACACCTGGCTTTACCGGATCGTGACCAACATTTGCCTCGATCACCTTCGGCGCCGCAAGGTCCGCAGGGAAGAATCGACGGTCGTCGAAACCGACGATGGCTCAGTGGATCGCATGGCCCAGGTGGAAGAAAACGCGCCGCATTCCGATCCCGAGCGGCGCATGTGGAATCGTGAGCTGAGCGCCGGAATCGGCCGTGCTCTCGATATGCTCACTCCCCGCGAGCGCACCGTGTTCGAACTTCGCCACTACGAGGGGCTGCGGTTGCGGGCAATCGGGGAGATTATCGGTACTTCCGAAGAAGCTGCCAAAAATTGCCTTTTCCGCGCCACGCAAAAAATGAGAGCCAGTCTCGAGGCGTTCGTATGAACTGCAGTGAAGCGCGAAAAGAAATTCCTTTCTACTGCTACGGCGAATGCTCTGGCGAAACGGAAGAGCGCATCGAAGCTCACCTGGCCGAGTGCCCCGAATGCCGAATCGAACTCGAACGGCATCGCGCGTTTCTGGATGCTCTCGACTCTCGCGTGGAAGCTACGGATGGCTCATTGCTCGCATCCTGCAGGGCCGATCTTCGGACTCACATTCAATCCGAAAACACGCGCCGGCGCGGCTGGCTGGAACGTCTCTTCGAAGCTTCCCGCTGGCCTATTCCGTTGCGCATTCCGGTCGGCGCGATGGCGCTCGTGGCTCTGGGGTGGTTGGGGGCCCGCTACACTCCGCAGCGTTTCGGCGGCCTGGAGGCAAACCTCGCTGAGCCGATGTTCTCCAGCGTTCGTTCGGTAGAATCGAACGGTTCCGGAACTGTCCAGATTGCGGTCGATGAT
>Ga0157369_10001989_pt1 | contig 24608 bp, 23 predicted proteins | sample C25metaG_FD_113461 | JGI IMG/M metagenome (GOLD analysis project Ga0157369, IMG submission 113461) | Corn rhizosphere microbial communities from Kellogg Biological Station, Michigan, USA - C2-5 metaG | ecosystem: Host-associated > Plants > Roots > Rhizosphere > Soil | place: USA: Michigan... | reverse complement strand
GTCGACTTCTCCAAGGACACCATCGCGTACTGCCGGATCGGCGAGCGCAGCGCGCACACGTGGTTCGTGCTGCACGAGATCCTCGACCAGCCGAACGTGAAGAACTACGACGGCTCGTGGACCGAGTACGGCTCGCTCGTCGGCGTCCCGATCGAGAAGGACGTCTGAGCACCCATGTGTGGAGCACCAGCCCAAGACCTGTCACTGGAGGGGATCGACGTGGCCGCAGAGACGGTCATCCAGGGCACCGTGACGCGCGGTGGCCAGCCTGAGGGCGGCGCCTACGTGCGGCTGCTCGACGCGAGCGGCGAGTTCACCGCCGAGGTCGTGACCTCGGCGACCGGTGCGTTCCGGTTCTTCGCCCGGCCCGGGTCGTGGACGGTTCGCGCGCTCGCGTCGGGGGACGCGGTCGGCGAGACGACCGTCGAAGCCGGCCAGGGCGCGGTCACCGAAGCCGCGATCGCGCTGTAGTCCACAGGCGTGACGGGCTGCGGCTGCGTCCACAGCCCACGATGCGAACGACGAGAATGACGGTGGCGGCGAGCACGATGCATGCATGCGCCGACTTGCCGCTGCCGTTCTCGCCCTCGTGGCGATCGTCGGCGTGCTCGTCGCTGCGTCACATCGCGGCGCCGGCGCCCCGCCGGTCCGTGACGTCGGCGTCGTCCCCGCGGCGATCCCGTCCGCCGTCGTCTTCCGCGCGCAGGTGGTGCGCGTCGTCGACGGCGACACCTTCCTCGCGCGTCGCGACGGCCGTGGGCCGCCGTTGCGTGTCCGCATCATTGGCGCCGACACCCCGGAGACGGTCAAGCCCGGCGTGCCCGTGCGCTGTTACGGCCCGCAGGCCAGCGCCTTCACCAAGCACCTCCTCGGTGTCGGTTCCTGGGTGCGCGCCGCTTACGAGAGCGGTGGCACGACCGACCGGTACGGCCGCCAGCTCTGGGACGTCTGGCTCGCCGACGGTCGCTTCCTCGAAGCCGTGCTGGTCGCCTCCGGTGCCGCGCGCGCATACCCGTACGCGCCGCAGTTGGAGCACGCCGCTCTGCTCGCCGACCTGCAACGCCAAGCGCAGGCCGCAGGACGCGGTCTCTGGGGGGCACCCTGCTACGGCCACTCCTTCTGACCGGCACCGCTCAGGACACCGCTGGCGGCGTTCTCGTCGCCTTGCGGGCCTCGGCCCGCGGCGGCTCCTGCGGCCTTGCCAGCCGTGCCCTGAGCGCCGCCGGGGCCCCGGCTCGGACGCCCGCTGGCTGCGTTCTCGTCGCCTTGCGGCGGTCAGGCCGCGGCGCGCGGTGCGGCCTTGCCAGCCGTGCCCTGAGCGCCGCCGGGGCACCGACGTAGGCCACCGCTGGCGGCGTTCTCGTCGCCTTGCGGCCGTCAGGCCGCGGCGCCGCACCAGCGCGCTGGCGTCCGTAGTCTGGTGGGTCCCATGACCGCCCACGTCTACGAACTGTCACACCTCGAGGCCCTCGAAGCCGAGGCGATCCACATCTTTCGCGAGGTCGCGGCGGAGTTCGAGCGGCCCGTGCTGCTGTTCTCCGGCGGCAAGGACTCGGTCGTCATGCTGCACCTCGCGGCCAAGGCGTTCTGGCCCGCGCGCATCCCGTTCCCGGTCATGCACGTCGACACCGGCCACAACTTTCCCGAGGTGCTCGACTTCCGCGACGCGACCGTCGAACGCCTCGGCGTACGGCTCGTCGTCGCCAGCGTCGAGGAGTCGATCGCGACCGGCCGCGTCCGCGAACGGCCCGACGGCGTCCGCAACCCGCTCCAGACCGTCACGCTGCTCGACGCGATCAGCGCCGGCGGGTACGACGCGGTGTTCGGCGGCGCTCGCCGCGACGAGGAGAAGGCGCGCGCGAAGGAGCGTGTGTTCTCCTTCCGCGACGAGTTCGGCCAGTGGGATCCCAAGAACCAGCGCCCCGAGCTCTGGTCGCTCTACAACGGTCGCCATCACCGCGGCGAGCACATCCGTGTGTTCCCGCTGTCCAACTGGACCGAGCTCGACATCTGGCAGTACCTCGCCACCGAGAACATCGAGCTGCCGACCATCTACTTCGCCCACCAGCGCGAGGTGTTCCGCCGCGACAACATGTGGCTCGCCGTCAGCGAGTTCACCGCGCCGCGCGAGGGCGAAGAGGTCACGACCCTCACCGTCCGCTACCGCACCGTCGGCGACATCCCGGTGACCGGCGCGGTCGAGTCCACCGCCGCGTCGTACGACGACGTCATCGCCGAGACCGCCGCGACGCGACTGACCGAGCGCGGCGCCACCCGCGCCGACGACCGGCTCTCCGAAGCCGCCATGGAAGACCGCAAGCGCGAGGGCTACTTCTGATGCGAATCGACCGCGTCACCGCAGCCGAGTTGTCAGCAGCTGAGGTGGCTATAGCCACACCACGTGCTGACAAGTCCGCCGCCGCCGAGGGTGAGCGCTGATGGAGCTGCTGCGTTTCGCCACCGCCGGCAGCGTCGACGACGGGAAGTCGACGCTGATCGGACGATTGCTCTACGACACCAAGAGCATCTTCGAAGACCAGCTCGAGTCGATCGAGCGCACCTCGCGCGACCGCGGCGACGAGCAGACCAACCTCGCGCTGCTCACCGACGGCTTGCGCGCAGAGCGCGAGCAGGGCATCACCATCGATGTCGCCTACCGCTACTTCGCCACGCCGAAGCGCAAGTTCATCATCGCGGACACTCCGGGGCACATCCAGTACACGCGCAACATGGTCACCGGCGCGTCCACCGCCAACCTCGCGCTCATCCTCGTGGACGCGCGCAACGGCCTGGTCGAGCAGTCGCGGCGGCACGCGTTCATCGCCAGCCTGCTGCGGGTGCCGCACCTCGTGCTGTGCGTCAACAAGATGGATCTCGTCGACTACGACGAGAACGTCTTCAACGAGATCAAGGCCGAGTTCCGCCACTTCGCGACCAAGCTCGACATCGCCGACCTGACCTTCGTCCCGGTGAGCGCGCTGCACGGCGACAACATCGTGCATCGCAGCGCCAACATGCCGTGGTACGACGGCACCTCGCTGCTGCACCACCTCGAAGAGGTGCACATCGCCAGCGACCGCAACCTCATCGACGCGCGCTTCCCCGTGCAGTACGTCATCCGCCCGCAGGCGCAGACCAACCACGACCTGCACGACTACCGCGGCTACGCCGGCACCGTCGCCGGCGGCGTGCTCAAGGCCGGCGACGAGGTCGTCGTACTGCCGAGTGGGCTGACCACCCGCATCGACGGCATCGATACCGCCGACGGCCCCGTCGCCGAAGCGTTCGCGCCGATGTCGGTCACCATCCGCCTCGCCGACGACATCGACGTCTCCCGCGGCGACATGATCTGCCGCCTGCACAACCAGCCGCGGGTCACGCAGGACCTCGACGCGATGGTCTGCTGGCTGTCCGACCAGCCGCTGCACGTGCGTGGCATGTACGCCGTCAAGCACACGACGCGCAGTGTCCGCGCGCAGGTACGCGACCTCACCTACCGCATCGACGTCAACTCCCTGCACCGCGACGAGAGCGCAACATCGTTGGAGCTCAACGACATCGGCCGCGTCAGCCTGCGCACCACGCAGCCGCTCTTCATCGATGAGTACCGCCGCAACCGCACCACCGGCTCGTTCCTGCTGATCGACGAGTCAACGGGTGCGACCGTCGGCGCCGGCATGTTGCTGTGACCTCCGCAACGGCGGTCACCGCCGACGACGCCGCGCTCGCCCGCGACCTCGCCACCCGTGCCGGGCAACTCCTCCTGCAACTGCGCGCGCGCATGGGCTACGGCGATCCGGACGCGCTGCGCGCCGCCGGCGACCTGCACAGCCACGAGTTTCTCGTCGCCGAGCTCGCCACCCACCGCCCGGACGACGCCGTACTGTCCGAAGAAGGCGCGGACGACCTCTCTCGTCTCGACGCCGACCGGCTCTGGATCGTGGATCCGCTCGACGGGACCTCCGAGTACGGCGAGACCGGCCGCACCGACTGGGCCGTCCACGTCGCGCTCTGGGAACGCGCCGCCGGCGGGCTTACGACCGGCGCCGTCGCACTGCCCGCCCGCCGTACGACGCTGTCGGCGGACGGCGGCTTCCCGCCGCTGCCGCCCGTCGGCGATCCGCCTCGGATCGCGATGAGCAGGTCGCGGGCGCCCGAGTTCATCGGCGCGGTCGCCGGGCGCATCGGAGCGGTGCCGACGCGCATCGGCTCGGCCGGGATGAAGGCGATGGCGATCCTGCTCGGCGAGGCCGACGCCTACCTGCACCGCGGCCGGATGAAGGAGTGGGACTCCGCCGCTCCCGCCGTCGTCGCGGCCGCCGCCGGCTTGCACGTCAGCCGGCTCGACGGCTCACCGCTGCAGTTCAACACCCCGGAGCGGCTCACCCTTGACCTGCTGATCTGCCAGCCGGCGCTGGCCGAGCCGCTGCTCGCCGCCGTCGCCGACGTGGCCCGCGACGAGGACTGACCCAGCGGATTGAGCTACAGATCGGTCGGTCCGTCCCACGGCCGCGGCGGCTCGCCGGCGATCTGCCGGCGGAACTCGTCCAGGTACCACTGCGAAAACTCCACCACCAACGCCGGCCGGGCGAGCGACAGCAGCCGGCGCTCGCGGCAGAACTCGTCGGCCTCCGCCATCAACGCGGCCAGCTCGTCCGCGGCGTCCTGGACGTGCGCGGGCACCTGGTAGACGAGGTCGATCGACGTCTCGCCGCGCACGATCGCCGCGTCGACTTCGGCGTCGGGACGCGCAGCCGCAGCGGCGTACCGGCGGCCCAGCACGTCGACCAGCTCGAGCAGCCGCTTCGGCGTGTGCTCCGCGTCCATGTCTTCGACCAGCGCCAACATCGCGAACTCGCGCATCACGTCGTCGTGATGCTCGCGGCCGGCCACGAGCAGCCGCACCGGCACGTTGAGCAGCCGCACCTCGTACGTCGCGTCGGAGACGTCCGGGTCGTAGCGACCCAGTGGCGAACGCTGCGGCTCGCCGCTGTCGACCGCCGTCATTCGACGGCCTCGTCGGCGTCCTGCCACGGATCGCGGTCGGTGCTCAACGTGAACCACACCGTCTTTCCGCCGTCCGACGCCTCGGCATCCCACGCGTCGGCGAGGCGGCTGAGCAGCACCAGCCCGCGGCCGGTTGTCGCGCTGTTGGACCGCGGTCGCATCGTCGGTACGACGGTCGACGCGTCGGTCACCGCTACTCGCACGCCGTTCTCGGTGTGCTCGATCGTGAGCCGGATCGGCGAGCGCGCGTGCAGCAGCGAGTTGGTCACGACCTCACTCGTCAGCAGTTGCGCGGCGTCGCTGAGGCCGTCGAGGTGCCACTCTTCGAGCGTCGCGCGGACATGCCGCCGAGCCTCCACAACCGATCGGGCAACCGGTGGCAGAGCCCAGCTCGCGGAGTTTGCCGTGCGCATCACTGCGCACATCGTGGCACGCCGTACCCGGTTGAGCTAGTCCGCATGGCCTACTCGGCGCCGCCGTCCGAGCCATTCGCCGGGATTGTCGCGAACACGGCGTCCACGGCCGCGTCGAGCGACATCGCGCTGGTGTCGATGACGACCTCGGCGTCGGCCGGAGCGTCGTACGGATCGTCGATCCCGGTGAATCCAACGATTTCGCCCGCCCTCGCTTTCGCGTACAGGCCTTTGACGTCGCGCTGCTCGCACACGTCGAGCGGCGTCGACACCCAGACCAGGACGAAGCTGCCCAGGCCGGCCGCGGCCTCGACGGTACGGCGGACCCAGCGCCGCGTGTCGTCGTACGGCGCGATCGGCGCGCACACCGCGACGCCGCCGTGCTTCGCGACTTCGGCGGCGACCCAGCCGATGCGCCGGACGTTCGTGTCGCGGTCCTCGCGGGAGAAGCCGAGGCCGCGCGACAGGTGCGTGCGGACGACGTCGCCGTCGAGCAGCGTCACCGGGCGTTGCTCGGCGATCCGCGTGACGAGCGCTCGCGCGACGGTCGACTTGCCGGAGCCGGACAGCCCGGTGAACAGCACGACGACGCCGCCGCACCCCGGCTGCGGGACGGTCGCGACGTCGATGCGACCGGCCGGCGAATACGCCGCGGCGATCTCGTCGGAGCGTTCGGCCGCTTCCGCGGGAGTGAACGGGATCTCGACGGCCGTCGAGGCAATCGCGCGCCAGGCGTGCGCCCACGTGACGAACCGCGCGTCGTCCGGCCGCACCCCGCCGGTCGGCAGCAGCAGGACGGCGTCGGCGGTCGGCAGCGCGCCGACCGGAAGCGCGTCCGGTACGGCGATGACGACCGGCGCGTCGCTGCGTACCTCGGCGGGGGCCGGCCACGGGCTCGGGTGCCGGAGCACCAGCCGGCCGTCGGCGTAGCGCGCGATCTCGTGACCCTCGCCGTCGAGGTAGGCGTCCGCCGGCGGCAGCGATGCAGGGTCGAGCAGGCCGAGGACGGCTTGATGAAGTCGCGCGATCTGCGCGTCGTCCAGCGTTAGCCTGCGACTCATGGCGCCGATCCTGCACCCCCGCAACCGCATGGTTGCGCTGGGACTCGCGGCGGCGTGCCTGGCCGTGCTGGCGCCGACCGCGTCGGCCGACCAAACCGGTGTCTCTGTGACGCCGGTGCCCGGCGACCGGTTCGCGTCCAAGAGCGGAACGCACCTCGAGCTCGGCGTCGTGCAGCCCGAGGCGCCGCTGGACGACCGGGTCCGGATCCTCAACGTCGGCTCCGATCCCGTGACCATCGACGTCTACCCCGCCGACGCGATCCCGGCGTTCAACGGCGGCTTCGGCTTCACCGCCGAGGGCCAGCCGACCCACGACGTCGGGTCATGGATCCGCATGGCCGCGAACCGGTTGCAGCTGCCCGGCCATTCGTCGACCGTCGTACCGTTCCGGCTCGTCGTACCGGCCGGTGCCGGCGGCGGCGAGCACGTCGGCGGGATCGTCGCGGAGCCGGTCACGTCCAGCGGCGGCGGGGTGCAGACGAAGACGCGGTTCGCGATGGGGGTCTACCTCACCGTTCCCGGCACGCCGACGAGCAGCCCGGTGCCGGGCCAGTCGCCGGGGCATTCGCCGGGCGGTCCGAACGGCGGCGGCACGACGCCGACGACGGTGACCGTCACGAAGCTCACGTTGCATCCCAACGGCCGGACCGTCTGCCCGCGGGTGCAGTACGCCAACCCGACCGGCGCGGTCATCGACCCGCGCGCGCGGCTCACCGTCGACTCGCCGCTCGGCCTCGGCACGCGCCACCTCACGATCGACCGGCTGGGCGCGCTGTTGCCCGGCGCCAGCGCCACGGTCACGCTGCCGTGCATCCGCGGCCTGCCGCCGGGGCCGGACACCGTCAAGCTCACGTTGAGCTCGCCGCAGGGAACATCCACGACGACCCAGGACGTGTTCGTCGACGGCTGGCCGCTGTTCTTCGCGCTGTTGTTCCTGGTGGTCCTGTTGGTGCTGATCGGCGCGGAGTTGTGGCGCCGTCATCGCGCGCGGCAGCGCGAGCTGGAAGCCCTGCGGGCAGCCGTCGGCGAGCGGCAGGCATAAGCCGCATTCGGGATCGCGCTACGCCAGTTGCCTCGTGCCTAGTCACTTATGACTAGAGGCCAAATAGTCAGGCCGAGCCATGCGCCTTGTCCGTTGGTTTCCCGATACCACCCGAGAAGGCAATACGGCCTAGTCATTCCCGCGCCGTCGCGGCGCCAGGAGGTAGCCATGCTCAGCTCCACCCGCTCCCGTCTCGTCGTCGTCGGCGTGGCCGGCGTGACGCTGGCGTGCGCGCCGCTCGCGGCTTTCGCCGGCACGTCCGGCACCGGAAGCGTCACCACGACCGTCACCGCCACCGCGACCAGCGGCGCGCTGACGATCGCCGGCACGGGCGTTGCGGTGTCCGTGAACACGACGCCCGGCACCTTCAGCAGCTCGATCGGCGCGACCGCCCTGTCGATCAGCGACCTCACCGGTACGACGAACGGCTGGGCGGTGACCGCGACCTACAGCGACCCCGCCGCCGGCAACGCGCTCGGCGCGGACAACGTCGAGGTGAGCAGCTCGAACGTCGTACCCAACGTCCTCGGCGGCGTGCTCGCGACCAACGTGACCACCGTGACCGACCAGCCGCTCAGCACTCCGGTGACGATCCTCAGCACGGGCACCAACTCCGGCGCCGGCGTGACCGCGGCGACGGCGTCGGTCAAGGTGCGGGTTCCGCAGACCGCGCAGATCGGCAGCGTCTACGGCGGCGTCGTGACCTACACGGTGGCGAGCGTTCGCTAGCAGGGCTCGTCAGTAGACCAACGCTTGGGCGCCGTCCGCGAGCGCTTCGGCCACGAACGTCTGCGCGCCGGCAATCCGTACGCCGGGCAGGACGTCGTCCGCGCCGATGCCTCGCCGGGCGGCGCACTGCGTGCAGAGGGTCAGCGTGCCGCTCGCGAGCACCGCGTCGCGCATGTCGGCGAGCGGCGCGGAGTGCGGCAGCTCGAACTCCTCGGCGCGGCGCGGCAGCGCGAGCCATGACGCCTCGCCGGTCAGCCACAGCGACACCTCGACGCCGCTCGCGACCGCAACCGACGCGACCGTGAACGCCTGCGCGCACCGCTCGGCGGACTCGGTACCGGCGGTCAGCTTGACGACGAGAGAGCGGCTCATCCGGCGAGCGTAGATTCACGCCGTGGACTTCTCGATCACCGACGAGCAGAAGGCCTTCCGGGCCAGTGTCTTCGACTGGGCCAGCGACGTCGTCGCGCCCGGCGCGTCCGAGCGCGACCGCGAGGGCCGGTGGGACCCCGGCATCTGGAAGTCGTTCGCCGACTTCGGTCTCGCCGGGCTGCCGATCCCCGAGGAGTACGGCGGGGGCGGCGCGTCGATCATCGACTGCTGCCTCGCCAACGAGGCCATCGCCGAAGGTGGGCACGACGGCGGCTTCAACCTCTCGCTCGGTGCGCACTGGGTCATCGGCACCGTCCCGATCTGGTTGCACGGCACCGAGAAGCAGAAGCAGACCTATCTGCCGCGGTTGTGCGACGGCAGCTGGATCGGCGCGTGGGCGTCGACCGAGCCGGAAGCGGGATCGGACGCGGCCGGCCTTCGTACGACGGCGGTCCGCGACGGCGACGAGTGGGTGATCAACGGCACCAAGATCTTCATCACCAACGGGCCGACCGCGCAGCTGTGCACGGTGCTCGCGAAGACGTCGGAGAAGGGCGCGACCGCGTTCCTCGTCGAGACCGACAATCCGGGGTTCCGGGTCGGCCGCGAGCTCGACAAGATGGGCTGCCGCTCGTCACCGACCGCCGAGATCGCGCTGGTGGACTGCCGGGTGCCCGCCGACGCGATCCTCGGCGTACAAGACGAAGCGTTGTGGCGCATCGCCTTCGAGTGCTTCGACTGGGAGCGCACGGTGATGATGGCGAGCGCGATCGGCGGGATGCAGAGCACGTTGAACGCCGCGCTGCGCTATGCCAAGGAACGCCAGCAGTTCGGCCGGCCGATCGCGCACTTCCAGGCGATCGCGCACAAGCTCGCCGAGATGAAGGTCCGGCTCGAAGCCTGCCGGACCGCCGTCTACCGCGCGGCGTGGCTCAAGCAGAACGGCCAGCCGCACCAGATGGAGGCCTCGATCGCGAAGTTCATGTGCGGCGAGATGTCGGTGCAGAACGCGCTGGACGCGATCCAGATCCACGGTGGCTACGGCTACCTGCGCGACTTCCCGGTCGAGCGCGCGTTGCGCGACGCCAAGCTCGGCTCGATCGGTGGCGGTACGTCGGAGATCCAGAAGCTCATCATCAGCCGGCTGCTGCTGGAGTAGCCCCCCGGCGTTGACTGCGACGTTGTGTGTCAGTGCAGGAGCCCAACGGACACACAACGTCGCACTCAACGGCGGGCTCGGCTCGACTCGCGGCGTCAGCGGCCGTGGCGGCGGGTCTGCAGGCCTAGCTGTGCGAGCTTCAGCCGGTGCCGGACCCGCTTCGGCAGGAAGAAGCCGACCCGCCCGAGCCGCCGCCGTTCGTTGACCCACAGGCCGAGCTTCGCCTGCGGCCGCAGGTACGCCGGCGTCAGCGCGACCGATCCGGGCAACCACAACCGCTTGCCCTCGTAAGTGCGCCGGGTCGTCTTGTGCAGGAAGTCGCGCACCTCGATCGGGGTCGCGAGCAGGTTGCGCGACGACGCGAGGATGTCGTCCTCGTAGACGTAGCGGCCCCACGCCTGCGCCTCCGCGCGCGTCGGCCGCAGCCAGAAATCGGTGAGTACGTCGGCGACAGCCGGCCGCAGGTCGCCGTACCGGTTCGCGATGTCGTCGTCCAGGACGAGCTCGTCCACGAACCGGAACACGGTCTCGCGGTACAGCTCCCACGGCCACTCGTCCAACGTCGGGTTGGTCGGGCTGGCGAGCACCGGCTCGATCCGGCCGCCGTTGCGGCGGAACCCGACGGTGACGCCGTGGTTGGCGACCGTGAACGTCTCGAGCGGGCCGTACGCCTGCTCGAAGTCGCCGGCGTAACCGGTCTCCGCGACCTCGTCGAAGAGGTAGCCCTTCACGACGGCCGGATCCTGGTGACCGTCGTCACGCTTCATGTAGCCGAAGAACCACACGCGCTGGATCGGGGTCGCGTCCGGCGGCAGGTTCTCGGCCAGCGCCTTGACGATGCGCCCGGACCAACCGGTGTCCACCAGCGCGTACGGCACGCCGTCGCAGAAGCCTTCCTGCCGCAGGTAGTCGTGCAGCAGGTCGTGCAGCTCGACGGCGTGCCGGCGTACGTCGTCGGCGAGCGTCGTGTCGGCGACGATCGCGTCGACCATCCACTTCTCGACCAGCGCGTCGGGTGCGGTCGGGCGCGGCAGCCGCGCGCGAGCCGCCTCGGCTTCGCCCGGGGAAAGGCCGAGGCGTTCGAAGACCTGGCCGATCGGCAGCCGGTACATCGCCTTCCAGGCCCAGCTCGCCTCAGCGATCCCGCGGGTCGCCTGCCCGGCGCGGTGATAGACGCTGCGGCTGCCGTAGAGGTAGCGCAGGTCGAGATCGAGGCCGAGCCGCGCGCAGAGCCGCTGCGCGATGAGGTACAGCACCTCGCCGTCGCGCGCGACGAAGTAGAGCCGGCGGATGCCTTCGCGCTGCGCGTTGTTGAGCACCCACAACACGTACGCCGTCATGATCGGCGCGGCGACGCTTGCGGTGACGTCCACGATCGCGCGGTACTCGGCCGGCGACTCGGTGCTCAACCGGGCGAGCCGCGACGCGCCCGCGACGAGAGCGCCGAGCCCGCCGTTGTCGTAGCGCGAGGCATCCCACGACTGCTCGTAGCGGTTGAGCGATGCAGCCGATGCGTGTTCGGCGTCGAGGCCGAGCAGCCGCGGCACCTTCACGTCGCTGCCGATGTTGTCGCCGGTGTGCCTGATGTCGCGCGCACTCACGCCGAATCGCGTCAGCAACTCGTGGAACAGATGGCCGTCGGACTTCGTGATGCCGTGGTCGGCCGACACGACGACATCGGTGAGCAATTCTTCAAGGCCGGCCTGCGCGAGCAGGCTGCGGACGACGTCGGACGGCAGGTACATGTCCGACACCGCGATGCGCCGGCCTTCGGCCGCCTTGAGCAGGTCGATCGCGCCGGGCACGACTCGGGACAGGCGATGTTCGAGGTCGACCTCGAGCTCTTGCAGCCGCCGCGCCGCCGGTTCGTCGAGGCCGAGGCTGACCGCGAGCTCGTCGTAGATGCGGGTGAGCGTCGTCTCGGATCGGTTGCGGCGCGAGCGGCGCTCGGCGGCGATGCGCACGCGCGCGAACTCCTCGGCGCCGCAGCGCGTGATCGACGCGACCTCGGTCGTACGCCCGAGCAGCAGGAACACCGACGTCGGGCTGCCGACGGCGCGCGTGAGCAAGGTGTCGAAGACGTCGAAGCTGTGCAGCCGGGCGGTCATGCCGGTACTCCACTGGGGATCGGGGTGTCGAGCGAGATCGGCGGCTCTGCCGGGAACGGCACCGGCCGCCGGGCATCCCGCCAGAGCGCCCGAAACGGTTGCAGCGCAACGGGTACGGCGACCGCGAGGCTGACGGCGAGCGCGACGACCGCGGCCACCACGGTCGGCACGGCCCACGCGCCGACGCTGCCCGCGTTGCCGACATTGCCGGCGACGAGGAGCCCGGCGCCGTGGCCGGCGGCGTACGCGAGAGCGAAGACGGCGACGGGTGCGACCGTCGCGCCGCCGAGTGACAGGCCGAGGATGCGGCGGCATGCGATGACGACGATCGTCGACTCGATCGCGGCCATGACCACCCACGCGATTGCCCCCGCGGCGACGCCACCGAGCGGCAGCAGCAGCGCCATCGATCCCATGAACCACGCCGTGCATCCGGCGACGGCGATCGCGGCCACACCGAGCCGGCGCGCGGCGACGAGCAGGCCCACGCCGACGCTGTTGATCGGGCCGGCGATGACCAGCGCGAGTGCGATCGCGCCGACCGCGGGCACCGCGGGGTCCCACCGGTGCCCGAACACGACCGGCACGATCCAGTGCGCCGGCGCCGCGACGACGGCGAGCACGATCGCGGTGACGGTGCCGGTCACGAGGAAGCCGGACCGAACCTGCGCGCGCGCTCCGTCCTCGCGCCGTAGCGCCCGCGCGCCGACCGGTACGGCGAGCGCCGCGATCGACTGGAAGATGACGAACACCGGGCTCAGCACCCGGTAGGCGAACTGCAGCAGGCCGAGGTCGCGGGTGCCGACGAGCAGCGACACGAAGCTCGCGGTCGTCAGGTCGCGGAAGGCGACGAGCAGGCTGAAACCCTGGAACGGTGCGGCCTCGCGCACCATCGCGCGCACCGAGACACCGGTCCCGTCGGGCTCCGGCAGTGGTGCGGTACGGCGAAGCCAGAGCAGTACGACGGCGGTGTTCGCCAGCGAACCGGCGAGGTCGCCGCCGACCAGCGCACCCGGCCCGCGGTCGACGATGACGAGCCCGACTGCCACCACGGCCTGAGTCAGCTGCCCGATGCCGTCGGCGAGCGCCAGCCCGCGAAAGTCGAGCGAGCGTTGCAACCCCACCCGGATCGGCAGGCTGGACGCGCGCACCGGCAACTTGATCGAGCTCAGCACGACGAGCGGCGCGAGCTGCGGGACGACGAGCGCCGTCGCTCCCGCGAGGACGACCATCGCGATGCCGAGCGCGACCTGCAGGCGCGTCGCCGCGCGCAACTGCGCATGGCTCGGCTCGGTCGGCTGCCGGACCAGGCTCGTCGTCAGGCCGGCGTCGATCAGGGTCATCGCGATGCCGGTGATGCTGAGCACGATCGCGGCCTTGCCGAGGTCACTCGGCACGAGCAGCCGCGCGACGACCAGCGTCGATACCAGCGTCAGGCAGCGCTCCCACGCGGTGCGCACCGCGAGCGCGATCGCGGACGTGAACACGCGGCGCGTGACGTTGTGATGGCGTTCCATGTCAGCGGCCGTTCACGCGACCTGGCGTACGGCGGTGCGCACCAGGCACTCGGCCAGGCGCTCGCCGACGACGCGATGGATGTCGACCGTCATGTGCAGGCCGTCCGGCAACGCACCCGGTCCCTGCGCGGCGACGATGTCGTCGAGCGGGAACACCGTCGCGTTCTGCGCGGCCGCGACCCGAAGGATTGCCGCGTTCATCGCGTCGACGCGGCGCAGCAACGTCGGCGTCAGGAACGGCGTCGGCGGAGTCGCCGGGTACGCCGTCATCAGGACGAGACGGCTGCCGACCTGCTCGCGGATGCGCGTGCACAACAAGTTGAGCTCGGACTCGAAGCGTCGTACCGGCATGCGCGACCAGCCGAGCGGAAGGTGCGCATCGACGCGGCGTTCCAGCGAGTGGATCGTGAGCAGCGCGCGCCGGGCGCGGCGCCACAGCCGATCGCGCAGCCGGCTGCTGTGCCGGCGCTGGCCGAGCAGGAACATCGTCAGCGCGCGCGGGACGATGCGCGGGAACGCTTCGCCGAGGCCGAACTGCAGGACGACGACATCGGGCCGGCTCATCGTCAGCGGGTCGGCCCAGACACCGGAAAAGTCTTTGACCAGGCCGTAAATCCGGGCATCTGTGGTGACGTCGAACCGGGTGCCGTCGAGCTCGTGCCGCGCCAGGAAGGCGGGATAGGTCAGGTGCAGCTCGCCGTCCGGGCGGGGGCCGGTGACCAGCGACGTCACCGACGCGCCGAACACCGCGACCGACAGCGGCCGGTCGGCGTTCATCGCATGACCTTGAGGTGACGCATGCTGATGATCGACCGCTCGGCCTCGTCGTTGAGCCGCGCCTCCTCGAGGTCCTGCAGCTCGATGACGTGCAGCAGCAGCTCCAGCCGGTTTCGCTCGGCGGCTTCCAGCGTCGGGTTGTCGAGATACGGCGCCATCAGCGTTTCGATGTCGCTCCATCGTCGGTGGCTGCGGTCGGCGATGACGCCGAGCCCGAACACCAGCGGAGTCGTCAGCAACGCGAGCGATTCATCGGCAGCGAGCACGTCCTCGATCGCGGTGCGCACACCGTTGCGCGGACCGCCCTCGTGCAGCGCGAACGCGAACGCGCCCTCGCCGCGGAAGCCGTGACCCTCGGCGGCGAGCTCGTTCGAGTCGAGGACCGCGCCGCGCGTGAACGAGTGCGGCCACACCGCGTCGCTCGGCAGCCGGTCCGGCGCGTAGTACTGGTCGCGCCGCCCGCTCGGCCAGCCGATGTCGTGCATGACCGCGATCGCGTCGCGCGGCTCGCCGTCCGTCGTGGCGGCGAAGATCTCCTCGACCTCACCGCGAACGGTCGCGTAGTTGTGGTCGCCGTCCACGACGTAGAGACCGGCCGCCGGCAGCCCGGCCAGAGCCTCCGGCGAGTAGCCCTCGACGACGCGCACGTTGCCGTGCTCGGCGGCGAACGAGCGGAGCAGGTCGGACGGCGTGGGCTCGACGACGTACAGGCAACCGCCGCGCGCTGCGGCCGCGGTGGCCAGCCGCAGCGACATCTCACCGCTCTCACTGCCGATCTCGACGACGTCCGGGCAGCGCGGCAGAGCTGCCAACCGCTCGATGAGGTCGGCGTAGAACGTCAGTGAATGCAGCAACAACGGCGGCATCGGATGGCGCACTCCTCGCTGGGGTGAGGGCAGCAGGAACCGAAGACCCTGCGTAAGAGGAAACGAAGTACGCCGCAAAATGTCGCGCCGCCGCCGCGAACGGTTACTCATCGGTGATGCTGCTGTGGCCAATGCCCGATATCGCCCGGTCTGGCCATCGAATTGCTCACAGATTGCGAGCAACCGCGCGAGTTTTGCGGACCGGTCCCGTTGTCACCGCGAACCAGCCACACCCTGACCCAGTCCCGCGACCTCCGCTTTCGAGCGTCGGTGGCGAGCCCAGGAGACCGAAGCATGACATCGCGAACCGCGCCGCGCTCCGAGCGCTCCGAGCGCTCCGAGCGCTCCGAGCGTGCCGAGCGCTCCCGGCCGTGGGCGACCCTTGCGGTCCACCACCCGGCCGACGTCATCCCCGTGCCCGGAGGCCTCGACCCGAACGGCCCGCGCGTCACCGTCGTCATCCCGACGAAGAACGAGGCGCGCAACCTTCCGTGGGTCTTCGACCGGCTGCCGGCCGGCGTCGCCGAGGTCATCCTGGTCGACGCGCAGAGCACGGACGGAACCGTCGAGCTGGCGCGGTCGCTGCGCGACGACGTCGTGGTGATCCAGCAGACCCGGCGCGGCAAGGGCAATGCGCTCGCGTGTGCGTTCGAGGTCGCGACCGGCGACATCCTCGTGATGCTCGACGCGGACGGCTCCGCGCACCCGGCGGAGATCCTGCGCTTCGTGCGCGCGCTCGAAGACGGTGCGGACTTCGCCAAGGGCTCGCGGTTCCTCCGCGGCGGTGGCAGTGCCGACATCACCCGGGTACGCCGCTGGGGAAACGCGGTTCTGTCCGGGCTCGTCAACCGCTTGTTCGGCACCCGGTTCACCGATCTTTGCTACGGCTACAACGCTTTCTGGGCCCACTGCCTGCCCTATCTCGAGCTGCCCGCGGTGAGCGGCGCCGAGCCCGTGGCCGGTGACGGCTTCGAGATCGAGACGCTCATCAACGTCCGCGTGGCGCAGTCGCCGCTCGTCGTGACCGAGGTCGCGAGCTACGAGTCGTCGCGGCTGCACGGCGTCAGCAACCTCAACGCGATCCGCGACGGCTGGCGGGTGCTTCGGGTCATCCTCGCCGAGCGCCGGCTCTCCCGCCGACCGGATCGCGACGCTGCGCCGGCCGCCGTGTTCGTGCCGTACCCGACCGAGCCGCCGCCCGACGAGTTCGGCAAACGCCGCATGGCGTACGTCGAAGACGTTGCCTGATCGCCCGGCCGCGACGCCACCGAAGACCCAGCCGAGACCCCCAGCAGATGTCTCCCACCCAGACCGCTCGTACGACGCGGCGGCGACCGACCGTGTCGTCGTCGCTCGTCGCTGCGCGTGCCGGCGCGCCTGAGGCACGAAGATGGCAGTGATGACAGAGCTCGCGCCACTGCCGGCGATGTCGCTGCCGCAGCGGCGACGCCCGATGCGCACGGCGGCCGGCGTGCTGCTCCTGCTCGCGACGGTGGCGGCGGGTGTCGCGCTGATCGTCGTCGCCTACGCGATGGCGAAGCACTCGACCAGCGTCGCGCACTTCCATGTCTTCTGGGCCGGCTTCGCGCTCGTACTGATCCCGGTCGTCGTCGCCGGTGGTCGCGCGCCAGGCCGTTGGACCGCGGCCGGGCTGCTGGTCGCGTACGGCGTCATCACGATGCTGCCGAAGTTCCTGATGAGCCCGAACGGCCCGGTGTTCTTCGACGAGTTCGGTCACATCAGGCACGCCAACGACATCGTCGCGTCCGGCCACCTCGACGTGCCGAGCGCGTACCTGCCGATCCTGCGTGTGTATCCCGGGCTCGAAGTGCTGACCGCGTGGCTGCACGACCTCACCGGGGTGTCGACGTGGCACGTCGGTCAGGCGCTCGTTCTGGTCGCGCACTGCGCGGTACTGCTGATCGTGCGCTCGATCGCGCGGATGGCCGGGCTCGGCGACCGCGCGGCGTTCTTCGCCGCGATCGTCTACTCGCTCAACCCGAGCTACATGTACTTCGACACGCAGTACGCCTACGAGTCGCTCGGGCTCCCGTTGTGCTTCGCCGCGATCGCGCTGGCGTTCGCCATCATGCGCACGCGGACCGTGCGGGCCGGGCTGTTCTTCGTGGTGGCGGCGCTCGCGGCGGTCGGCGCATGCATCGTGACGCACCACGTGTCCGCTGCGGTCATGGTCATCGTGCTCGAGCTCGTGTCGGTCATCACTCCGGTCGCCGGCCGACGCTCGCTCACGCCGGTCGCGCGCTGGGGTGCTCCGGTCGTCGCGTTCCTCGGCCTCATCGGCCTCGCGTTGTGGGTGACGTTCGTCGCGCCGACGACGCTCGACTACATCACCCCGCACGTGCGCGGCGGCATCCGCGGGGTCGTCGAGATCTTCACGGGGCACTCCACGACGACGACCGGTTCCGCGCGCCACCAGTTGTTCTCCGGCAGCACGGTCCCGCCGTACGAGAAGGTCTTCGCGTACGTCGCACCGGCGCTCGCCGGGCTGGCCGTGCTCGGCGCGCTGATCCAGGCGGTCCGCGACCGGCGGCACAGTCGACGGATCGTGCTCGTCACGCCGTTCATCGTCTTGGCCTCGCTGTACTTCGTCTCGCTTCCGCTCGCGTTGACGGTCGACGGGGGCGAGACCGCGCACCGCGCGTGGGGCTACGGCTACCTCGGCATCGCGATCTGTGCCGCGTACGCCGCGCCGTTCTGGACCCGGCTCTGGGTGCTGCGCGCGCGCTGGGGCTGGCCGATCGTCGGCGTCGTCGCGTTGCTCGCGGCGGCCGTGGGCAACATCGCCGCCGGCGAGAACGTCCTCTACCGGTTCCCCGGCCCGTACCAGTTCGGCACCGACACCCGCTCGCAGACCCCGGAGCTGCACCGGCTCGCGTCGTGGATCCGCGCGAACCTGCCGCAGGGCGCGAAGGTCGTCACCGACCGCTTCACCGGCGAGGTCATCACCAGCGAGACGACCCTCGACGTGCCGAACCCGGACGAGTCGCGCGCCTACGGTCTCTACCGCGAAGGCGACAACGCATCACCGTCGTTGCGCGCGTTCCTCGGGCAACACAATTTCCGCTACTGGATCCTCGACACGCGCCTCATCGACCAGACGCCGCAGGGCAAGCTCTTCGAGGGATACGCCGGACCGGCCAGCATCAACCCGTCGGCGCTCACCGGTCTCGGCACGTCGAGCTTCCTGTCCGCCGAGTACACGAGCGCGCACTACGTCGTGCTCGTGATCGCGCCGTGAGAGTGCTGCTCGTCTCGGACTTCTTCCCGCCGGTGCGGGGCGGGCTCGAGACCCACGTCGACGACCTCGCTGCCGAGCTGTCCGCTCGCGGGCACGACGTGCACGTCGCGACGCAGACGCCGGACGCGACGCCCACCGCGCCGTCGGTGCAGGTGCATGTCGTGACGACGCTGTCGAGTGCCGTCATCCGGCACGAGCGCGCCGATCGCCCGTTCCACCCGCCGCTTCCCGATCCGCGCGCGCACGCGGCTTTGCGCGCGCTGGTGTCGCGGCTGCGGCCGGACGTCGTGCACGCGCACAGCTGGCTGGGCGCGTCGCTGCCGCACCGGCACCGGCCACCGGTCGTGCTCACCGCCCACGACTACGCCTTGATCTGCCAGTTGCACACGTTGCTGCGGACGACGGGCGAGCGGTGTGCCGGCCCGTCGGTGCGCGCGTGCGTGCCGTGCGGCGCGCGGCGTCACGGCGTGGCGCGGTCGGTCGCGCTCGCGGCGGCGACCTCGGCCGGCCGGCGCACGTTGCCGGTGGATCGCGTGCTGACACTGAGCGAGCACGTCGCATCGACGCTCCGGCCCTACCTCGGCGTCCCGGTCGAGGCAGCCGGCGGCTTCGTCCGCGCCGAACCCGGTCCCGTCGTAGACGTGCCACTACCACCGCTGCCGTCCGCGCCGTTCGTGATGTACGCCGGAGATCCCGGGCGGCACAAGGGTTTCGACGTACTGCTCGCCCTCTGGGCGGCGGCCGAGGTCCCCGCCCCGCTCGTCGTCGCGACGACGAAGCCGCTCGCTGCGGCACCGGCCGGAGACGTCACCGTCGTGACGTTGACCCGCGAGCAGATGGCGGCGGCGTGGCGCCGCGCCGCCGTTGCGGCGGTGCCGTCGTTGTGGGACGAGCCCTACGGGATGGTCGCCGTTGAGGCGCTCACCGCCGGCACGCCGGTGGTCGCGAGCCGCACCGGCGCGCTGCCCGAGCTCGTCACCGACGGCGTCGACGGACTGCTCGTGCCACCCGGCGACCGCGGTGCGCTCGCCGTTGCGCTCACCAATCTCGTCACCGACGCGGATCGCCGTACGGCGTTCGGCGCGGCGGCGCTTCGCAACGCGCAACGGTTCAGCGCCGAGAGCGTCGTCCCGCGGATCGAAGCGTCGTACCGTGCCGCCATGGAACGCGCGGCATGAGACCGGCGATCGACCGCGACCGCGCGGTCAAGCCGATCGACTGCTGGTGGACGGTCGGCGTCATCGACCCGGTCGCCGTACGCGTGTTGCCGTCGCTCGTCGGCCGCCGGTCGATCACGCCCAACGGCATCACAGCGGTCGCGTTCGTCGTCGGCGCGGTGAGCGTCGGGCTGTTCGCGACGGGTCATCTCGTCGCCGGTGCGATCTGCTACGAGCTGCGGTTCTTCCTCGACTGTCTCGACGGCAAGCTCGCGCGGGTACGCCGGCAGAGCTCGCCGTTCGGCGCGGCCTTCGACCGGCTCGCCGACAGCATCACGGTGCCCGCGGCGTACGCGGCCATCGGATGGACGCTGGCCGAACGGCACGCGTGGTCGCACACGTGGGTGTTCGCGGTCGCGCTGATGGCGGCGATGGTCACGGTGTGCGAGCTATCGCTCGAAGCCGCCAAGGCGTCGACCGGGCCGGCCGACGCGCCGAGCGCGCTCGACCCGGCCGCGGGCGGCGTCGTCGCCTGGATGCGCCGGCACCGGCTCACGCTGCGGCCGTGGACCGTCGAGGCGGAGACGGTCGGGTTGTTCCTCGGACCGTTGGTATTGCAGGGAAAATCGCTCGCGAGCGTCCAGTGGACGATCGCCGCGGTCTACGTCGTCTTCGCCGCCGTCGACGTCATGCTCATGGCCCGCGTGCTGCGCGCCGGCGCCGGCTCGCCCTCCGGTTCCGGCGAGAGCTCGTGATGCGTGTCGTCCTCACGATGGACGGCGCCGCGCGCGACCATCACCGCGACCCAGAGGCAGCCGACGAGCTGCGCCGCAGCCCACGACCAGCCCACCGCGTCGATGCCCCACGACCGCAGGAACACCGCCGCGCCGCCGACCGCGATCGCGGCGATGACGAAGTTCAGCACCGCGACCTCGACCAGGCGGTGCTGCGCGTTGCGCACGCCGACGTAGCAATTGGTCACCGCGTCGGCCAGCGCACCGACCGCGAAAATGCGCAGCAACGTCGTGCCGTGCACGGCGTACTCGTGCCCGAACAGCGACAGGATGCGCCCGGCCAGCACGAGCATGACCGCCGTCGTCGGCACGAGCACGAGGGCCATGGTCTTCATCGCGATCCGGGTCTGCCGGCGCAGGTCCTCGCGGTGCGCGCCCTCGGCGAACAGCGCCAGACCGATCGACGTCGAGACCATGAACAGGATGCCCGCGATCGACCAGGTGAAGTAGACGTACGCGTTGGCTCGGGTGCCGAGCAGCGCGATCACCAGCGCCGGGAACAGGAACGGCGGCAGCGACGCGCCGACCGAGCCGAGCTGGTAGCCGAGCATCGTGTGCCGGTGCACGAACAACCCGCGCAGCCCGGACCGGCGCGGCACCGCGAGGTGCATGCCGAGCCGGTCGAGCAGCACGAGCGCGAGCACGGCCGAGACGAACAGCGCGGCGTCCCAGGTCCAGAGAATGCTCGCCGCACCCGGATGGCGGAGCAGCGCGAGCGGTGCGATAAGCAGCGCGATCTTCACCACCGCGAAGGTCAGGTTGCGGCCGAACTGCCGGCTGCTGCGCCGCAGCGCGACGAAGCATCCGTCGAGCGCGACGCCGGTCGTGCTGAGGCCGCAGCCGGCCACGAACGCGGCCGCGACCGCGGGTTGCCGCAGCGCATGGAAGTGCGGGGCCCACGCCGGCAGTACGGCGACGACGGCCAGCCCGGCGACGAGGCTCGCGGCGGTCGTGGTGACGAGGCCGCTGGAGAAGAACTGGTCGAGCTCGGCGCGATCGGTGAAGCGCGGCAGCATGCGGACGTACGCCGGTGCGACGCCGAGGCTGAACACGAATCCGAGGAGGGTGAAGGTGCTGATCGCGCCGGCCGCGAACCCGACGCTCGCACTCGACCAGTGATGCGCAGCGATCAGCCAGTAGGCATAGCCGAGTGCGGACGTCGCGACCGTCGTACCCATGAGGAAGCCGCTGTTGCGCAGCAACGACAGCCTTGCCACGAGCCGCAGGCGCCCGAGCGCCGGTGCTCGCGACGGCATGGGGTGCTCCCTCGGGCTGCGTTGTCCGGTCGTCGGGAGGGTGAATGAGCTCGAACCCGCCGGCCGGTAAGGCGGAATCGTCCTCCGTGTCCGTGTTCCCGACAAGGGGGGATACGGCTGAAGGCGCCGCACCGTTACCCAGCTACTGCATCGTCGGCTCGGGCTGGGCGTTCACCAGCGGCGTCAGCTACTACACCTGCCGGCTGACGCACGCGTTCGCCGAGCAGCACCGGACCTCGGCGATCCTCATGCGCCGGCTGATCCCGCGGATGTTCTATCCCGGCCGCGACCGCGTCGGGCAGCCCGTGAACAACCTCGACTACGGCGATCACGTGCCGGTGTTCGACGGCATCGACTGGTGGGGGCTGCCGTCGCTGTGGCGCGCGATCCGGTTCCTGCGCGCGCAACGTCCCGACGTCGTGGTGCTCCAGTGGTGGACCGCCGCGATCGCGCACAGCTACCTCGTGCTGGCGATCGTCGCGCGCCGGCTCGGCGCGAAGGTCGTCGTCGAGTTCCACGAGACCGCGGACACCGGCGAGAGCCGGCTGCCGCTCGTCGGCCGTTACGTCCGGCTCATCGGTCGGGCCATCTTCCGCCGCTGCGCCGGCATCGTCGTGCACTCGGACTTCGACCGCGCCGAGGTCGTGGCGCACTACCCGGTCGGTCACCTACCGGTGCGGGTAGCCCCGCACGGGCCGTTCGACCACCATGTGCCCGGCGACGTCGCAGCCGACGGCGCAGACGGTTCGGGCGGCGACTTCACCGTGCTGTTCTTCGGCACCATCCGGCCGTACAAGGGGCTCGAACACCTCGTCGAGGCCTTCGACTTGCTCGGCGACGACGAGGTCGCCGGCCTGCGGCTCGTCGTCGTGGGGGAGCCGTGGGAGGGCTGGACGAAGCCGCTGGAGCTCATCGCATCGGCGCGGCACCGCGACCGCATCGACTTGGTCGACCGCTACGTGCACGACGACGAGGTCGCGTCGTACTTCGCGGCGGCCGACGCGGTCGTGCTGCCCTACCTGCGCTCGTCGGCGAGCGGTCCGCTGCACATCGCGATGTCCGCGGGCCTGCCGGTCGTGCTCACCGACGTCGGCGGGCTGCGCGCGGCCGCCGGTGACTATGCCGGCGCCATCTGGGTGCCTCCCGCCGATCCGTCCGCATTGCGTACGGCGCTGCTCGAGTTGCCGTCGCGACGCGGCGAGCGCTACTCCGATCCGCGCTCGTGGGGCGACACGGTCGCGGCGTACGACGACCTCGTGCGCGAGGCCGCGCGGTGAGGCGAGTCGCGGTCGTCGCACCGAACTACGCCCCGGTCGTCGGCGGGGTCGAGACCGTCGTCACGCACGTCGCGCGCGCACTCGTGGCCCGCGGTTGCACGGTCGACGTATGGACCCACCGCCGCCCGGATCTCGCCGCGATCGAAACGGCCGATGGCGTGACGGTGCGCCGGTTCGCGGCGACGCCGTCCGCGCGCTACCCGCTCTCGACCGCGCTGTGGTCGCACACGCAACGGCATGCGCGCGACTACGACGTCGTGCACGCGCACAGCTACCACTCCACGGCGGCGCTCGGCGTCGCATTGCGCCGGCTGCCGGTGCCGGTCATCGTGACGCCGCACTACCACGGCGTCGGGCACACCGCGGCCGCGCGGCTGATGCACCACGGTTACCGGCCGCTCGGCGCCCGGCTGCTCGCACACGCCGACGCGGTCGTCGCGGTCTCAGCGGCCGAGGAGGCCTTGCTGCGCAACGACTTTCCGGCCATCGCGGCGAAGACGGCCGTCGTACCCAACGGGGTCGACGCAGCCGCGCTGGCCGCCGCCGAGCCGTGGCCGGACGCGCCGCCGACGCTGCTCGTCGCCGGCCGGCTCGAGCCGTACAAGCGTGTCGACCGCGTGCTCGCCGCGTTCGACGCGACGACCGTCGCGGGCCGGCTCGTCGTCCTCGGCGACGGCCCGGACCGGGCCAGGGTGGAACGCCTCGCGTCGGCCGCGCGCCGAACGGCCGACGTCACGTTTCTCGGCCGGGTTCCCGACGGCGACCTGCTTCGGTGGTTGCGGACCGCGCGCGGCGTCGTGTCGCTCTCGGCGCACGAGGCCTTCGGGCTCACCGCCGCCGAAGGGGTGGCCGCCGGCGCGGTCGCGGTGCTCTCCGACATCCCCGCGCATCGCGAGGTCGCGTCGATGCTCGGGCCGGCCGCAATGGTGGTCGACGCCGACGACACCGCCGCCGTCACTCGCACGCTGGACGAAGCGATGCGCACCGCCAACGCAGGACCGCGAACGGCCGTTCGCAGCTGGGACGACGTCGCCGCCGACTACCTCGCGCTCTACGAGCGCGTCGTCAGTACGTGATGGCCGTGTCGTCGTAGCAGGCGCGCCCGGTTTCGTAGGCGGCCTTCAGGTGCACCTGCACGGTGACCGCGCCGGCCGGTGCGGTTGCGCTGACCGACAGCGGTTGCCACGTGTTCGACGCATCGGCATTGGGCGACTCGACCTGGCCGAGGTACTGGCCGGCGCTGCCGAACCACGCGAGCGCGACGCGTTCGGCACCGGTCGGCAGCAGCCGGTCGACGTACGTCGTCACCGTGAACCGCTGGCCGGTCGCGAACACCGGCAGCTTCTGCATCACCGACGGCACCGCGGTCGTGTGGCCGCTCGTCGCGCTGAAGCAGACGGCCTGCAGGCCAGTGCGCACCAGGTCGCTCGCGACCTGCCCCGCGCCGTCCGCGGTGTCGTACGGCGTCCACGCGCCGAGCCGCGAGCCGCCGTTGTTGGTCTCGCGCTCGAAACCGCCGTCGAGGTCGTTGTCGATGATTCCGGCGAAGCTCTCCTTGACCGCGTCCGCGGCCGGCTTCCAGGTCCCGTCGAGCCGCCGCAGGCCGTAGTGGTACTCGGTCGCCGCGGGGTAGTTCGGGATGGCGGTCGGGGCGAAGTCGTTGAGCGTCCACGGGGCAGCAGGCGGCACGCCGAGCGCGGCCGTCGTACGGCCGAGCACGCGATAGAACCGCGCTTGTGCCTCCTCGCCGGCGGCGCCGTCCGGGGTGCTCAGGCCGGCCTCACCGACGATGACCGGCCGGCCGTTCGCGGCGG